>JAEAMF010001382.1_pt1 | contig 18043 bp, 10 predicted proteins | sample 8958721 | NCBI WGS metagenome assembly JAEAMF01 (sample SAMN16933255, study PRJNA681124) | bioreactor sludge metagenome | isolation source: anaerobic bioreactor treating anionic surfactant - SDBS | place: India: Bengaluru | collected 2019-02-28
GAGGAGGTATCCGTCCGGAGAGAGGGCGAAGGCGCTGATCCGAACGAGGCCAGGATTGAAAATCTTCAATTCTCTTCCATCCTGAGGTCCCCATACCCGGAGTTTCATGTCGCCGACCAGGATGATCCGGCTTCCATCACTCGAGAAGGCACTCACGAACGCGCTCCCACTTTTTGCGGGGAAGGCCAGTCGGGCCAGTTCGCGGCCATCCCGGGCGGCCCAGAGAACGAGGGCGTCGAATGATTGGGAGAAAAAGCGCGTCCCGTCGGGCGAGAAAGCGCAGGCGGTGACCCGGGCACCTGAATCCGCCAGCGTGGCCAGTTTGGCACCCGTCTGGCCGTCCCACAGATGGAGCGCGCCGTTTCTCTCGCCCGAAACGATTCGGTTGCCGTTGGGTGAGAACGCGCAGGCGGTGATCGCCTGCCGGTGACCGGCAATGGTTGCCAGCACCTGGCCGGTGCCGGCCTCCCAGATTTTGATGGTGTTGTCGTCCGAGGCCGAGAAGACGCGGGTTCCGTCACCGGAAAACGCGCATGCCCAGACCTTCTGCTGGTGGCCGACGAGTGTCGTGCACTCGACGCCGCGGGTTGCGTCCCACAACTTCAGGGTCTGGTCCCCGGAGGCGGAAACCAGCGCCGATCCGTCGAGAGAGAAGGCGCAAGCGTACACGCGGTCTGCGTGGCCGGTGAGTGTGAACAGCTCACGTCCCGAAAGCGTTTCCCATACCTGAAGGGTCCGGTCGGCGGACGCCGAAGCGATACGCGTGCCGTCGAGTGAGAAGGCGCAGGCGGATACCCGGCCCTGATGACCGTCCGGAGCGTAACCGGGCGAGTCAAGTTCGTGCCGGACGGCCCATAGTCTCAGCCGATTGTCGTTGGCCCCGGAGACGATCCGGGTGCCGTCCGGAGAGAACGCACAGACCGTCACCCGGTCGGGGTGGTCAGTCGGCGCAGTGAGCTCCCGGCCGGTGCCGGCGTCCCAGACCCGGACGCTCCGGTCATCCGCAACCGAGGCTATCAGGCGCCCGTCCGGCGAGAACGCGAACGTGCGCACCTGGCCGACGTGGCCGGACAGCGTCGCGGTGCGTTGCCCGGTGAGGACGTCCAGAACAATGATGCCGCCGGTGGTGGCGACCGCTATCCGCCCGCCGTCCGATGACAGCGCGCAGCGGATCGGATCGGCGTCCAGCAGAGGGCCGGGCAGGGGGGTCACATCGTCACCGGTGACCGTGTCCCAGATGCGGACCGACCGGCTCGGCGCTACGGCAAGCAGCCAGGCTCCATCCGGCGACAGCACCAAATGCAGGTCGCTGTTGTCGCAGGCGAACGAATGGACCGATTCCCCGGTATCCGCGTCCCATCGCTTGCAGGAGCCGTTCCTCGAAGCGGAGATGATCTGCCTCCCGTCGGGCGAGAAGGCGCAGGTGCTGACTTCATCCGCGTGGCCGCTGAGTACCCGCAACAGCCGGCCGGAAGCCGCGTCCCAGAGCCGGAGCGTCCCGTCCAGAGAAGCCGAGACAATCCGGATACCGTCCGGTGAGAAGGCGCAGGCGTTCACCCGTCCCTGGTGTCCGCTCAGCGAGGCGCACTCGGCGCCGGATGTGGCGTCCCAGATCGTCACGGTGCCGTAATAGGACGCCGAGAAGATCCGTGTGCCGTCGGGGGAGAAACCGGCGGCGCAATACGGTCCGATGTGCCCTGTCAGCGTCAACAGGGCGGCGGAGCTCCGGGCGGGCTTGTTGATCCGGCGGCAGAACGGCCGCCGCTCGCGCCCGGCGGCCCACCAGACTTCGGCCATGCGCGCGGGCGCCTCTGCTTCAGGCCGGTTAACGGCCTGCTGAAAGAGCAGAGTCGGGTTTACTCTCAGGACGTGGCTCTCGGAGAGCAGGAATTTCTGCCATTCCAGAAGGCTCGAACGGCATGCCGGATGATTTTCAGCCATCGCAACGGTCCGGCTGGTCTGGTTGGGAATCGTCCATGAAGAACGGTTTCAGGGACACGATTTTCGCCCTCAGTTTCTGGTCCTTCGGCCGGCTGAACTCGAGGGCCGGCAACTCGTACCGCTTGATGCCGGCGGTGATGGACCCGATGACTCGGGCCCGGGGGCCCAGCACGGCGATGAGGTCGCGGAAGGCGACGGTCTGGAATCGGCCGAAAAAGGCCGCGCCCAGGCTGACCACGTCCACTTCCCACGCCAGCGTCGGGATGGTGGGTGTCCAGGTGATCATCCGATACTCCCGGCCGGTCTGGTCCTGCATGGCCATGATGGACGGTTCGAAGCAGGAGTTGAAATACTCCACCTGCGCCAGCAGAACCGACTGGATCCTGTCGAATTGCGACTCGGCGGGAATTGAGGAATCGACATCCTGCCGGCCGATTTTCAAATCATACGGGTAGGTGGGGATGGTGAACGTGTCCTCGCCGGATTCCCAGTCGGCCAGCAGCGACTGGATCTCCCACCCATGCCGCTCGCGGTACACCGCCTCGGCCTTCCAGTCTTCGAGGGTTTCGTCGGTCAGGTCCGCGCCGTTCTCGTCCCGGATTTCCAGGCTGGGGACGGACAGCAGGCGCTGCATCGTCGACAGCAGGCACCGCCAGTCAGCCAGACTCGGCAGGATGTTCTGGCGGAACAGCAGTTCCACCGGCACCCGTTCTTCCTCGATCCGGAGGGAGAAGCCGCGGATGCCACCTTCGGGGTAGCCCAGCACCGTGTGCGCTCCCGAGCCGGGGAAGGGCCCGTACGCCCGCAGGATGATCCCCCGGGCCATGAGCTCGTCGACGAGCGCTCCCGGTGCGGGTACAAAGCGCGGGTCGCACGAACCGAAGAATTCAACGGACATGGTGCCTCACCTGTGCGGCGACCGGCGCGGCCGTGCCGGAATCCATCAGAACTGGCAACAGCCGGGTTTTCATGAAGAACCGATTGAACCGATCATACCCAATGAACAACGCGTAATCAAGATGTCCCGTCACCGGCTCCCGAGTCGCAGAATAGAAGACGCCGAGCCGGTCCTTTGGGTATAATAAAAATAACGCAACAGATCGCCCAAGCTGATCGGTTTGCGGGCTTTCCCTGTTTCGATATGCGTTGCCATCGGGGAGTGGACCGTGGATGTGGTGACGTACAGCTGTCGGCTGGCTGCCTGTGTGGTCGCGGGTGTGCCGGTGGCCGAGGCGGCCGCAGTGCTGGCTAGCGACGATCCGACGAATGCCGTCGCGCGGGATCTGGCGGTGCGGCTGGCCGCCGGTGAACCGCTGGCCGGCGCACTGCGACGTCACACCGAATGGTTTCCCCCGTATTTCATCGCACTGGTCGAAGCGGGCGAAGTCGGCGGCTGGCTGGACAACACCCTGGCGGCCGCCGCCGATGAGTTGGCCCGGACCGACGATGCGGAACGGCGTCTGTGCCGCGGGTGGCGCCTGCCGGGCCGACAGCGAGGGCTGTGTCTACTCGCCGCCGTCGCCCGCACCTGCGGGCGCCTGGCCGCCCTGGCCGAAGGGGGCATCCTTTTCGTGGAAGCCCTGGAGCTGACCGCCGCGTCGGTGGTCGACGAACCCGTCCGCCGCAGCCTGCGGGCCGCCCGCCGGGCGGTCGAGGAGACGGGGAGCCTGGCCCGGAGCCGCGAGCCGCTCCTGTCGCCTCTGCTCTGGCGGGTCCTCACCCTCGGCAGCCTGACGGGAACGCTCCCCACGATTCTGCATGTGCTGGGGAGTTGCTTTGAATACGAACTGGCCCTGCGCCTGGCCGGGCGCGGGGCGGAGGCGCGGCGCCGCATCGCCACCGCGGTTTTTGCGCGGAAGTTCGCCGCCCTGTTACGGTGCGGCGTGCCGGTGACAGCCAGCATGGAGCTGCTGGCCGCCGAATACCCTGAATCGTCCCCCGAACGGAAGGCGCTGACACGACCGCAGGCGGACCGCGGCTACCGGCTCTCCGAGCTGCTGGCCACGTCCGGCCTATTCGAGGAATGGCAACTGGATGTGATCGACCTGGCCGAGACCGACGGTCGTCTGGATGCGGCCTTCCAGGATCTGGCCGACTATCTGGTCTGCCCCGACGAGGCCACGTCCGCCGGTACGATTCGCAAGCTGGCTTTTCTCGGCCGCTGGGATGCCCTGCTGGACCGCGCGATCTGCCGAGCCTTCGGGACCGCGCCGCGACCGCTCTCCCAGCTGCTCGAAGACCGGGGATTGTCGGCGTTGGAAGCCGCCCTCCTCGATGCCGGCGAGGCGGACGGGGATCGGGCGACGGCATTGTCCGCGGTCGAAGGGCTGCACGCGCTGCAGCGGGAGATCCCGGACACGATCAGCGCAGACGAATGCCGCTTCCTGGCGGGCTGGGCCGCAGCGATCCGGCTGGGCATCGACCTCGATGAATGCCTCCGCCTGCTTCAGGAGGACCAGCCCCGGATGGCTGAGACGATCCGCTTTATCCGACACGCCATCGCCGAGGATCCCGGGCGCCTCACGCTGAAGCGGCTGACACGCTCCGGTCTGGTCCCCTGGATCGCGTCGGGCATCGCTGCGGGCGCCACCCACGGCTTGCTGAGTGAGGCGCTGGACCGGCTGGCGACCTGTGAGCGCATCCGCCTGCGCCTGGAGCGGGTGCCGCTGCTGCGCGGCCGTCCCATTCGCCGCCGGGCGGCGCTGGCGCATGCCAGCCGGGTAGCGGGGACGCTGTTGGGGCTGGGGGCGACTGTTGAGGACGCGCTGGACGCGGTCGCTTCCGGTTCGGGCGACCGTGCGACGGATCAGGCTATCCGGCGCGTGTATCTGGCCGTGGCGCGGGGAACGCCACTGTCGCGAGCGGTTGCGACGGAGCCGGTCTTCCCGCCGCTGTGGACCGCCTGGGTGGGGTGGGGCGAGGCCTCCGGCGCCCTGGACGTTCAGTTGCTGAAGATTGCCGACCTGTACGAGGCGGAGTTGGAACGAACGGTGAATCGGTGAATCGGTGAATCGGGAGAGCTGGAGCCAATGAGGAGATTCGGATCCGGCTCTTGGAAAATTCAGCAGGAGCCGTCACATGAATCTTCCGGGAACCACCGAGACGAACTGGCAGATATACGTTGCGGGCGCCGCCAGCTTGATCCTCGCAGCGTACCTGGTGTTCCGGCGGGTGGGCCGGCGGTCGTACGAGCGGCACGGGCGCCTCACCAGGACCGCCGCCTTTCTCCAGTTCCTGGTGATCCTCGGTGTGATCGCCTTCCCGTTCATCTACAACCCGAAACAGTGGCAGGGGTTCTGGATCCTGGACACTCCGGCGGGGCGCGCGTGGGCCACGGCGGGATTCGTGGTAATCCTGCTGGGCTTCATCGTAGCGTTCGGCACCATGGCGTGGTTCGGTCTGAGCCGGGCGTTCGGGCTCGGGGTGCCGGGATTGGTGCGCGGCGGTCCCTACCGCTGGTCGCGCAATCCGCAGCTCGTCGGTGGCTACCTGCTGGTGATCGGATCGTCGCTGCAATGGCCGTCGCTCTATGCGCTAGGCTGGATCGTGCTGTGGGGCATCGTCACGCACTGGATGATTCTCACCGAAGAGGAACATCTGCGCCGGCAGTTCGGCGAGGAGTATGTCCGCTTCTGCCGGGAAGTGCCCCGCTACCTGTTCCGGCCGGACCGGGCGGTTTGAAGGCGGTCGAGGCGAGTATGGCCAAGCGGAGCGCGGGATTGCTGGCCTATCGGCGCCGGGATGGCCGGCTGGAGGTGCTGCTGGTGCACCCCGGCGGGCCGTATTGGCGGAACAAGGACGCCGGCGCCTGGTCCATACCCAAGGGCGAACACGGGCCGGCTGAAGACGCCTTCGCCGCCGCGTGCCGCGAATTCCGGGAAGAGACGAGTTGGCCGCTCCCGGTCACCGTGGATCCGGCGGAGGCGGCGGATGGGCCGGGTGCAAGGGGGCAGGCATCCGTTCGAGAGCCGGGCGTCGCGTTCACACCCATGGGCGAGACGACACTGGCCAGCGGCAAGGTGGTCCGAGCCTGGGCGTTCGAGGGGGAGTACGAACCCGACACGCTACGTTCGAACACCTTCAGCTTCGAATGGCCTCGGGGCTCCGGCCGGGTGCGTGAGTATCCCGAGGTGGACCAGGCCGATTGGTTCTCGCTGGACGAGGCCCGTTTGAAAATGAATCCGGCGCAGACGGTGTTTCTGGATCGGCTGGAGCAGCACCTGGAGACGAGGGAAGGGTGAATCGGTGAGTCTATGAATCGGTGAACGGGTGAATGGGGCGAGGCGGCATTCATTGATCATCTTTCTTTGGTCATTTTCAATGGATAATTGGGGAAACGATGAATCGGTGAAGGCTTACAAGCTCTGGGTTCGGTGATCCAGGACCCAGAGCCCAGGTCCCTAGTCCGATAGCCGATGTCCGGAAATGAGTCCCGCCCCCCGAGTCTTCCAACACCATCCGCCGGCGGGCACACCGGAGGTGCCGCGAGCGGGAGCGAGCGGAGCGAAAGCCCGCCCCGGTGCCTTATTTCGCCAGCGCATACAGCCCCACCGCGGAGAGGGCGGGGCGGGCGCGCGATGCTTCGATCACCAGGCGCACGGCCCGGGCTGTGACCGGCGGGAAGCGGAGCAAACGCTGGTAGCCAACGGTGGTACCGCGGGCGAACTCCAGCCAGGCGCCGCCGTCGTCCCGCCACTCGAATCGGAAGGACTCCACCCGCTGGCCCAGGCGGATGTGCTCCCGAATCATCGCCACGTCGAATGTGCATGCCGCAGGGAGCTCGAATTCCAGAACGTCTGAGGTCGTGCCTTCGGGCGGGCTCCAGTACGTCGCCGGATCGGTGTCCATAACGTTCCCCGCGCCGCACCCTGGGGCCGCCGGGGCGGACGCGGCGGCGCCGGCCAGGCGGTTGTCGCGGAACGTTCCGTCCAGCAGGCGCCGCAGCTCCTGCAGGCTCCGGATGTCCGCGTCGTGGATGCGTCCGTGCCGGTCGGGCGGGATGTTGATCAGCAGCACGGCGTTGCGGCCGACGGAGCTGAAGTAGATGTCCAGTAACTCCGCCGGGGTCTTCACCTGGGTGTCTTCCGCCGGGTGGTGGAACCAGCCGGGCCGGATGGAGACGTCCGCCTCCGCCGGGTACCAGAGCAGGGACGCGGCGGGGCGCAGCCGGACCCGGCCGCCGAGGTCGGCGTCGGTGAGGTCGCCGGGGATGAACGCCGCGTCCACGGGGTGTGTCGCCGCGCCGGCGAGACGGTCGATGTCCAGCCGGTCGGGAATCACGCTCCACTCCGTCTCCCGTCCGACACCCGTCTCCGTGCCCACCCAGCGGACGTCCGGGCCCATACCGAAGATGACCGCCCGCGGCTGCAGCTCGCGGACGACGGCGTAGTACGACGGCCAGTCGTACTCCTGTCGCCGGCCGTCGGGCCCCTCGCCGCACGCGCCGTCGAACCAGACCTCGGCGATCTCGCCGTAGCGGGTGAGGAGCTCGCGGAGCTGGGCGCGGAAGAATGCGTTGTAGAGGGGCGAGTCGCCATAAGACGGCTCGTGCCGGTCCCAGGGCGACACGTAGACCCCGAACGCCAGACCGGCCTCGCGGCAGGCGGCGGCCACCTCGCCCACCACGTCGCCCCGGCCGCCGCGCCACGGGCTGCTCCGGACGCTGTGGGCGGTGGTGGCGGTGGGCCACAGGCAGAAGCCGTCGTGGTGCTTGGCGGTGAGGATCAGCAGCCGCATGCCGGCGTCACGAATCACCCGGGCCCACTGGTGGGCGTTGAAATCCGTGGGATTAAATTGAGCGGGATCCTCCCGGCCCGTGCCCCACTCGACATCGGTGACTGTGTTCATGCCGAAGTGGGCGAAGGCGATGAACTCCCGCTCCTGCCAGGCAAGCTGGGTTGGGGTGGGGGCGATCCGGGCTGCCTGGCTCACCACGGCCGCCTCCGCGGCGCCGGGAGGGATGAGTCCGTAATGGGACGGCACCGGGATGCTGCCGTTCGACACGGCCACAAGAACCGCTGCCAGCAGGGCCAGTCCGCTCCTCCGCCACCTGTGGCATGTGCCGGTGCGTGATTGCATGTACCCTCCTCGCAGGCGGATCCCGAGCTCTTCCGGACAGCTGATGAAATTATAGGCGGGACAGCGGCGGACCGTCAACGGATCCGGGTCTCCGGCCTTGACTTTTCGCTGAAATCCCATAAAGTGAAAACAACTCGAGGATCAACCGTCCACCGACCGAAGGCTTTCATCCAACTGCCGCCGCATCCGGAGCTGGCGAGGACACGCAACGGATCCACGGCTGCATTAGGCCGGCGGCGGGCTGTTAAGGTCCCTGAGAAGGAGGCTGGTGCATGGGTGCAACCAGGATCCTGTTTGTCAGCGGCAGCGTGGGACTGGGGCATGCGGTTCGGGACCTGGCCATCGCCCGGGAGCTGCATGCTCGCCTGCCCGGCGCCACCATCAGCTGGCTGGCGGGCGATGTGGCACGTGAGCTGCTGGTTAGGACCGGGCAGACGCTGCTGCCGGAGGCGGAACGCTACACCACCGGAGCCACCATCCTGGAATCGGTGAGCCAGGGCTTCACGCTCAACCAGGCCCGCCCGCACTTCATCATCCGGCCGCTGCGCGCCATGCGGCTGCTCCGCACGTTCCAGCACGACCTGGAGACCAACGTCGCCCTGTTCGCCGCAGCCACGCGGCGGCGGGCCTACGACCTCATCGTGGGTGACGAGACGTTCGAGCTGGTGCTTGCGATGGGCCGTAATCCGGGGCTCAAGACCGCGCCGTTCGCCCTGATCACCGACTTCATCGGGATGGACGCCATGACCCGCGATCCCCTGGAGCGGGGCATCGTCCGCCTGGTCAACCGAGCCTGGGACGCCATGCTGCGGCGCGCCGGCGGGCCCACCGACCGGATTCTGTACGCAGGCGAGCCTGCCGACGTCCCCGACACGCCGCTGGGCGGCGGCGGGATCAGCCGGCGCGAGCTCGCCCGCCGGGCGGTGCATTTTTTGGGTTACGTCCTCCCGTTCGACCCGGCGGATCTAGCGGACCGGACGGCGCTGCGCGACCGGCTGGGGTACGGCCGGGAGCCGCTGGTGATCTGCGCCATTGGCTCCACTGGCGTGGGGGCGCCCCTGTTGCGGCTGTGCGCGGACGCGGTCCCGCTGGTCCGCGCCCGGGTCCCGGACGCCCGGTTCGTGCTGGTGTGCGGCCCGCGGGTGGACCCGGCCGCGGTCAAGGCCCCGGCGGGCGCCCGGGTGCTCGGCTATGTGGACCGGCTGTACGAGCACTTCGCCGCCGGCGACCTGGCCGTGGTGCAGGGCGGCGGCAACACCACGCTGGAGCTCACGGCGCTGCGGCGGCCGTTCATTTACTTCCCCCTCGATGAGCACTTCGAGCAGCAACTCCACGTCACCCACCGCCTGGACCGGCGCAAGGCCGGCTACCGGCTCAAATACTCGGGCACGACACCGGACATGTTGGCCGAGGCGATCCTGAGCGAGCTGGCGGCGCCGTCCCCGTGCCCGGCCATCCCGACGGACGGCGCGGAGCGGGCGGCGGCGGTGCTCGGCGAGCTGCTCCAGGGGACCAAAACCTAGCGCCGGGACCGTCTCGTGATACAATCGGGATCTTCCGCTCGGCGGGCGGTCCGCGGGGTTGCGCCGGACCGGCGTTTCTTCAGGAGGAAATACCCCATCATGGCCGCAGGCAACGAATGGTTCACCTCTCACCCGGAAGCGGTGGAGCGGCTGCTCCGCTCGGCGTACGGGCTGGTGGGTCGCTGCCGCCTCCTGCCGGGCGAATACGACCTCAACATCCACGTCGAGACCGGGGCTGGCGCTTACCTTCTCAAGATCATGCGGCCCGGCTGCGATCCGGCGTTCGTGGACATGCAGTGCCGGGCGCTGGCGCAGCTGGCCGAGCGCGGCATATTCCGGGCGGAAATCATGGCCCCANGGAGACGGATCCGTTGGCCGGTTGAGGCCAAGGAACATGGCATCTGGCCGAGGGCGCGCCCGCGCTGCCGCTCCAGCGAGTGGTCCCCACGCGCGACGGGGCGTCCACGACCATACTGGCGGACGCCGGCGGGGAGCGCCTGGCCTGGCTGCTCACGTTTCTGCCGGGACGGGTGATGGCGTCGGTGCGTCCGCACACGCCGGCGCTGCGGGCGGAGATCGGCGCGGCGCTGGGCCGGCTGGACGCGGCGCTGGCGGGATTCGAGCATCCGGCGCTGGACCGGGAGCTCAAGTGGAACCTGTGTCGCGCGGGTTGGATCCGGCCGCACCTGGGCTTGATCCAGGATCCACGGCGCCGCACTTGGCTCGACCGGATCGTGGACGATTTCACCGAGCGCGTCGCCCCGCGGTTCGAGAGCTTGCGCCGCGGCGCCATCTTCGGCGACGCCAACGACCACAACCTGCTGGTGGATTACGACGGGCAGGGTCGCCAGCGGCTCTCCGGCATCGTGGACTTCGGCGACATGTGCCATTCCGTGGTCGTGGGAGAAGCGGCGGTGGCCGCCGCCTACGTCATGATGGGCCAGGACCGGCCGCTCGAGGCCGCGGCGGAACTCCTCGCCGCCTATCATGGCGCCATGCCCCTGACCGACGACGAGCAGGCGCTGCTGTTCCCGCTCGTGCTCACCCGCCTGGCGGTGAGCGTGGTCAACGCGGCGGTGGTGTCGCGCGAGCGCCCCGACGACCCGTACGTCACCGTCAGCGAGGCGCCGGCCTGGCGGCTGCTCGAGCGGCTGCATGACTGCGATCCCCGCGTGGTCGAGGCCCGCTGGCGTGCCGCCTGCGGCCTGGCGGCCCACCCGGGCGCGGCGCGCGTGGGCGCCTGGCTCCACGGACGGTCCGGCAAGTTCGCCGAAGTGCTCGGACCGGACCGACCCGCCGCGACCGGGCAGGTGCTGGACCTCTCGTTCGCCTCCAGTATCGGCGGGAATGATCTCGATGAGTTCGATCCGGCGGATTGCGCCGAGCGCATCGCCGCGCAGGCGGGCGCCGGCGGGACACGAGTGGGCATCGGCCGCTGGGGCGAGCCGCGGCCCATCTATTCGGCTCCGGCTTTCGGCGGCGGGGACGACCCGCTGGCGCCCCGCCGGACGCGCCATCTGGGCGTGGACCTGTTCGCGCCCGCAGGTACCCTGGTGCACGCGCCGCTCGCGGGCGAGGTGGCGGCCACGGGCTGGTCGTCGCAGCGGTTCGATTACGGCGGATGGGCGCTGCTGCGGCACCGGACCGATGACGGCGTCCCGTTCGCGACCTTCTATGGCCATCTGGCCCGGAGCGTCTTCACGGATCTGGAGTTCGGCCGGCGCATCGACGCGGGGGAGGCGTTCGCCACCCTGGGCGGCCGGCCGGAGAACGGCGACTGGCCGCCCCATCTCCACTTCCAACTCCTGGCGGCAGGCGAGGAGCAGTGGGGGGAGACACCCGACGGCGTGGCCGACCCGGACGACTTCGCCGCCTGCGCCGCGCTCTATCCCAATCCGGCGCCTCTGCTGAACCTGTCCGAGGCGGCCACCGCATGGACGGACACCTCTCTCGAGGCGCTGAAGTCCCGCCGCGCCGCGCGTTTCGTTCCCACCCTTCGTCTCAGCTACGCGGAACCGTTCCGGCCGGTGCGCGGGTGGCGGCACTTTCTGTACGACGCCGAGGGGCGCGCCTATCTTGACGCGTACAACAACGTCCCCCACGTGGGGCACTGCCACCCGAAGGTCGTGGCGGCCGCCGAGAGCCAGCTCCGGCTCCTCAACACGAACACCCGCTACCTGTACGACGGTCTGGCCGAGCTGGCGGAGCACCTGACGGCGAAACTGCCCGAGTCGCTGTCGGTCTGCTTCTTCGTCAACTCCGGCTCCGAGGCCAACGAGCTGGCGCTGCGGCTGGCCCGGGCGCACACCGGCGCCCGCGACATGCTGGTGATGGACCACGCCTCCCACGGGCACACCACGGGGGCGATGGCCATCAGCCCGTACAAGTTCAACCGCCCGGGCGGGGGTGGGGCCGAGGAGTGGGTCCACGTGACGCCGGTCCCCGACACGTACCGCGGTCCCCACCGGGCCGGCGACCCGGAGGCCGGCGCCCGCTACGCCGCCGATGTGCGGGCCGTGCTGGCGGCGGTGCAGGGGCAGGGTCGGCGCGTCGCCGGCTACATTGCCGAGTGCCTCCCCAGCGTCGGAGGCCAGATTGTCCCACCCCAGGGGTTCGCGGAGACGGTGTACCGGGACGTCCGGGCCGCGGGCGGCGTCTGCATCGCCGACGACGTTCAGACGGCGCTCGGGCGGCTGGGCGCCACGTTCTGGGGCTTCGAGTACCTGGGCGTGGTACCGGACATCCTGGTGCTGGGCAAGCCCATGGGTAACGGCTACCCGCTGGCGGCCGTGGTGACGACGCCGGCGATCGCCCGATCGTTCGCATCCGGTCCCGAGTTTTTCAGCACCTTCGGCGGGAGCACCGTATCGTGCGCCGTGGGGATCGCTGTCCAGCAGGTCCTGGACGAGGAGGGGCTCCAGGCCCATGCGGCGCGGGTGGGGGCGGAGCTGCTCGCCGGCCTGTCCGCCCTGGCCGGGGAGTTTCCGCTCATCGGCGACGTGCGCGGGACGGGCCTCTTCATCGGCGTGGATCTGGTCATTGACCGCGACACGCGGGCGCCGGCCACGGCCCAGGCGGCCTACATGAAGGACCGGCTCCGCGAGCGGCGCGTGCTGCTGGGCACCGAAGGGCCCCACGACAACGTGCTCAAGATCCGCCCGCCCATGACGTTCGACTCACCGGCCGCCGCCTGCCTGCTGGAGACGCTGGCGGACGTGCTCGCCGAAGATCCCGCCCAGCCCGACTGGCCGCCCGCAGCCATGCGTTAGGCGGGTGGAGCCGGAACGCACAGGTACAGTGGCCGTGCGCCGGACCTATACTTCTCTAGCCGCCACTCCGCAACGTTCGCTCGATGGGTAATCGTACCAGCCGGCTCCGGTATTGCCAACCCGATGACTGACGCCTTGACCAACCCAACCGCCGTCCAGGAAGATCCTGCTGGACGGGTTCGCCCCAATGAATTACAATGTAATACGATGCCTGCAGGAGGTGACAATGAAAGACGTCATGACCATCCGCATCGGAGAGGATTTAAGAGACAAGCTGGACCGGATGGCCAAGGCGACGGCCAGGACCAAATCGTACCTGATCGAGAGCGCCATCCGCGAGTATCTCGAAGTCAACGAATGGCAGGTTGAAGCCATCCAGGAGGGTGTCCGCCAGGCCGACGCCGGTCAAGTCGTCCCCCACGAAACCGTCAAGGCCCGCTGGGAGGGAAAACGTGCAGATTCTGTGGACCGCCGCCGCCGCCCGCGACCTTGAATCCATGGCGGAGTACATCGCCCGGGACAATCCCGCGGCGGCCGTGGACCAGGTGCTGCGAGTCATCCATGTGGTGGAGCGCCATCTGCCGGAGATGCCCCATCTGGGCCGGGCGGGACGCGTGCCGGGCACGCGGGAGCTGGTCGTACCGGACACGCCATGCCTGGTTGCCTACCGCGTCCGGCGAAATAATCTGGAGATCCTCCGCGTCCTCCACCACGCCCAGCGGTGGCCGTCTGAATTCTAGTCCATCCGGATTACTGGCCACTATTTCTGTGCCGCGGCCGGAGATGCTGCCCTGTCTCCGCCAATCAGGTTCTGCCGGCGCAGGAACGCGCGGATCGCCGCGTAACTGTCCAGAACCTCCTGCCGGCTGAAGTTTCCGTGCCCGCCGCCCCGGACGGTGACCAGCCGGTTCGCAACCCCGGCCTGGTCCAGTTTCTCGTGCAGCCGGACGGCGTGGCTGTACGGCACGATGTCGTCCGCGTCGCCGTGGATCGTGAGCACCGGCGGCGATCCCGCGTTGGCGTATTGAATCGGTGAAACCTGCCGGGCGAGCGCCTCCCGCGCGAGCATGCTGCCGAACCACTCGATGGCATAGTGTTTGGCGTTGGGTCCGTCGAGCAGGTCCGCCACGTCGGTGATGCCGAACCAGTTGATGATAGCAGCCACGCGCACGGGGGGTTCCGTGCCGCTACGCCAACGGATATCGCTCGCCGTCGGGCACGAGTGATCGAACGGGGACGCGTCCGGGAGCATCCCGGTGATGAGGGCCAGGTGCCCGCCGGCCGAATATCCGGTCAGGATCACCTTCGCCGGATCGAACCCGTATTCATGGGCGCGCCGGATGACCCAGGCCAGCGCGCACCGGCAATCCTCCACCGCCGCCGGTGCCGGGGAGTTCCGCGCCAGCCGGTACTCCACGTTGACCACCGCGCAGCCGGCGGCCAGGTACGGGAGGATGCCCAGAACGCTCCCCTCCTTGCGGCCCTCCACCCAGCCGCCGCCGTGGATCAGCATCACCGTGGGCACCGGATCGCGCCGGTCCCGCGGCAGGTAGAGATCCAGTTTCAGGTCGGTGTTGTTGGCCGTCCGGTAGGTGACGTCCGGCAGCACTTCGCACTCGGAGGCGATGGAGTCCGTCCACTCGGTGGATTCGGGGGGATGGGTCTGCCCCCACCCCGGACCGCCCATCATCCATGCGAGAACGAACAGAGCGGAGAAAACGATTCGGGTCATGGTTCCTCCTCGTGCAGACTCCTGATCAGCGAGCGATGCCGACGCGCATGAATGCGGCCCGATCATTATATTCCATGAAGAACCAAGGATCGTGCGCGCCGGTCGTTAATATTTACCCGTACTAAGAATCATGGCTCGCCGCGCAAGGAGTCAGATCATGGATCGATGTTCTGGCACTACATCCAGCCATCGTACTCAGTGCGAGTCGTCGATTGTCCTGAAAAGATTGTACTCCTGGGTGTCGGTGATTCCAACCAGCGCCCACGCAGGGGCGGAGCAGGCGATTAATGGGCTAGGCGCGGTCAATCCGGTGAACTGGATTCAACCGACGACCCGTCTCGACGTCGCGGCATGGAAACGCCCGGGCTCCAGTGAGCCGGGCCTGGCACCTCATCGCTTGAACATCCGCACCAGGTCCCGGCTGACTTCCTGGAATCCCTTGCCGCCCGTCTGCTGGTGCACGGTCCGGTCGAGCTGGAGGATAGCGTACGGATTGGTCTCCCGGGCCGCCGCCTGCTTGAAATTGCGCGACATGTCCTGCCAGTAGTGCAGATCGGCCTGGGCCTGCTGAGCCTCGCGGCTCCCGGCGGGGGCCTTGGAGAGCTTCTGCTGGAGCTGCGGCAGCAGCATGTTGTCGATCTCCTTGGCCGATTCCCGAGTCTTCGCCTGCAGTTTGGCGATTTCGCCGAGCACCGGGTCGCTCTCGATCTTGTCGTGCTTCACCCCCAGCACCTTGCCGATGCTTTCCACCTCCTCCGCGGTGAGCTGGTCGAAGTTCACTTTGGCCTTGAGCAGGCGCTTGGAGGCGAACGATTCGGCGTGGGCGCTGGTGGTCAGGTTCACCTCCGAGCGGGTGGCGCTGAACCCGGTGACGCTGTGGTACGCCTCGTTCAGCGCCCGCTGTCCGTCCTGCTGGAACTGGGCGATGGAGACGGGCTTGCCGTTTTTGGTGATCACCAGGTTGGGCGTCTCCATGAGGGCCAGATCCAGGTCCATGCTGGACGTGCCGGCGCTGGAGGCGTTGCGCATGGGCTTGAACCGGAGGTTGCTCACATCGTAGCCCTGGGCTTTGAGGAGCCGGAGCATCTCGGGCATCGCCTCGGCGTACGACTGGTCCACCAGCCGGGTGAACAGGCTCCGCACCGCGGGATGCGCGTGGTACTTCATGAGCAGCTTGCAGTGATACGAGGAGTTGATCGACGCGGCCAGGCGGCCGAGCTCCTGCTCCGCCAGGGCCAGTTGGGGCGAGCCGGCCGGCAGTTGCGCCCGCAGCCGGGCCATGGCTGCCTGCTTTTCCTGGAAGAAGCCGATGAGCGCCTTCGCGTCGTCGACGTCCTGCTGCATGCGGGCGGCGTCGAAGGCGAGCTTCACGTTCCGGCCGGGGCCCAGCACCGGCTTGAACAGGGTGCTGTCCGGACCGTAGTAGCTGAGGGCGCCCTTGACGAAGAGGCCGGTCCCGATCTGGGCGGCCTTGCCCATGAGGTAGGCGGCGCCCGCCTGTCGGGCGCCCGCCCAGACGCGGTCCTCCCAGGATGTGGATTTGGCGTCCGCCGGTTCGCGGGTGTAGCCGTCGAAGAACTGGGTGGCCAGCAAGCCCACGGGCGACGACCAGGCGATGGCCTGGTACGCGCCTTCGGTGGGTCCGCCCATGACCAGACCGGTGGTGCCGCCGTAGATGGAGCCCAGGATGTGCGGGCCCCACTGGGTGATGGCCGCTTCGGCGCCGTACGCCTGGACCAGGGCCTCGCAGCCGACGCCGATGGTCACCGCCCCCACCGCCATGACCGCCATGTTGATGTAGAAGTCGCGTTCCGCCTTGGCGATGGCCTTCTCCTCCTGGGCAGCCTCCCGGCCCATCGCGTACCCCTGGAGCATGGTGTCCAGGGCGCCGGCCACCTGGAGCACTCTCTCCACGTCGCCGCCGGCAACCGTCTTCGCGTCGAGCAGCTTCCAGACCCGCTCGCGGGTGGCTTGCCGTTGCTCCTCCGGAAGCTGGCCGACCTGCTGCTCCACCAGCGCGGCGATCCGGCGGGTGGCGTCGGCGCGGGCCGCCTCCTCGCGGACCTGATGGATGAACTTGTCGGACGCGTACTCGTCGAACGCGGACCGGGTGTGCACCAATTTCCCCGTCCGGTACGAGGCGATCAAGTCCTGCTCGGCCTGGATGTCGGACTGGAGCTGGATCATCCGGAAGGCCAGCGTCTTGCGCCGCGCCGGATCCGGCTCCCGTTCCAGTTCCTCCTGTTCCTTCCGGAGGTTCCGGTTCAGCAGCACGATCATCGCCTCGTGGAAGGCCACCGTCTCCTCGACGGCCGCAGCGTCCACGGTTTCAGGGGACGACGTTGTGCTCCGGGTAGTCGTCTTCGATTTCTTGGTGTCCGCCGTCTCCGCCGTCTGGTCGGTCGGCTGTTTGGAGCGGGGATCGTCCGCCTTGTACGGACCTTCGTCCCACGGGTTCCGCACGGGGGGCGGGGCGGGGAGGTTCTCCGGGTCGCAGGCGAGCAGCTCCCGAATCTGGGTGGCAAATTCCTGCTTCGCCCGCTGCAGCTGCTGGATTCTTTGGGACTCGAAACGCGTGGCCACGTCCAGGAGCGCGGCCCACGCGTGGCCGGGCAGCATGGGCGGTTCGCTGTGGGCGGCAGGGGCGCGGTAGTAGGTGGTGCCGGAGAACGCCCATCGGTCCGTCAAACCCGTGGCGTAACGCACGTAGTGCAAACGCTCGCCATCGGGGAAGAAGCCGTCCAGGGTGGCGCCGAGCTCCTGCGGTGACGAAAGGAGCACGCCCTCGGGCTGTTCCTCCACCAGTCGGAGGGCGTCCTCCAGCCCCGGCACCAGGATCTGCTTGCCGTCCCTGGTGGTCACCCAGCCCGGTTTGGCGGCGGTCACGCCGGCGGCCGCGAGCGTGTCGGCGAAGGCGAACGAGTACTGGTACACCAGCGCCAGCCCTCCCGGGTAGCGCTTGACGGTTTTGAAGTAGAGGCGAACCCCGCTGTCGCTCACCCACTCGCCGTCCAGGCCGGAGGGTGTCTGCGGGAACGAGCGGCGGTAGCGCTCGCGGGCCGCGCACTTGGCGGTCAGGGGATTGGGCGGATTGCCCAGCGCCTTGATCTGGGCGGCGATCTGCGCGAGGCCCGCCTGCTGGGATCGAAGCACCTCCTCCTGCCGGCCGGCGACGGCCATGGCGTCCAGATAGCAGCCGCGGGTGTCGGCCGCCACGCCCACGGCGGCGTCCCGGAGGCTCGCCTCCACCGCCACGGCCGTCCGGATAAACGCCTCCCGGCCGGCCAGGAACTGGCCGAGCAGCGGGATGAGGCGGCGCAGGTACTCCGCGGCCTCCGGTGTCGGGTGGTCGTACAGAGGCGCCCATGCGGTCTGGAAACGCTGCTCGTCTTCCAGCGACATCGGACCGTAGAGCAGCCGCATCCCCTCCATGGCCATGGAGACCTCCCCGTTGTACTGCGTCGGGGAGATCCGGTTGAAGTCGGCAAACTGCGGCAGGA
>JAEAMF010001384.1_pt1 | contig 18021 bp, 9 predicted proteins | sample 8958721 | NCBI WGS metagenome assembly JAEAMF01 (sample SAMN16933255, study PRJNA681124) | bioreactor sludge metagenome | isolation source: anaerobic bioreactor treating anionic surfactant - SDBS | place: India: Bengaluru | collected 2019-02-28
TCCATTATTGCCTTCGCTGATCGCTCCCGAATCCTTCTCAAAACATCCGGATTGCTTTCGGATGCGCTAAAGGTTTTGTCGGATCTCGAGCCGACCGAGCGTCCCACAGCCTTTTTTGATGCGATTGTCCTGTCAACCAGAGTTCTCCGCCAGTCCGCTGGATCCGAAACAAGGCAGGCAATCATCGCGTTGTCCGATGGAGAAGACAACAGGAGCGTGCATACTCTTTCCGAGGCATTGCGCGAAATCCAGCGCGCCGATGCGACCTTCTATTCCATCAATCCAGCCGGCTCTTCCATAAGGTTGAATGAGATGAGCCTCAGGGCGCAATCGGAAATGACGCTGCTGGCAGATGAAACAGGCGGCAATGCCTTTGTGTCCAGTAGCACCGCAAACCTGGATGACTTTTTTACTAAAATTGCGGCTGATCTCCGCGCACAGTATCTGCTGAGCTACTATTCCACGAATTCAGGCGCAGACGGCAAATATCGAAGGATTGCGGTATCGGTCCCGACCCGGGCGGATCTGCACATTCGAACCCGCAGCGGCTACTACGCCTCCTCCAAATGAAAGCGATACCGGAGAACAATCCTGAGAGTCCCGGGAATGCTCAAGCTCTGGCTGAATGTCACTGGAAGGTCGTTGGAGGCTTTCCAGTGCAGGCGCTGCGATCATCTGGCAGTATGTACCGGATTGACCAGTGAGAAAAACTCCTGTTGATAGCGATTCAAGTCAAAGCCCGTTTCCTGTTTAACCAGGTTCCGGATCATTGCAGCGTCGGCGTTGTTCATGACGCCGCGCACAAAAGCCCAGTGACAGAGAAGGTATTCAACGGCCTCGTCCTGCTGGTTCCGCTGCAGTCTCTGCTTCCCTTCCTGCAGGAAACGCTGGGCGAAAGACGTCAGCAGATCAGGCAGTCTTGTTCCAAGTGATTCCCCGACTTCCAATTCGGCCCGGCTAAGTGCCTCTTCCGGCGAAGTCATCCTCAGGGGCAGGTTTTGTAGCCCATTCTGGTCAGCCGAATGAACACCGCTTATCTCGCGCCCAATTTCGGATTTGTCTTGCTTGATCTCTTCCCCCGCCAGAATGAGAGTATTTGCCAGCCGGTCTTTTATCCTTATTGCCAGCTTCACTTCGGCCCCCTGGGCATATTCCAAAACCTGGTATTCGTAAGATTTGATAAGAGGTCTCGTTATCGTTTTGGGGATTTGATCCAGTTCCCATTGCAGACGCCGAATCCTGTCAGGCCTTTCCCTTTCCGGCACTTTGCTCTTTTTTCCCTGTATCTGCTCTATTTCCCTGCTAACATCCTCCCTTTTCTTCAACCATTCCGGATTCTGGACCTCCTCAATTCGCTCCAAATAGGTCGACTTTTCCGATCTCGCCTCCTTGCGGTTTCTTTCCGACTGGTGCCGCTGAATTTCAACGGTCAATAACATGGTGTAAGACTTGCCATCGGGTCGAAGCTCCTGAAACTGAGTGTCCTCGTCGGGCGCAGCCGTGTATTCCCTAAGCGTGCGTACGCGCAAATCGGGCAAGCCAAGCTTTTCGATGGAGCTCATCGCCCGCGTGCGGATGGCATCCACAAACCTCTCGGGCGCGCCGCATAGATTTTCCACAGAGACAACAACCTGCGCCGCCCGCTTGCGGTTGAATCCGCTTGCCAGTTCCTTGATCTTCTCGGGCCGGATGGTTCCTTGTTCCAGGCGCTCCTTCGCGCTCAAAAGCAGGGCATAGGAAGTTGCCACTCGCGACATATCTTCGCGTTGGGAAAGCTGGTCGGCCCCTTCCCATGCGTTGTTGCCATAGTTACTGGCTACCGCGGACATATGTTCGGCAACCATGGGATGATCCTGTTTAAGATCACGCAGCGTCTCCAGGATATTCAATGCGTCGCGACTTTTTGTAAAAACCCGTGGTTCTGTTAATAATGGGGGAAGCTTTTCCTCGAGGCTGCGAGTCCAACGTTCCATAATCTGGTTTTTGGTCGGAAGCATGATGTCCCTCGACTCGGGATCGATTTGGATTGCCGAATCGATGGAACTCAACGCATCACTAAACGACTCCTTATTGAAATATTCCCTGGCCTTTGCGGCAGCAAAATCCGCTTTGCTCCCCCGGTCAGCCCTCTGGACGCCTTCCCGGGCGCGCGTGTTTGCCGATTCCCTGGCCAGCGCCTTCTGGAAAGAGTCTGCGGCCTCTTTCCATCGTCGGTTGGCACAATGATCCCATCCCCCTTGGACAAGATAATCGGTATGCAGCCGATCCTGGCGAGCGATTTCAGCCCCCACTCCCGGCACATATTTCTCGAGCGGAAGCAAGGTTTTCAGGATCGCGGCGGCCTTCTCATAGTCATTCGCTTTGGCAAGCGACACGGCTCTGTCGAACTGCTGCCGCAGGTCGGCCTTTTTTGCATTTAGCGACTGCTCAAGGGATTCCACATTGACTGTTACGGCATAATTTTTTGCCCGCTGAAGTTGCCTTTCGCATGTCTCAAGGTCGTTGCCTGAGAGAGCATCCTGGCCTTTGGCGGCCTCGGCGTCGGCAAGCCGGGCTTTTACGGTTGTGAACAAAGGCGTGTACCTCTTGTGTTCTTTTCCCTTTCGCTTCTCAAAGGCAAGTTTGAGCGCCTGGTAAGCGTTCTCCCAATCTCCCGCTTTGTCGCTCTTCTCAGCCTTATTGAACAGGTCTTTTTCCGAATCAGTACTTTGAGGGATAAAGGCCTGGTTTGCGGGAACATTTTGCTGCGGATTCGCTCTGACCGAAATGGAAGAAACAAAGCAACACAATGCAAAGATGAGGACGCGAAACATAGTTAAGCCTCACGGAGTTTTGCCTGGTTTTGTGGCTTCAATAAACAGCTGATACACGCGTTCGGAAATACCTTCCTTTGGCGGATCGAATCCCGGATGTATCGAAACTGATTGACGAAAATGCGTCACAGCTTCGTCTCTCAGGTTTGTGTCTTTTCTCCCGCCTAAGAGAAACAGTGTTGAATAGTTTGCGCCCAGATAGAACCGGCTGAGGGCGTCCGCCTGGTGAGAAACCTCATTAGAGGATGTCAGGCTCTTGAGCAAGCGGCAGGATTCTTCGTGTTTACCGTCGTAGAATAGGGAAATGGCCCGGCTGACCGCGGCCTTCTCGCTCGTGATTCTCTGCTCAATCTGGCTGATCAATGACTTGGCCTGCCCATTTCCAGGCTCGTAGCCGAGAGCCGCGGCGGCACTTCTCCGCGCTCGATAATACTCTTTTCCTTCGAAATATCGCTTTGCCTTGGAATAGAGGTCCTGGTAAGGATCAAGCGGCCCTTCACCCGTCTTTCCTTCATCGGTGCGTTGCCCCTTCGCCTTACTTTGTTCCTCTGTCTTGCGCTTTTTCACCAGTTGACTGATCTGATCGAGTAGTTCGTTGACACACGGGCTAGCCGGAAACTTTGTTTTCAGGGTTTCCGCCGATTGCCTCGCTTCCTTTATGTTCCCAGCATCGAGAGCTCTTTGCCCATCTCTGCAAAGCCCATCCTCCTCAAGCTGACGGATCTGAGAGATTAATTTGTTTACACATGGGCTCACCGGAAACTTTGTTTTCAGGGTTTCCGCCGATTGCCTTGCTTCCTTTATGTTTCCAGCATCGAGAGCACTCTGCCCGTCGCGACAAATCCTTTCCTCCTCGGATGGCAGACACCCGCCAATCCGGGATTTCAACTGGTTAATTCTCGGGTCACTGCAATTGTTGCTTTCGAAGTTTGCCAGTTTATTGCACACGGCATCATGGCCGGACTTTTCCGATCTAAGGATATCGTCGGCAAGGCCGCCACATCTTTGGCCTGCCTCGATACGCTCCCTCAACTCTCTCGCCTTCTCACGAATGCCTTCGGGACAGTTGCCTCCAATTGCCCGGAGAGCATTCAAGGCTTCGGGAATGCGCTTGGTGTTATAATAGCCCTGAGCGTCCTGCATTTTCCTTTCACAATCCGCTTGAAAGGAATAGGCGCAAGGCAACAGTCCGAACCAGGCGGAGAGAACGGCGGATGCCAATCCAATGCTTTTCGCAATGCGCATATGCTTCCCGGCCAATTATGGTTCCGATAGATAAGTGTTGACTATCCCCTCGACTTCGATTTCGCTCCAGAAGTTCTCCCTCAAAGGCACCGGATTATTCTGGTCGATTTTAGCGTTTCGGGAACGCCTGTTTCCCCGGTACTCAAACTCAACCGTATATTCGCCCGACGGCAGAGGTACTGCAAAAGGCGTCGTGTCCTCGTAAACGACCTTCCCGCCCATGCCGAGGATCCGAACTCTTGCATAGGGCGCAGCATCTGCAGAGATTAAACCGGTTGTTTCAGGAGCAACAGCGGTCCTGTCATGTTGCCAATAAAGGTAAGCAAACCCGGCAGTTAAAACTGCTACAGCAAGCAGTGCATAAATCCATCGTCGGCTGGCCGACAGTATGCCGGACCTCTTTGGTGTCTCACCCTGCGGTTTGGCTTCCTCCTCTTTAATATTGGGAGAACTCACAAGCGTTTGCAGCGCTGACGCAACTTTGAGGCTCTCCAGCGCGACAAAAAAACGGTCCCTTCCCAGTTGCGACAACTCCAGGATTTCCCCCACGGTCCGTTTCCCATCCGCAAGCCGAAGGATCGTCACTTCCTCACGACTGAGCTTGCGCGAAACTACAGTCTCCGGAATGCGCGCCACGTAATGGCCCAGGCGGTCATCGCTTGCCTGGATTTCGGCGGCAGGAGTTGCATGCGCAACGGGGGGGGTAACCTGGGTGCTTTCGCAAAACGGCTGCAACAAGGCGCACAGTTCGCGGGCTGACTGAATCCTTTTATCCGGCTCTTTCTCAAGCAGGGACATCACTATTTCCGACAAAGCCGGTCTTATGCAAGGATTTGCCTCGATCGGGGTCGGCGGCGTGAAGTGCAGATGCCTCGCGTATACCGCATGGGCGCGTTCCGCCTGGTATGGATTGTTGCCGGTCAGCATCTCATAAAAGATCACGCCCAGGGAATACAGATCGGACCTGCCGTCGATTTCAGCGCCCCGGATTTGCTCCGGACTCATATATAGAGGCGTGCCGAGTCTTTCGCCCTCGCCGGTCACGCTGATCGCGACGTCCCGGGCACGCGCAATCCCAAAGTCGAGGACAAAAACAGTTCCATATCTGTCGATCCTGACGTTTGACGGCTTCAGATCGCGGTGGAAAATGCCGTAATCGTGGGCGCATTCCAAAGCCCGACCGATCTGAAACGCAATGGAGACTGATTCCGACTCTGACAGCGATCCCGAGGCCCTAATTTTTTCGGCTAAGTCTTCGCCCTCGATGTAGTCCATCACAAAATAGTGGAATCCACCGGACTGCCCGATGTTGAAAACCTTCACGATGTTGGGATGTTTGAGGTTGGCCTCGATTTTCGCTTCGTTAACGAACCTTTCCACCACCTTGGGATCCTTTGCAAGATCATCGGCAAGGACCTTGATCGCCCACTTGCCGCCCAGCTTCGTATGGGTGGCCAGATAGAGGTCCCCCATGCCACCGCTGCCAATCCTCTCCTGAAGAGAGTACTGTTGGCGCAGAGCCTGCCTAAGCTTGCCCCGGACCTTTCCGGCTGTCGGGCGAATTTGATCTGAGACTATCGATGGCGATTGCGTAGATGGGAGTTGGGCCTTTGAATCCGAAAGCATTCCTTCTATCTCTCTGCGAAGATCCAAATCTGTGCCGCATGCAGTATCAAGAAACAAACTGCGTTCGGAAACCGCCATCGACCGTGCGCGATCCAGGATCTCCTGCTTGCTAAGCGAAGTGGTCTTAGTCAATTAAACCTATGTCTCCCTAATATTTACAGGTTTGACGACTGCGTATGCCCGATCCGAGAGAAGTAGATTATTGCCCACGGCTATTCCATATGAAGCTGATAAGCATTTATAGAACAATCTAAAGGTCATATTCAACCTATTTTCATTAATTTACGGCTGCATCCAATCCGGGCTTCGGCGACGTTCTGCCAACTCTTCGTGCGGCTTCCGATGCTGTCACATGACTGCATCCGGGCTTATCGGATTGCATGCTTCAGGGCTTGGCGGCAGGCCGAAACCCCCAACACTTGACGGCCCCAAAATCCGGACCTCAAGGACGAAATCCGAGGGCAGAAACGGTCTCCCACGATCATCCGACTTCAATAATTTTATCGACGCTGAGCGGCAAAAATATTGTAAATATTGGAAATTCATGGAATTAATAGGCTTGCTTTCCCTTGATCACGGAGCCGAGACTACCCGGCTTCAGCCGATTGTGACTACTGCAACGCGATTCTTTGCCGGCGAGTACGTGAACGCTTTTGCGAAGCGCTTCAGGAAATGAATTGAACCAGGACTGCGGTGATATTATCCGGTCCTCCGCGATCATTCGCCAAGTTGACCAGTTGCCTGCAAGCATCCTGCTCGCATGATGAATCTACAATAATATCGCAAATCTCTTCCTCCGACATCTGGGAGTGAAGCCCGTCAGAGCACAGCAGGATAATATCGTCCGGATGAACCGCGGCACTCTTCAGGGATAATTCAACAGTAGGTTTGACGCCCAAAGCTTGCAGCAAGATATTTCGTTCCGGGTGCCGCCTGGCTTCATCTTCCGTAAGGGTTCCGCTGCTTACCATCTGCGCCACCAGGGACTGATCTTTCGTCAACTGATAGATATCCCGGTTCCGAATCAGATAAGCCCGGCTATCTCCTACCTGGGCAATGACCAATTGTCCCCGCCTTTCCAAAACGGCAGTAAGAGTAGTGCCCATGCCGGCAAAATCCTCGTTGCTGCGGCTGAGTTCGTATATCCGGCGGTTGGCGATACCCACTGCATCTATCAATGCCTGATCGAGGGCTTCTGAACCTGATTGCCGGTCGATTGCGGAATTTTCCAACACTTCATAGATGGCCTCAAGGCCAAGTCTGCTTGCCGTCTCCCCTGCAGCTGCTCCTCCCATTCCATCCGCAACAGCGAATAAAGCTCCGCGGGAGCCGGACTGGAATTGCAGAACGCCGTTTCTGTCGATTCCACTCCCTTTTGTAAGATCAGCAAGAATAAAGGAATCCTCATTCGTTCTTCGAATCATTCCAACATCACTATAGGCGGAAGCATGGATGGCGTATCTGCTACTGTCTCGCATGGTGTTTCAAGATTTACAATACCGTTCAGCAAAATGTCAACGCAAAACCCATAGCTGCTGATATAATGAAAACATTATCGAGAAATAAAGCAGAAAGCTTGTTCGCGGTTGCAGGGAAGTAACGGATCAGACTATGTTTTGCCCGCAGTCTATGATTTTTGCAATATCTCCATATTCCGACTGTCACGCACCCGTATTGATTTATGCCGGGCCGGGAATTCATCCTGGGGGAGATTGGTTCAGTGATTAAAAAACTAGGTAAATACGGCATCGCAGAAAAGCTCGGCGAAGGCTCCATGGGGGATGTCTATAAAGCCCGCGATACTATCCTGGGCCGGAACGTCGCCATAAAGCTCATGGCTGCGGACATTCAAAGGAATCCGGAGCTGAAGCTTCGCTTCTATCGTGAAGCGAAGGCAGCAGCCAATCTTCACCACCCCAATATCGTCACGATTTACGACCTTGGCGAGGATGGCAACACAGCCTATATAGTGATGGAGTTGTTGCAGGGACGGAATCTGAAAGACATCATCCGGGACCGACTGGAAATTTCCCTGGAACAAAAGCTTTCCATTATGGCCCAAGTGGCGGACGGATTGAGCTGTGCACACCAATCCGGATTTATTCACCGGGATGTCAAACCCGGCAATATTTTTTTCACAAATGCGGGGATCGCCAAAATTCTGGACTTCGGCATTGCGCACATGCCCTCTTCCGATCTCACGCGCGCCGGACAAAGGCTGGGACCACCGGTGTACATGTCTCCGGAGCAACTCCGCGGTGAGAAATGTGATGAACGTTCGGATATGTTTTCAGCCGGTATAGTTTTGTACGAACTCCTCACTTACATCCATCCTTTCCGGGACAAAGACTTTGCCAAAGCGATGGACAATATCCTTTTCCAGGACCAATTCAATTTCAACGAGCAGTTTCCCGAGGCACCTCAAGGGCTTTGGCCCATTCTGCGGACTTGTCTGGCTAAGAATCCGAGTGATCGATATCCGAGCATGGAGGAATTGAGCAAGGCCTGCCGTCGCCTGATGGATGAGTTGAAGACTACTTCGCGTCAATTGCTGAAAGAGCTCAAGGCTGCCTTGGCTGGTTTGGCCAAAGCGTCGGAAAGATCGGACGTTCCCGAAAACCTTGTACGGCTTTTGCGGGAAGCCCAAAACCTTCTGGATCGGGAGGAAAAGGCGGACTATTTATCTCTCCTTCGCTTAAAAAGTGCGCTGGCAAAGGATCCCTTGCTGCTCCGGATCGCGCGCGATGCAGCGCAAAAGACCGACCCGGCAACAACCGAGGATACCGCGGCCAAACCGCCCGAGGCGTCTGCTGCACCAACGCCGGCTCAGGCGTTGGATGTACAAGGTGAAGAGGGCGCCGTTGCGCAGTCAGCCGGACTGGCGGCCGAAAACGAGGTGCAAGGGCAGCAGGTGCTCGCGGAAGCCCAATCGCTGCTGGCGCAGGATCAGTTGGAGCCGGCGCTGGACTGTCTGCGCAGGGCGATCGGGCTTCTGGGTCCAAAGGAATCGCTCCTCCAAATGCTCATGGATACGCGCCGGAAACTGGAACAAAGGAATCGCCAGCGAGTGAAGCAGCTTCTCGAGGCGGCCAAAGAGGCAATTGCGGCAAAGCAATTCTCCAAGGCAAATGAGGCCCTCGACGAAGCTCTGGAATTGGAGCCGAACCATCCGGATGCCGTTGAAGTGCGCCGTCAGGTTGCTGCCGAAATCGAGGCTGATAAGCGCCGTCAGGCTGAAAGGGAAGAAGGCGAGCAGGAAAAGTCCTTCGGATTCAGGCTTCTTGGCGAGAAGAAATTTCGCGAAAGCCTTCGCGTCTTCCGGCATGCATCCGAATTGCTTGGGGAAGATAGTGCCGTTCAAGTCGGAATCGCGGACTCGGAATTAGGGCTGAGAGCCGAGGAACTGCAGTCTCGAGTCCAGACAGGGCTGGCACAAGCACAACAACTGTTGCGCTCGGGTATACTGGATCAAGCGCGTCAGCGTGTGAATGAAGTGCTTGAGATGTCACCAAGAAACGCGGAGGCGACGGATCTTCTAACCCAAATCAACCGTGCCCAGCAGGAAAAAAATAGGGTCGATGCGATTGCCTCGCTCCTATCGCAGAGCGAGAACGCCTTGGACCGGAAAGACTTCAGCTTGGCGCGCAGCTTGGCTGATGAAGCCCGGCTGCAGGATTCTTCCAGCCCCCGAATTCAGACTTTGTTGCAGCGCATCGACCAAGAAAAGGAAAGGCAGCGCCGCCAGGAAGAGATGGCCCTACTACTCCGCAAGGCGGAGGAATTCCTGAGGCAGCAGGATTTCGCCAATGCCGAAGAGTCGGCTCGCGAGGCGCTAAAAGTGCTTCCGGATCATCCCGCGGCCATAGAGTTCATTAAAAAAACCCATCAAGCCAGAGAAGCGAAAGTAAGAGCGGACCGCATTGCCACGCTGATCGCGCACGGCTACGAAGAGCTTGTAAAAGGAAACTTTCAACAGGCTGAAAGCTGCGCACGCGAGGCTCTGAATGTGGAAACGCAAAATGCTGCAGCGGCAAAGCTGCTCGCCGAAACAGAGAAACGCAGGATCGAACATAAAAATGCAAAGATTACGGAGCTCTTATCCCGCAGCCGCGATGCGCTGGGTTCGGGAAAATTCGAAGAAGCTGCCAATCTTGCCAACGAAATCTTTACTTGGGATGAAAAACACAAGGAGGCCAGGGCTCTCGTTAAGGAAATAAAAAAAGCGGGCCGTGTTGAGGAAAGGGAGCAGAAGAGACAGCGGAAGGAACTGAAGCAGCCAAACGCCGAGATTCTGCCTGCGGAAACAGAGGGCAAACCGATTGGTCTGGAAGAAACGCTTGTTCTGAAAGCGTTCCAACCCAAAAAAATCCCCTGGATCTGGATTTGCGTAATTGTCGGTTTGATCGGCGTAGGAATTGTGGCGGTGGCAATTTACCGATCGGGCCGAGAAGATGTATCCAGGGGATTGTCAGTCCAGTTGGCGGATGCGAAATCCAATCTTGACAAGAAAATGTACGACAAAGCAATTGAGATCGCGCGGAAAGCGCTTGAGTTATCTCCGGGGAACCCACAGGCACAGGGTATCCTGGTGCAGGCACAGGAAGGCAAAAGGAAATCCGACATCGAAGTCTATATGGTGGATGCTCAGGTTCTGAAAGATAAAAATCAACTTGAAGAGAGCCGCAATACCATTGAGAAGATCCTAAAAATTGATTCAGGGTATCAGCCGGCACTCACGCTGAGAGCCGAAATCGATGCACAGATTGACGCGGAGATGGAGAAGCTGAGGACCAAGGAAGAACAAGACAAGGAAATTAAAAAGCGGCTGGCCAACGCCCGGCTTCTGCTCGGAGGGTGCAGGCTGAAGGAAATCCGGGCAGAAATCGACAAGCTGAAAGGCGGACAATCAGATTTCAAGAAGGGAATGGAAACCGCTCAATCACTTCTCGCGGGCTGCAAATTGGAGGCCGCAAAAGGAGAATTGGATAGAGCTGCAAGGATCGGTCCTGATACCCAGGGCATTCCGCCTCTGCGCGAGCAAATCAAGGCAATGACGGCCGAGATGGCCAGTCTCCGGGAAGAACTGGATCAACAGTCGAATGCAGAACAGTCGCGCAAGCAAGGGCAAATAAAAGAACTGGAAGCCAGAGCGGAGCAGCTATTCCGGCAGGGAGAGTACGCAGAGTGCCAAAATATCCTGAGTAAATTGCCCCAGAGCACCCAGACTGATGGATTGCGAAACCAGGCGAACGCGGCACTGGCCGGTTTGGCTGCCGCTCAAACCGCTATCAGGGACAAAAGGCTGAGAGAAGCCCGGCAGGCTCTATCCCGCCTGAAGGACATCAATCCCTCGGATCCGCGCATTGCAGGTTTGGAGCAACAGCTGAAATCTGTCGCTGCATCCGGCAGAGCAAGACTGAGCATATTTCGGCTGATTCCGTCGAGTACCATAACGCTAACGCTGGATGATAGGCAGATCGGCTCAAACGGGGATGTCAAAGACCTCGAAATTGGGACGGGAACCCATAGGATTGTGGTTACAGACAAAGGCAGCGGCACTCAAAACGCGAAAACCTACGAATTCGAAGACGGAACCAATATGACCCTGGTCTACGGCTCAGCCGACCTGGATCTGCGCGATATGAATGAGAATGATCGCGTGCTTTACAGGAACCTCAAGGAGGGGGAAAAAATCCGCAGCTTTGTCGTGGAACACCCTCATGGGGGCCTGGTGTTTATAAAAGGAAGTTGCTCCGGCGAATTGCTGGTCAACGTATATCATGTCGAATACAGGGGCAGCGAGAAGGGGCATCAATACAAGGCTCCTTTCTCAAACCTCAAACTGGAAGTGGATGGAGAAAAGCTTAAATTCAAGAGCACATCCAAGAACGAATCTTTCCCGGAACTGAAGGCGCGCAGCAAAGCCAACGCCAAAGAGATCAAGGAGTTGTGGGGCAGTCTTGAAAAGCTCTGGAGATAGCTATGAAAAACGCAAAACCATGTCTATGGTCAATCCTTTTTGTGGCAAGCATGTTTCTTCTGATGGGATGTCCCAAAGAACCCGCTCGGGTGAATGTGGCATTGGTGGCGGATCCCAACCTGAATCCGGATTCCTCGGGGCAGCCATTGTCTGTGGTGGTGCGGATCTACCAACTAAAGGACAAGGGAAGATTGGAGAGTGCAGATTACAGCTCCATCTGGAAATCCGACCGGGAGACTCTTTCAGACGATCTTCTGGACCGGCAGGAACGGATTGTTCAGCCGGATGCACAAGAGGTTATGGAAATCAAAGCACACACCATGGCGGCGTATCTGGGAGTCGTTGCGCTATTTCAGAATCCTGTCGGGGATACCTGGCGCAAGATAATTCCTATTAGCGGAAAAAGCCAGAAGATCAGGCTCAGCCTGCGCGAGCAGAATGTTGAAATCGTTTCCTTAGGAAAATAGGACGGAAGAAGATGAATTTCAATCAGAAGGTTCTTTGGACTGAAGGGTTGTTCCTGACTCCCCACCATTTCCAGCAGTGGGACCGCTATTACGAAACATTGCTTGGCTCCGGGCGCTCTCCCCGTTCAGCTGGGGGATTGAGGAACTGGAGTTCAATGTTGAGGGGATCCAGAACGGCGTTATCGAAGTGGTCCGGTGCAAAGCGGTGCTTCCGGACGGCCTTCCGCTCAGTGTTCCCGAACCGGATGCTCCTCCGCCCAGCCGCGCCTTTCTTTCTGCATTCCCTCCGGAAAGCGAACGCCTCAGCATCTACGTCGGCATTCCTCTATTTCGGCCGAGTGCGGCAAACCTGGCAACGGGCGATGAGGATGCCAATTCCATGTTTCGGTATCGATCCAAGGAGATTTCTCTTCCCGATGAGAATACGGGTGAGAATATTCAGCCGCTGATGCTGGCAGAGAAGAACTTGCGATTGCTCTTCGGAGAAGATGCGATTCAGAACCATGTGGCGGTTAAGGTGGCCGAACTCAAACGTACGGTTGACGGCAGAATTGCCCTGGAGGAATCATTCATCCCGCCGGCTCTGTGTCTTTCCGCTTCGAAACCACTGATGGACATGGTGCGCCGGATCTACGAAATCCTGATCGCAAAGAGCGCGACGCTGTCCAATCAGCGGCGCCAGAGGGGCCCGGGATTGGCGGATTTCACGACCTCAGATGTGGCGAGCTTCTGGCTGCTTCATACCGTGAATTCCTACATTCCGTTCATGATGCACTGCCACCACATTCAACGGATACATCCGGAAACGCTTTACCTGGCAATGGCAAGCCTGGCGGCGGAGCTGATGACCTTTGTGACTGAAGGCAGCCCCGCTGATTTGCCGAAATACAACCATACAGACCTGGCCCGCACTTTTATAGAACTCGATCTGAAGCTGAGGATGCTGCTGGAAACCGTGATTCCCACCCGGTGTGTGCCCATTCCACTGGAGCGCACCAAGGAATCCCTGTATGTAGGCCGCATCCTGGATGACCGGTTGATCACGGCTGCCGAGTTTTATCTTGCGGTTTCCGCGAAGATGCCGGAAGCCCAGCTGATCGAGCGTGTTGTGCGAAAAAGCAAAATCGCTTCTCTGGACACCATCAACATCCTGCTGGGACAGGCACTGGCGGGAGTCGCCCTCAGCCCTGTGCAGGTGCCGCCGGGGCCGATTCCCGTTCGCGTGGGATTCCGGTACTTCCGGCTGGAAAAGATGGGGACCTACTGGAACGCCCTCGCCGCTTCGAGAAATGTCTGTATCTATTTCCCGGCGGAATTTCCCGATTTGAAACTGGAATTGTTTGCCGTCAAAGATTGAAAGGTCCGTCCCGATGTCTATGAATCGTGATAACCTCGAAGACACTTTGTGGGACCGTAATCCGAGTGGCTCAAAAAATCTCATGGACCTGTGCAGCGAGGCATTCTCGCTGGTTTTTCATATCCGTAGCGGAAAAGATCCCGGTCATCCGGACGATCTCAGAAAAGGGATATCGCTCCTTTTCAGGGATCTCGACAAGCAGGCGAAACGCTGCGGTTACAGCGAGGAGGATATCAAGGCGACACGCTACGCCCTGTGTGCGCTGATCGACGAGATCGTTTTGAATTCGCGCTGGTCTTTCCGGGACCAATGGAAAGATGAGCCTCTCCAGCAGGAATATTTTAAGGACTACATGGCGGGAGAGCGTTTCTTTGATCTGCTCGAACGTGTCCGCCGCAAGGGGCGTAGCGAAGTAAACCTGCTCGAGGTCTTCTGCATGTGCCTTATCCTGGGATTCCAGGGGAAGTACAAATTGCACGGAGGAGATGAGCTGGCGGATCTCACCCGCACTCTGGTGGAAGAAACGAACGGCTATCGAGGCGGCTCATCCGAAATGTCTCCTCATTGGAAAATTCCCAATGAAGCCGTCGAGCGTCCCGCCAGTACAATCCCGCGATGGGCATGGATCACCGGGATCGCCGCACTGCTCCTCGTGATTCTGGTTTTTGTCGTATGCAAACTCTGGCTTGGGTCGATCGCAGACGAAGCCAGCCGGATGATTCTGTAACCATACACCTATCCTGAGAGGATTCGTCCGTGATCAAACTTGCCGCGAAAATAGGGATACCGGTTTTCCTGGTCACCGCCTGCCTGTGGGCTGTCTATCGATTCCTGGGCTCGGACGTTGCCATAATAGTCAGCGCCGTTCTGTCGATTCTTCTCATCATCGTTTGTATCGTCTGGATATTGCGCAGGATATTCTCGCACGCGTCAACGTCGAAGGCGCGCCGCGAGGTGGAATCCGTCGCTGGGCCTCCGTCCGCCGTTGGATCCGAGGAGCAACTTAGGCTGGAAGGGCTGCAGAGAAGCCTGAATTCAGCGCTGAAGGTCATCCTGGAATCGAAATTGGCTCGGGGACGCAAATCCAGTGAAGCCCTATACTCGCTGCCCTGGATACTGATGCTGGGGCCGACCGATTCAGGGAAAACGACTGCCTTGCAGGAATGCGGCGTCGAATTTCCTTACGTAGCCAGCGAATCCCGCAAACCCAAAAAAAGCGGGGCAACCTCGGGATGCAACTACTGGTTCTCTCGCAATGCAGTAGTGCTGGATTTGGAGGGGCGAATCGCCACGGAGGAGGAAGAAGCAGAGGTTTTCTCTGGATTTCTCGACCAGCTGAAGCGTGCCAGGAAAGAACGGCCTCTGGATGGCGTGGTTCTGACCATCAGCCTGAAGGAAATACTGGACCTGCCTGCCGATCAGGTGGAAGCCTTGGCGGGCAGCTTCCGGAAACGCTTTGATGAAATGATCCGCCGTCTTGGAATCAGATTCCCGGTTTATATCCTTTTCACAAAGTGCGACCAGATTGAGGGATTTGCCGAATTCTTCAGCGGCTTCCGCAGCCGGAACCGCGCGCAGGTCTGGGGAGCGACTGTTTCGAGGGACCAAACAAAGCATCAGCCTGCAGACCAGATTTTTCAAAGTGAGTTCGACCGTCTGGCTGCGGCATTGTCTTCCTTCAGACTCTGGAGGATGGCAAACGAAAAAAATCCGGAAAAGCTGTCCAGAATATACGGCTTCCCGTCGCGCTTTGCTTCCCTGCGGAAAAAACTGGAAGATTTTGTCGGCGCGCTGCTTCATCCGTCTCCCTATTCGGAACGACCGATGTTCCGGGGATTTTATTTCGCAAGCGCAGCCGGAGCCATCATTGCAGAAGAGGTACACCCGCAACCGGAAGTCGACTGGGACCCGGGCCGGCGCCTTTCGGCATCGCAGGAGCAACCGGCGAGTGCAAGAAGTTATTTTCTCGAAACCCTGTTCCCGCGCGTTATCTTTGCGGATCGTCCGCTCGCCAAGCCCTCGGTGTATACACGCCTGCGCCGCAGGCTTTGGCTGGATATAGCCTTCTTTGCCACGCTGGCGCTGTGCGCTATCCTGCTGGCCGCCATTATTTACTCGTTCACCGAAAATCGAGCCTTGATCCACGCGACGCGTTCTGCGGCTCTGCAGCTTCAGGATTCCGGCTGGAATGGGCATCGCGAATCAGACCTTGTGGCTATGCAGACGCTTCGACAACGCCTCGAAGAGCACGCGGCATGCAAAGAAAGCGGATGGACCCCGCGCTGTCTTCTCTACAGCGGGGATGATGTCGCCAATTCGGCTCGCCGGGCATACTTCCGGCGTTTGCGGGGCACATTCATAGCCCCCACGGCAAATGAACTGGGCAAAAGGCTGCTCTCCTTTTCGAGGGGAGCTCAGAGTTCTGCCAGTTTCAGCGAATTCTATTCGTACCTCAAAGCATATCTGATGATGAGCGAACACGCTACGCGCGCAGATGCCTCCTTTCTGAAAAACACGCTTGCTCCAATATGGAAAAGCTTCTCACCTGCGGATCCTGGAGGTGTGGCAGAGCAGCAACTCGACTTCTATGCGCAACAACTTCAGGTGAATCCGGAGCTGCCGCTGACTGTGGATTCCAGGCTCGTGTCCATCGCCCGGCGATATCTCGCTCAATACCCGGCAGTCGAGCGGATATTTTCACATCTCAAAGAAGAGGGGAACAAAAAACTCCCGTCTTTTACCCTGAAAGATGCCACAGCAGGCAAAAGCCTGGATTATCTAAATTCAAGCTATGAAATCCCGGGAGTTTTCACGAAGACCGGGTGGGAAAGCTATTTTAGAGACGCCGTCGGTCCGGCCAGCAAAGAAGCTTTGATGGATGATTGGGTCCTCGGCCCGGCTCAGAGTCCCTCCGTAGTCGCAGGAACTGCCGATACCAACCTGGAGAATTCTCTGCGGCAAAAGTATTTTGATGAGTATGTGGAGCAGTGGCAGAAATTCCTGAGTGGAATAACGGTGCGTTCGCTGACCGACCTGAACGATGCCCGCGCCGCCCTCGATTCTTTCTCCCAGCATGATTCGGCCCTCTCCCGGCTTCTTCTGAGTGCCGCCGACAACACCATGTTGCCCAAGGAATCCGCGAAGGGCGCTGGATTGAGCGAAACTCTTTCCGGCATTGGAGCTAGGATTGGCTTAGGATCCCGGATCGACCGCACTCAATTCGTCGACGTCATCGCCAACGAGTTCCGTCCTTTGCACGATGTGGTGACTTCCCCTGATGACAAGGCACCCTCCATGAGTGCCCAATACATCGATGCGCTGATGAACGTTCAAGGCCGCCTCCGGTCTCTGTTCGGCGAGGGAGTTGAATGGGACAAAGTGAAGCTCTACGCCGACAAGATTGCCAATAGCGATTCGAGCAACGAATTTCAGAAGGGATTCGATATAACGGAATTGATCCGCAGGCAGTGCTCCACCCCGAGCACCCGAACGATCGCGCCGCTTCTGGAACAGCCGCTGAGAGAAACGTGGGCGGCCATTTTAAAAGAGATCAGCCATCTTCTGGACGGCCGCTGGAGAACCCAGATTCGGGATGTTTTCAAGCGTGACCTTGAAAGCGGTTTTCCCTTTAATCGCTCGGGAGAGGATGTTTCTCTCGCAGCATTGACCCAGTTTCTGAAGCCGAATAACGGCACTTTGGAAGCCTTCTATCACGATGAGCTTAAGATGTTCCTGTCGCCGCCGGGCGCCGCATACGTTCCCAAAAAGCTCAACGGCGAACAGGTAGATTTTTCCCCGGCTTTTCTTGAATTCATGGGGAAAATGAATGCGGTGCGCCAGGCTTTCTTCCCTCCAAGTTCTCCGGAGGTCAGCATCTCTTTCGATCTGACGCCGAATTCCACACCGGGCGTTAGCGGAAGCGAGATCAATATCGACGGACAACTCTTGACCTATCGCAACGAGCCGCTGTCTCCAAAAAGGATGACCTGGCCTTCAAAAGAAGTGGCGTCCCAGGCGAAACTGTCCGTTTCTCTGGGTGGATCCGGGGAGCGTCCCGCGTTGGGACCGATCGACGGAGAGTGGGCTTTCTTCCGGCTGCTGTCATCGGCGGAAATCGTCGCGAAAAATCAAACGACCTATGATGTAACCTGGTCGATGCCTTCTTCCAGCGGAAGTCGGGTGCCTGTGCGCTATAGACTCCGGGCGACCAGTTCGCAAAATCCTTTCGCGAAGGATTTCTTTAGCAGTATTGTCTGCCCTGAGCGCGTCAGCCGGGCGCAGGCCGATTAATTAGTTTCTGTCGCGAAACTCTCTTTGAGCCCCGAAGGGGCGCAAGAGAATAGCCCCGGGCGTGAGCCCGGGGTAAGGATTACGAAATTGCAAAGCCCTGAAGGGGCGACACTAAAGTCAATCGACAGAATACATTGTGCCGCCCCTTCGGGGCTCGAAACTCACTTGTCCGCCACCCCCGGGCTTACGCCCGGGGCTATTCTCTGTCGGCCCTACGGGCCTGGACCTTGTGTTTCGCGACAG
>JAEAMF010001387.1_pt1 | contig 18001 bp, 14 predicted proteins | sample 8958721 | NCBI WGS metagenome assembly JAEAMF01 (sample SAMN16933255, study PRJNA681124) | bioreactor sludge metagenome | isolation source: anaerobic bioreactor treating anionic surfactant - SDBS | place: India: Bengaluru | collected 2019-02-28
ATAAGGATAGATGGGGTGCTTCATTAAAAACGTAATTCCTTAAGTTGACACTCTGTATAAGCATAGTATAGTAACTATACTTCTTGTCGTCTTCTTTGTTACTGATGTATTTTTCATAGAAATTTTCATCTTGAGCTCGTCCTTGCTTGGATTGATGTTTTATCTGAAAATATTTTAGTATAACAACGCTATTTTCTATGGTGGAGACAAAAACTGGGGCAATAAAATAAAAAAGAAAATCATATAATTTTTTTTTAAAATTGATGATAACAACTACCTTACCACTTTTTGGTTCTCCATGAAAAAGTGAAACAGCACTTAAGAACAGTGAAACGCGTTTTGCTGTAACATTTGGCTTTGTGACCATCGATGCGACCATAAAGGAAAAAGAGTCATTCGGAACTGTATCACTATATCATTGTCAACCTGTTGAAAGAGTGACTGTCATCGGACTTGGAACTTTTTATACAACAGGCAGCCCTGAACGTGATATCCGCTTTTATACAACAACTTTTACTAACGTAAGTTCGTTGTCTTTTTGTTCCACTAGAATTTTTGAAGTAATAGACGAGCATCAACATTTTTCATTACTTACTACTTTTCGTAATAATATGTGTGGGTTTACTTTCGAATGAAATACGTCAATTGAAATAGGATGCAATTCAGTTAGATTTTTAGAAGAAGTATGAAGTATATGGGGAGAAATCTTCACAAAGTTCCTTTTACAATCCTAATTGCCGAGCGATAACCATTTTTTGGACTTCGGACGTTCCTTCACCGATTTGACATAACTTAATATCACGATAGTATCGTTCAAGAGGATATTCTCGAGTATATCCATATCCGCCAAAAATTTGCATTGCTTTCACGGTTGCATTCATTGCAATCTCAGACGCAAAATATTTTGCCATTGACGCTTCTTTTGTAAAATTCATATTTTGGTCTTCCATATATGCTGCGCGATACACCAATAACCGAGATGCATCAATCTGGGTTGCCATCTCGGAAATCATGAATTGAATGGCTTGATTTTTCCCAATAGGCTTTCCAAATTGTTGACGTTGTTTCGCATAATCAATACTCTCTTCCAATGCACCACGGGCGATTCCGACACTCATCGCACCGATGGCAGTACGTCCACGATCAAGAATATTCATTGCGCCAATGAACCCATTTCCTTCTTGGTCCAGCATGTTTTCCTTTGGTATCCGACAATCCTCTAAAATCAATTCAGCCGTATGGCTTCCCCGAAGACCAAGTTTATCCTCAAGTTGTCCAATTTTCAGACCAGGTGTGTTCTTTTCAATAATAAAGGCACTAATACCTTTTGCTCCTTTGTTCTTATCTGTTTTTGCCATTACTGTGGTGACTAAGGAGAGATCTCCACTTGTGATAAATTGTTTGGTTCCATTCAATACCCATTCATCACCATCAAGAACTGCTGATGTCTGCAATGATGATGCGTCAGAGCCTGCGTTTGGTTCTGTGAGTGCCCATGCCGCTAGTCCTTCACCATTGAGAAGTTTCGGTAGAAATTTCTTTCTCTGTTTTTCTGTCCCCTTTTCATAAATGTGGCCAACTCCAAGGCTATTATGAGCTTCAACGGTAATTCCTGTTGAACCGCAAAATCGAGATATCTCTTCTAATGCAATCATGTAGCTCACACGATCAATGCCAGCTCCACCATATTTTTGTGGTACCGTCATTGCTAATAATCCCATTTGACCCATTTTTTTATAAAGTTTTTCTGGGAAATATTCTTCTTTATCAATTTTTGAAGCAATAGGTTTGATTTCTTTTTCACAAAATTCTCTTATTGTTTTTTGAAATAACTTTTGCTCTTGAGTAAGACTAAAATCCATTCAAATCACCACATTCGTGATATTGTAATCATAAAAATACTTTTAGGTTTAGATACACGCTTTGCATCGATATTTTAAAAAGTGATAGGCAATAGTAGATGATTTTTGGACCCGTATGTTGGTTATGAATGTCATATAACCAATCATCTATCAATATCAAATATGTGATAGATTTTTGTAATTTATATTAATTTCTTAACTTAATTTAAACCATAATATACTGTTTTATCACTTTTTCAAATATAGGTAGATGATGTGATTGAATATAACTTCTTCCGATGCTTTTTTGAATATTCAATGGATATCTGCAAAGAATTTTAGACTGTCAAAATATTTGAATTTCCCTTATTAAAAATCAATAATAAAATAGAAAAGGGGGTTATGAAAGATACATGACTGTATTAAGTGAAGGAAACGGCGAACTTATCGGATGGTATGATCCAGATATGAATCGTAATTGGATTCAAAAAAATAAACCTCGAGAACTTAAAGATAAGAAGATGACAGCAAAAGAGGCTGTTTCAACCTATATTTCGAATGGTTCCCTTATCGCTATGGGTGGTTTTGGCCATGTTCGAGTTTCGATGCCTGTAGTGTATGAAATGATACGACAAAAAAAACGAAGATTGACAATGACTGGTAAAACAGCAGTGCATGATCTTGACCTTCTTGTAGGGTCTGGATGTATTGATAAAGTTGAAGTAGCATATTCGTTCGGACATGAGCTTAGAGGACTATCGCCTGCCTCTCGCAGAGCAGTCGAAACTGGTAAATGCAAGGTTGTTGGTGAGATTAGTAATGCTGGTTATCAATGGCGATTCCTTGCAGCTATGATGGGAGTGCCATTTATTCCTACGCGCGTAATGATGGGTACTGATACGTTCAATAGGAGCTCAGCGAAGATTATTGAAGATCCTTTTAGTGGCAAACCAATTTGTTTGCTTCCTGCGTGTTATCCTGATGTAGCAGTTATTCATGTCCCAAGATGTGATATGTTTGGGAATGCTCAAATCGATGGTATCACTGTCGAGGATTTTGAACTTTCACGAGCAGCCCGACGCATTATTATCACCGCTGAAGAAATTATCGAGAATAGAACAATTAGAAATGAGCCATATAAAACAATCATTCCCTATTACTTAGTAGATGCTGTCATAGAAGCACCCTTTGGTTCGCATCCTTGTCAAATGCCGTATAAGTATTTCTTCGACGAGGAGCATATTGCTAATTGGTTGTCTCTCTCAAAAACAGATGAGGGTGTTGAACAATACTTAGAAAAATATGTGTATGGTGTTGAAGGATTTCAAGAATATTTGGAGAAAATAGGTGGAGCAAAAAGACTTGCACAGCTACAAAGAATTGAAAAAATGGAAGAACCAATGAGTGCACCTTGGATAAAACAATCAAATGGAAAGCAGAAAATAAAAGAATACTATTCTTCAACAGAACTGCTTGCCTGTGTTGCTTCAAATGCATTAGAAGATAGAAAATCAGTTTTTGTTGGAACAGGTCTACCGATGATAGCAGCAATGTTGGCTCAGCGTACCCATGCCCCAAATCTCTTATTATTCTTTGAGGCGGGTGGAATAGGTCCTGAAATACCAGTGTTACCCATCTCGGTTGGCGACTCAAGAACGTTTCATAAAGCTATTGCAGCATCAAGTATGCATGATTCAATGTCTATGGCACAAGCAGGGTATATCGATTATGGATTTCTAGGAGCAGCTCAGATAGATAAGTATGGAAATATCAATACAACCGTGATTGGTCCTTATGAACACCCAAAGACCAGATTACCAGGAAGCGGAGGAGCAAATGATGTTGGCACACTGTGTGATAAAACGATAATCATTATGAGGCAAGATAAATATCGTTTTGTTGAAAAATTAGATTTCCTTACGACTCCGGGATATCTAGATGGATATGACTCGCGAGAAAAAAACGGCTTGCCGAAAGGTAGTGGACCTTTTAGAGTGATAACACAGCTTGGTGTATTTGGTTTTGACGAAAAATCAAAAAGAATGAAACTTGTATCACTGCATCCTAATATCACTATTGATATGATTAAAGAACACAGTGGATTTGATATTGTACTCTCAGGAGACATACCAATTACAAAACCACCTACAACTGATGAATTAAGAATACTAAAGAAGATTGACCCAGCAGGGATGGTAATTGTGAAGTAGGTTACTTTTCGGCAATATACTGAGAAATAAAACAAAAAATTTTTCAATTACTATCTAATTACAAAATTTAATGAGGCGGGGGTTTTAAAAAAATTTTTTCGCCTCTTGTCGATGAGGTCATAGACATGTCAAGAAAAGTTTGTATAGTCGGTGGAGCAACGACTCCCTTTGATTATGGACCAACTGGTTTCGAAACTATCGAAGGCGGGGCAGCGGAATGCATACGAGAAACGAGGAAAGATATTCCAAATTTTTCTCTAAGAGATCTTGATTTAATGATTTATTCTCACTTTTCTGTCCATTTTGGGCATCAACTTTGTTCTGAATGGATTATCCATGATCATTTAGGACTTGTTGGAATTCCACATTTTCGTGTTGAGAATGGGGGAAATACCGGTGGTTCTGCCTTGTATGCAGCAGCTCTGTCGGTGATGTCGGGGCGACATGACGTTGTTGGCATTGTTGGTTGGGAGACTATGGATTCTGTGTCACAATCGCAGGGAAGTGAATTTATAGCACTTGCATCTGACGTCCGATATGAACTTCTTGTTGGTGGAATTTACCCTATCTACTATGCTGCTATGGCTAATAAGTGGATGAAGGATAATAATGTAACAGAGGAGCATGTTGCAAGTATTGGGGCTAAAAATAGAAATAATGCCATGGATAATCCCAAAGCGCAATGGTACCGTAATGAACACAAATATATCACCGTTGATGATGTGATGAATTCTCGTCTCATCTCATATCCCATTAAGAAGTATGATTGTTGTTTAATGACGCGAGGCGTCGCATTTTTACTTGTTTGCAGTGAAGAATATGCAAAAAAAGTCAATCCTGATGGATATTGTACTATCGATGGAATGGGTCTTTCAAGTTGTACGATTCGAGCGGGAGATCGTTTAAATTTTCCGGGTTGGACTGAACGTTATGGGCCCGGTTACCCTGAAATGACTGAATTTGCTGCATGTAGAAATTCTGCTGAACAAGCATATAAAATGGCAGGTATTAAGAATCCTGCAAAAGAAATTAATTTCGGAGAGATTCATGATGCATTTAGTACCTCTGAGGCTCAAATATACAAAGCCCTTGGTTTGGTTAGTGAAAACACTGTTGCACAATTCATACGTGATGAAACCACTCACATGCATGGGCAAATCCCCATGAACCCTGGAGGTGGACTCATGGGATATGGCCATCCTGTTGGGGCAACTGGTATTATGAGCACTATTGAATGTTTCTATCAACTATCAGGGTTGATACCAAAGAAACATCTGAGTAAAAAAACAGAAGTTCCTGACGCTGAATGTGGCATCGTCAATAGTCATGCAGGAACTGGAACTAGTATTTCTAACTTCATTATTCGGAGGGGCTCAATATGAGTAAATCAGTCCAAATAAAGAAAAAGAAATTTGCTGAAGTGCCAATGTTTACTGAGAAAAAATCATATAGACCTTCCAATGTCAACGAAACAGGTCTTGCATTCATTGGTCATGAGATCTCAGATGATGGAAAGTTCATGAATCAATTCCTTCATTACGACCAGCTATATACAATACGACATGGTTGGAATAGTCCCTTTTTCAAAGGACTCCTTGATGGAAAAATCATGGGTACACGTTGCCCGAAATGTGGGGATTCATGGGTACCAGCTCGAACGCATTGCTGGCGTCTTGGCTGTAACCTTGAACGCACACAATGGATTGAAATGCCACGTACCGCAAAGGTTCATACATGGACTGTTGCAGGGTGGAGTGGCCGATCATCGCTTAAGCGCTTACCAATTGTCCTTGTTTATGCAATAATTGGAGATAGTAAGGTGGCTATTGCAAATGAACTTCATGGTATCAAACCATGGGATGCCGAGTTTGGAATGCCCTTAAAAGTCGTATTTAAACCAAAAGAGGAGCGAATTGGTGCAGTAACGGATTTTTATTTTGAACCAGCAGATACGTGGAAACCTTCGCCTATAAATAAAGAAAAAGAACGTATAAAAAAATTAGTTGAACCTGTATACGAATGGGTAAAAACATTAGAAACTGGGTGAAGATTTAAACGCTATTTCCTCATTTCCTTGCACCATGGAATGCGTTTCCGGAGAAATCCTGACTTCTGATGGTTTTCAAAAAGGATTTATCAATTTTGAGAAGAACAACATAATAGCGATAGAAAAAGGTTCTTTTCACAACAAACCTGTTGCAAAAGGAGTGATCATTCCTACCTTTGTAAATTCCCACACACACATCGGTGATTCTTTTATACGGAAGAGACATATAGAACTCCCAAGAAATGTAGAAGAACTTGTTAGTCCCCCAGATGGCCTGAAGCATAGATTACTAAGAAGCGCATCTGACGAAGAAATTGTGAATGGTATGATAGATACTATTCGTGAGATGAAACAATCAGGCACTTCCGTTTTTTGTGATTTTCGGGAGGGGGGAATCGGTGGTTTTAATCTCCTTAATCTCGCATTAAAAAATCAACATATGTTATCCATTGTATTTTCAAGACCAAATAAGTTGAAATACGATGCTCAAGAGGTTAACCACCTGTTAAAATATTCTAATGGTATAGGATTAAGTAGTATTTCTGATTTTGATTATTCTGAGATTGTAAAAATTGCCAAGCATGTTAAAAAAAAGAGAAAAATGTTTGGTCTTCACGCATCGGAACGTGTTAGAGAGGACATCGATCTTATTCTTGATTTAAAGCCAGATTTTATTGTGCATATGATAAAAGCAACTGAATCTGATTTTACAAGAGTGAAGGACAATGATATCCCTGTTGTTATTTGTCCACGATCTAATCATTTTTTCGGTCTTCGTCCGAGATATAAAATGATGAAAAAAACAAATGTTACATTTCTTGTTGGGACCGATAATGCAATGATTAATACTGCATCAGTTTTAGATGAAATATTATTCATTAAAAAAAATACAAATGTATTTTCAATGGAAGAATTACTGTATAATAGCACATATCTTGCAAGGAAAGCTTTAAATTTGAAAGATGGTATTCCTGGCCTAGCATTCCCAGCATCCTTCCTGGTGCTCAATCAACAAACATTGGAACCATGCTATATGTTTCTATCAGGTAAGTAAGGTTTGAGATGAAAGAAATGAACGTCGAAGAAATTATGTCAAAAAAATTAATTGTAGGTTATGTTCCAGGGACTGTAAAAAGTGCATTACAAATACTCGCGGAAAACAATGTATCAGGAATTCCCGTACTAAAAAAAGGAACAGATAAACTTGTTGGTGTTATCACACGCTCGGATATTTTCAAAAACGCTGACGAGGCTCAACTTGCTATGCTCCTTAAAGATGACTACTTTTTCTTAAAACAAGGCCAAGATGTCAAAGAAGCCGCTCGATTATTTTACGAAAAACGCATACACGGACTCCCAATTGTAAATAAAAACAACAAACTCGTAGGCATCCTTAGCCCAACGGACCTTCTTAAAGAGCTTGTTAAAGAAGAAAGAAAGGATACCGCTGGAGACCATATAAGTAACCTTGTTGTGCCAGTGCATATCAGCACACCTATAAATATTATTATGGAAATCATTAATATTACTAATGAGAATGCTCTTCCGGTACTCGATAATTCCTTAAAAGTTGTGGGTATAGTCACCGATGGTGATCTATTTAAACTTAGTCAAATTAAAGAAGGTGTAGAGCAATCAGATATGGGTATTGGCGATGATGAGGACCAATGGACATGGGAAGGAATTCGAGATACTGTTCGAATGTATCATGCCACTTCAGAGATTTTATTGCCTAAGATCCCTGTGAAAGAGGTTATGGTCACTGATGTGAAAACGGTAACAAAAAGTACACCTGTCTGCGAAGTCGCTAATCTTATGATTAAAAACAACATTAGTCATATCCCTATTACAACCTCCGATAATAGACTTGTTGGGATCATTACTGACATGGATCTAATGGGCTGCATGATTTAAATCACATGACTATATTCTATTCTTAAATTTCTATTCAAATTATAGCGGTGAGTGTGATAGATACATGTCACAAGACATTTATGATAAAATTATGATACTAGCAAAAAGAAGAGGTTTTTTGTATCCTTCCTTTGAAATCTATGGTGGGGTCGCAGGTTTCTATGATTATGGGCCGTTAGGTGCCCAACTAAAACAAAACGTTGAAAACCTCTGGAGATCTTATTTTATACTTCAAGATGGTTGTTTCGAGATAAGTACGCCAACGATTACGTTATATGACGTTCTAAAAGCATCAGGTCATGTTGACGAATTCACTGATTTAACAGTTGATTGTCCGCATTGTAACATATCGTTTAAAGTGGAAGATGTTATCGATGAATCAACTACTGTTGATGAAGCAGTAAAAGCTGATTGTATGTACTGCCCAACCTGTCGAACAAAACTCATTAATCCACGTCCTGTAAACCTTATGTTTGCAACAACGATTGGCATTGGGAAAACTCGAGATGCGTTTCTCAGACCAGAGACTGCCCAAGGTATGTTCACTGCATTTCATTTCCTGTACCGATATGCTCGTGAAAAACTACCTTTTGGTGTTGTTCAGTTAGGAAAAGGGTACCGAAATGAGGTGTCCCCCCGTCAAGGTCCATTACGTATGCGTGAGTTCTCTATGGCAGAAGCGGAAATCTTTTTTGATCCTTTGCATAAGGATCACGATCGTTTTTCTTCTATTAAAAAAAACAGTATCTATCTTTTTGACAATGAGAAAGAAATGGAAATCAGCTTAGAAGAAGCAGTTGATGAAGGCATCATTAACAATCCAGCTCTCGCCTACTATATGTTTTTGACCCAATCATTTCTGTTAGATGCAGGCATCGATCCAAAAAAATTTCGTTTTCGTAAACATTCAGATGATGAAATGGCTCATTATGCACAAGAATGTTGGGATGTTGAACTGCTTAGTCAACGATTTGGTTGGATTGAATGTGTGGGAATAGCTGATAGGTCAGCATACGATCTTAATGCACACATACAATCGTCTGGAACAGATATGTATGCACTTCGACGATTTGATGAGCTGAAACTTATCAAACGAAGAAAGATTATTCCAAAAATGAATGTTCTTGGCCCTAAATATAAACAACAGGCAGGATTAATTAAGAACGCCCTTGAGAATTATATTATTACAGATGAAAAAAGTAAAATCACTGTTGAGATAGCTGGTAAAAAAATACTTGTTTCTCCCGATTGTTATGAAATCACAGACGTCGAGGAAAAAGCAGTTGGAGAGAAATTCGTTCCTCATGTCATCGAACCCTCCTTTGGTATTGATAGAATCCTGTATTCTTTGCTTGAACATAACTATCAAGAGGGGAAAAAAAACAATGAGGAATATCATCGTCTCACATTTGCCCCAAAAATAGCCCCAATAAAAGTTGGTGTGTTTCCTCTTGTGAATGATGAAAGACTGATGAGTCTTGCAAAAGACATCGATAGTTCACTTCGTACCAAAGGGATTCTAACATATTTCGATGACGGGGGAACCATTGGTAGACGTTATGCACGGATGGATGAGATAGGTACCCCCTATTGTATCACTATTGATCACGAATCCCTAATAGATACTAAAGTGACCCTTCGTGACAGAGATACCACAGAACAACAACGGGTGTTAATCGTGGATCTTCCTACAATTCTCAAGAAATTTCTTAATTAAAAAGAAAGAAGGATAAAAAAGATCTTTTACCATTCCTCAAGGGTTTTTCTAATGACACGAAGCATTTCATCTATTTCTTCTTCGTTAATAACCAATGGTGGTCTAAACCGAATGGTTGTTGAGCCACATCCAAGCACAATAAGACCATTTTTATACAAACGATTTTTTAATTCATCCCTTTGTTTTGGTGTAGGTACATCAAAGGCACACATTAATCCACGCCCACGTGCATTGGAAATAATTTCAGGGTACTTATCCTGTATCTCTTCTAAACCGTGAAGGAGATGATTCCCTTGAATTTCAGCGTTTTTAACAAGGTTCTCCTCCTTTATGACCTCTAGGTATTTCTGTGATCGTACCATATCTACAAGATTTCCGCCCCAGGTCGAATTCAATCGACTCGGAACATTGAATACGTTGTCTTCTACGCTATCTACCCTATTATTGACCATAATGCCACAGACTTGTGTCTTCTTTCCAAATGCAAGGATATCTGGTTTCACATCATAATGTTCATATGCCCACATTTTTCCAGTAAGACCTTCACCGCTTTGTACTTCATCGACAATGAACATCATCTCATATTCATCACAGAGTTCTCTAAGTTTCTGGAAAAATTCCTTTCTAAAATGATTATCTCCCCCTTCACCTTGAATTGGTTCAATGATTAATGCTGCGATGTCATCTGTATTTTCTTCAAGGGCTGATTCAATTTCGAATACCGCCTGTTTCTCTGCCTCAATGACTAATTCAAGGTTTTCGTTGTTTAATGGAAATGTAATTTTTGGGTTGGATATCCTTGGCCATTTGAATTTCGGAAAATAACGAACCTTGTCGACATTAAATGTATTTGTCATCGAAAGGGTATATCCTGTTCTTCCATGGAATGCCTCTTTAAAATGAATGACCTGAGTACCAATTTCTTCGTTACTGTATTCAAGATTTTTTCGTATTTTCCAATCAAAGGCAGTTTTTATTCCATTTTCTACACCAAGAGCTCCGCCACTCACAAAAAATAGGTGCTTAAAATGCTCAGGTACAGCATATTTACTAAAAGCATCTACAAATTCTGCCATTTCCAATGTATATACATCAGAATTTGTTGGATTATTCACTGCAACTTGGCCAATTTTATTGATGAATTCAGGATTATCAAGTGCAGGATGATTACAGCCGAGAGGTGCCGTAGCAAAAAACGAAAATCCATCAAGAAGATATTTGTCATGATGGGAATCGTATATGCGACATCCCTTGCTTTTTTTCAAATCCAATACAAGATCGAAACCATCTACAAGCAAGTATTCACCTAAGATTTTATGGACATCTCTTGGTTCTATTGCCATATTTATCTGAACCCCATACAGGTTTTTATAAAATTTGTTACTTCGTTAGACGGGTAACCATGCCCCTTATAAAATAATTGTGGCAAAAACTACAAGACGTGAGGTGCATTTTGTCTATTCCTTTGCTCATGTATTAAGTAGAATAGCGCAAAATCAACCAAGAAAAAAATGGTATATTTTGAATAGAAGGACGTTCTGAAAGGAGGATTTTTGGTCTTTTTGCCGTTTGTAGCGCAATAGGAATGAATTCCCGATCACCTGGATTATTTGTGTTTACAAGAGTAATACCGCCAGAAAAAACTTCGTTCTTTTTATTAGGTGCAACAACAGTTACATTCACAGTCAGTGAACCTTCTTCAGGAGAAAGATCCATTCCTACTTCAGGAATAATAGTCCAAGTTCCCCAATCTGGAACAGAAAGAACCTTCCACGAAAGAAGTGATCCTGGCTCTCCTGTGTTTAAAACGGTAAAAGATCCGTTGATTTCTTCACCTGGCGTTACTTCCTGCCATTGTAAATGGCCTTCACAGCTTAAATCTTCAGAAGTGTTCTGATTCATTATATTCACAATGATTCCTTCTATGACAGTCAGGTCAAATGGTAAATCCGTAGGTAATTGATACCATGCATCATAGGAACCACCCCATCCGAAATTCAGATGGAAAAAATCATCTGTATTATATCCATCGATAATCAAGTTATGACCGGCAGTCCAAGTTGGATTGACGACTGCAAGATGTACAGGCCGGGCATTTTTAATGTCCTCAATTACCGATGTAAACAGTATCTCTGACGATTCATCATATAGATGAACTGTTGAACAATTAAATCGCAAATATGCATTATATGCTTGGTCAACACCAAATGTTCCAGACCCCTCAGGAGAGAATACCTGTTTACAAGCAACTCCGCAAGCGAAATTCAATGCCGCCATTTCCTCATCCGATAAAGGTTCAGATTGAATGAAACGTTGATTCACTGCATTTAAATAGGCATTCAATTCGGGAAATGATGGGAAATCATATGTTTCATAGTCATTATCGATCCAATATCTATCAAGATAGTTATGAAAATAATCATCTTCGTCAGAGAATTTGATATTATTGATAACCTTATGATAGTTGAATATCTGTGCCATTGCAACAGCAGGACATCCTGCAGCACTTCTTGCGCCAGTATCTGGATCTATTGGGCAGAAATCGTTGAATGGGCTCTCTTGAGTCCAGGTAGTTTCTACCCATCCTTCTGTAGAGGTACTGCCTTCAGGAGGCCATTGTTCATAAAGTACATTTACTTGGGCGATTTGTTCACTGGAATATATGTCCCATTCATTTATGTGATCTTCAATAACGCTATATGAAAATCTATCAGTGTTTTCAAGTTGCGTGGTAAGATCCAAAGTAATAAATTGCACAAAGGGGTCAGAAACATCTGTCGGAAATGATGTCTTCCAGGAATATGCGATGATTGGGGGAAGAAATCTTGAAGAAGATACCACAACATACCCTGCAGGATTCAAATCAAAGACATACCCGATTATCCTTTCTTTTTCGGTATCTAAAAGGACATTTTGTGTGTCAATGGTAACTGATTTTGCATGGTGATGTTTTAAAATAAAATTGTTTGTTATTTCTCGTGCAGTATACTTTGAAATAACCTGAAAGGTTGTGTTATAATCTGGCAAGTCCATTGATTGACTATGAATCGGGATTAAGGTTAGAATTAGAGTAGTTCCGATTAGCATACTTTCAAAGAGATGTGTTTTCTTTAAATTACTTTTATTAATCATCATAAATAGAAAATGCATTCTGTGTTTTTAAAGATTCGCTCCTACATTCTCCGTTTAATTATTCAACATTGGGTGAGGGGTGGCAGAGGGAGGGCAAAAACCACCTCTCAACCATGGTGTGTTGAAGAGGTTTAGAGTAATGGAATAGATGCTAATTCTGTCAGGTCCGCTAAATCGTGAATTTTTACCATCGTATTTGAAATGGTATACAGATTCTCTCCTATATACAGCGTTCTTTCGATGGAGGCATCATACGAAGGGTAGAAACCAGAATTCTGCATATCCTCATTGCTTAGATGGGTTATCCTCCCCATATACTCAAAACCATCTTCAAGAGTAACATGGTACACATAAGCACCTTGAAAAGTGAACTCACCATATAAACTACCTGTGTACTGATCAGACTCTTTTTTCAAATCTTCGTTAATTTCATATAAACTAATTGGAATAACGAGAAGTTCTTTTTCCTTATCAAATAGAAATGCTTTATGATCATATAGTGCTGGGCTATCTGTCCCTCGGTCGCCGATAATAATCTTTGCTAATTCTTTTGGTTCAGTAACTTCAGTTACATCAAAAATAGCGATTTTCACCCCCTGATACCATGCAAAATCAACATTTCTCCAAAAAGTTTCATCACTTTCAGCGTCAACAGTATCTTTTCCAAGGCCGATAATATGCTCATCATCATACGGATGAAGATAGTCAGAATATCCTGGGATTTTTAAAGACCCAAGAATTGAAGGATTGGCAGGATCCGACATATCGATGACAAAAAACGGATCGATTTTTTTAAAAGTGACTAAATATGCTTTTTCTCCAAGAAATCTAGCAGAATATATCTGTTCACCTGGAGCGATGCCCTCAATCGAACCAACCTGCTTTAGATTCTCATCAAGGATATAAACATTGTTTCTTGATTGAATCGCTTCATCCCACACATATCCAATTGTAGTTGCAATTCTAAAATATCCTTCGAATTCATCCATTGAAAACTGATTCAATATTCGTCCTGGTACTTCCCCTTGGGCGATATAAGATATATCATTATTCATAATGGCGATTTTATGGATGATGGTGGATTCTGATTGCATCGAATTCGACGTGCCTGTAAGTACTGGGTTATAGGGATAATGGTAACTAGCTAGATAGATGTAATCAAAGGAGACATAGAGTGTTTGAGAATTTCCCAAGAGAAAACTCTTTTGTGAAACATCTAGAGTGGTGAGATCAATGACTGCAACATGAGTAGTTGAATCAATTTCTTCTGGGATATCTACATAATAGACATCATCTGGCTCAAGTAAGGTAGTGCCATTATCTATCCGAATTTTTGGAATGATGCTGCTATGGTTTTCTTGGTAGGACGCATATAAAGCATATAAATATTCAACAGAAACGATATAGACATTGCCGTCAATAAGTCTTGCATCGAAATAACTTCCGTCCATCTTAATATTTTTCACTTCAGTAGGATTTGTTATGTCGTTAATATTAAAAATTTTGATGATTGTTGTTTGGCCTTGGGAAGAAGGATATGTGTATATTTCTTTGCTTTCACTCCAATACTCAACAATATTTGTTCCAAATAGAACAAGATAAGAATCTGATATAAACAAATCAATAGGTGAAAATGAATCCCATGACATTGTAGATACAATCCCTGCTTTTTCAGAAGGATATCCTTGTATAATAAAAACATCACCATTTGCAATAATATAGAGATAGATTCCATCAGTTTTTACCATATCTGGTTCATCGACACCTGCAACCTGAACATTTGTCTTCGAATAATCCACATTTTTTTCAGCGCTCGTTGCTTCATTTCTCTGTGAACTATCTTTTGTATTAAAAACAATGTTGGGGCTGCCTGCATAATGATATCCATTGTAGTGATTATTTGAAGTTGTTTGTTCAAAAAATGAGAAAAAGTCATTATATGATTTGAATGTGTTAATGTTGTAGGTATATTGTCCAATAGATATTGAATGTAAAAATAAGGATCCGAAAATTGTGCCAATAATGAGTACAGTTATTATCCCAACACCAATCTCGGTTTTATTCATTGCTTATACCCCTGTTTTCATTTTTCAATTTCATATATATTTTATTTTCTTTATATACTGTGATTAAATGTTTGGGAGAAGCCGAACTAAAAATTCTTAATTACTGACTAAACGTAAAATATGTGCCAAAATTGTCAATTATTTTTTTGCTTATTACCAGATATTTCAACAAGAAAAATTTTTATATTCATTGATAATTTACCCACAATTGTGGAGTTGGAAAAATGGAATACGAAAATGGGAGTAATGAAGAATACCATTATCTTCAATATCTTGTCTATAAGTATTATAGCATTCCGGATGTCAATTTGAACGTTACATTTTCATATTTCTGAATCGTTTTATTAAAATCTTCTCGTTAGAATGGCAGATTTTTATGAACAAAAGGTTCCAACAAGTTACTCCAACGGAAGCGAAAAATAAATTTTGGAGTATGAGGAGAAATCTTCAAAATAGATTTGTTCTCTTTTTTCAACCGAAAATATCAAATATCATTCATTGTTTAACAATTTTTAACCAAGTAAGGTGAACAAGAAAAATGAAAGTGTATTTATGTGGAGAAAGAGGCTGTTGCCCAAGCATTGAAATCCATAATTCAGTAGTCACTATAGGTGAAGGAACGAACATGTGTACTCTTAGACTCGAAGAATGGAATCAACTAAAAGAAAAAATAAAAGGCAATGAGATTTAACGGATAATTATTATATCACTTTTTTCAAATTCATTGGGATCATCTTTATCCCAAATTATTTTTACATTCTTTAGGGAAGGAATAATACAAACTTTGGTTTTTTATCAAAACTAATATCGTAAATACAATTTCTCAAAAGCTTTTAAACAATACTTTGATGGGGATAAGGTAAAAACTGTATAGTACTTCTTTCAGTTATTATATTTTTTGAATGGGTTAATAATATTAGATAATATCCTTATTTTTTTCTTTGTATTGCAATGATTTATGTAATACAACCAGTTGTCAACAAGTAATTTTTGTTTTTTCATCTATATCACTATCAAGAATTATCTTCCTGAAATGATATATAAAGATTTGTCGTGAAAATATCAGAATGGCAAAAAGAGATATTATGTATTATTCTGTATCTTGTTGAACGTCTTCAGCTTTTTTAATTTTTTCTAAAGTAACGTTGATGATATCACCATATCTCCAATCTCTTGAAAGAAAATCTATTTCGGATTCGATATGGATCAAACATCGAGGATCATATGGTTTTTTATTTTTAAAAAAGGGTGGCATGGCTTGTTTGAGAATTTGACTGAATTGTTGCTGTAGTTCTGGCGGAAAAGGATTGCCGTTAGCATTGAAACCAGAAATCTGGATAGGTGACGGATCAGAATCATGTTCTTGATGATATGTGAGAGTATCAACTGGCTCCATAACGACTTCGACATATCCTTTCTTTTGTTCACTTGGTTTGATACCTTTTATTTGATACGGTATTGTGATTCTATTTTCGACCATATTAAACGGAAGATGCTAAAACATTATAAGAATATTGCTACAGTCTACTTTTATTATAAATCAAGGTTATAGGGAAAAGATTACAATCCAAGTGATACTATTAATGACGATAGCGAAAACTCCCATGAATATGGATTGAAGCATTAACAGATGAAAAAGTTTTTTTGATACAAGATAAAAAGAAAGAAAAATTATCCCTAACGAAATAAAGACCCCGCCTATCCACATACCAAGTAGCCATTCTGTTACGATACCAACAAGACTTATTATTAAAACCGATCCTACAAAATATAAACGCGAGAAATCCTTAAAAAACAATAATTTTTGAGATCCATGTTTTTTATCTAGGACAAACAAACCAACATACATAATGAGAATATCGATGGAAAAATCCATGAGAAAAACAAATAATAACCAGTAGACAAAAGAAAAAGTTGGGGGAGTTACATAGGTTGGTGGGTGATAGTTGGGCGTTGGATCAGGATACACGGGTATTGGGTTTGATACTATGATTGGGGCAGATAAGAGATATACTGAGATTATTGCTAATGGAATAAGAGATCTTCTTGTTGGGCAAACAGCTACCATCTTCAATAATACTCTACTTACCTTCTTTTCAAATACATATATTTATCTTGCTCTTGTATACCACCGATGTTTAAAAGATAACATACATATTCCCCTATAAAAGGTTAGGCTACCATGGTTTCAATTATTTCATTTGATCTAGATGGAACCATTATGCAACAATGTTTTGCGGATAGCGTTTGGCTTATCGGGCTACCTGCAATCTACGCAAAACAAAAGAACATATCCTTTGAAACTGCTCAGACCTTTTTAATGCAATGTTATGATACTATCGGTAATGAAAAAAGAGAGTGGTATGATTTATCGTATTGGATTTCCGCATTAAATCTCTCGATTAATGCTAAAGATTTACTGTATTTATACAAAGATTCTATTAAACCATTTTCTGAAGCTCCAAAAGTCATACAAAACCTATCAAAAACCTATAATTTGATTATTTGCTCTGGCGCTATGAAAGAATTTATTCAGATTCAACTAGAATCTACTAATCTCATAAAATATTTTTCGCACCTCTTTTCATCGATCTCAGATTACAGCATGGTAAAAAAAGATTTGAATTATTATCTTTCTGTCGCAAAAAAACTTAACATAAAACCAAATGAAATTGTCCATATTGGAGACAATGAGATTTTTGATTATTACACCCCAAAAGAAGCAGGTTTGCATGCGTTTTATCTATGTAGGAACAAAAATATTTCAGCCCCCCATATTGTACATAATTTAAACGAAGTGGAAGTAAGATTGAACAGTTTAATCGAATAATATTTTAACTAATCTGAAAGAAATGAGTATTGAGCAAGGCAACACGACCTCCTCCACGTTTTGAGATTTTCTTATAATTAATTTTTTCGTGCAGCAAAACCTATGATAAATCTTTTGTTGTCTTAATATAGAACTCGTTCATTCCATATGACGTCGTGAACTACTCTTTCACAACGTCTACTTTGTTTTTTATTTTATTGTAGCGGCTGGGAATACTGCGTGGTCTGAAACAACGTTGAAGACC
>JAEAMF010001388.1_pt1 | contig 17996 bp, 13 predicted proteins | sample 8958721 | NCBI WGS metagenome assembly JAEAMF01 (sample SAMN16933255, study PRJNA681124) | bioreactor sludge metagenome | isolation source: anaerobic bioreactor treating anionic surfactant - SDBS | place: India: Bengaluru | collected 2019-02-28
TTGACGGATTGAAAGATAAAAAAGGGCAACCGTATCAGGGTTATATCACTTTCAATGCAGAAACAGGAAAAACAAACTTTCAATTTCCAAGCCAGGTTAAAGCACAGGCAAAACCTGCCGAAGCCCATAAAACACAAACTGCCGTCAATTCGGAGGGCAAAACCAACGAAGCGACCAAAAACATCAAAGAGCCTTTGAAGTCTGGTCAACAAACACCGAAAAACAAACAACAACAGGAACAACAGGAACAACAGGAAAAGCCCAAAGCTCCAGCGAAAACCAGAGGCAAAAAAATATCTTAAAGTATGAAAACAATCATTGCAGAAAAACCAAGCGTAGCAAGGGAAATAGCCGGACTTGTGGGGGCATCCGATAAAAAGGACGGCTACCTGACAGGCAACGGTTATTTTGTTACCTGGGCATTCGGACATTTAATCGGATTGGGAATGCCCGAAGATTATGGCATTTCGGGATTTGATAAAACAGCGTTGCCGATTTTGCCCGATCCTTTTTTATTAACCGTTCGGAAAGTTAAAAAAGATAAAAGCTATATAGTCGATACAGGAGCGTTGAAGCAACTGAAAGTCATCGAACAGCTTTTTAACCGTAGTAACAGCATCATTGTAGCGACCGATGCCGGACGTGAGGGCGAATTGATATTTCGCTATATCTATGAGTACCTGAAATGCAACAAGCCATTTGAACGGCTTTGGATTAGTTCGCTTACCGAAAAAGCCATTAAGCAGGGATTTGATAAGCTCAAAGACGGAAAAGAATTTGACGGATTGTATCAGGCGGGACAAAGCAGAAGCCGAGCAGATTGGCTCGTGGGCATCAACGCTACACAGGCATTGAGCATAGCCGCAGGTAATGGCATTTATTCACTCGGCAGGGTACAAACGCCTACATTGGCTTTAATATGCAAACGTTATCTGGAAAACAAAAATTTCTCGGTAAAGAAATATTGGCAGATACAGCTATCTCACAACAAAGAGCTGATAGATTTTAAAAGCATTTCTAAAACCAAATGGGAAGACCAAAAACTTGCCGATGATACGCTGAAAGCCATTCAGCGAAGCGAAACGGCAACAGTTACATCAGTAGAAACCAAAAGTGTTACAGAGCAACCGCCTTTATTGTTCGACCTTACAGGATTGCAAAAGGAAGCCAATAAAAAATTGAACCTTTCTGCCGAAGAAACCCTCAACATTGCTCAAAGCCTTTACGAAAAGAAGTTTATCACTTATCCACGTACCGGAAGCAAGTACATTCCTGAAGATATGTGGGCAGAAATTCCCAACCTCGTAAGGGCTTTACAGGACAGGGAAACCTGCAAGCAAGCCGTAGCTAAACTGAAATGGGGACGGTTCAATAAACGTATTGTAAACGATTTGCGTGTTACCGACCACCACGGATTATTGATTACAGACAAAATCCCGTCAGCACTGAACGCAAAGGAAAATGCCGTTTATGATATGATTGCCTTTCGATTGCTCGAAGCCCTTTCACAAGCCTGTATCAAGGAGATAACTGATGTAGATTTACAAGCGTTGCATTATGATTTTATGGCAAAGGGTTGTAAGGTTATAGAAGCAGGCTGGCGTTCCATCAAAGGCAGTTTTTCAGATGATAATACCGAACCTGTACAGGATTTGCCCGAACTGAAAAAAGGTGATGAACTAAAAATAAAAGAAGCCTCCGTTTTGGAAAAGAAAACCAAACCACCAGGGCTTTATACCGAAGCAGGACTTTTGTCGGCTATGGAAACTGCCGGAAAGGAAATCGAAAATGAAGATGAACGCAAGGTTTTACAAAACATCGGTATTGGTACTCCGGCTACCAGATCCGCAATAATAGAAACCCTGTTTACCCGCAACTATATCCAACGAGAAAAAAAATCCTTAATCCCTACCGAAAAGGGATTGCAAGTGTATAAATTGGTTAAAGAACGGAAAATTGCGGATGTGGCAATGACTGCCGAATGGGAACTCGCATTGCAGAAAATTGAGAACAACGAAGCGGATGCAGGGGCATTTCAAAAGGAAATGGAAAATTATACTTCATCTATTACCAATGAACTGTTGCAAACTTCGATTGCTCAAAATAACCTGCCAAAATTGGTTTGCCCGAAATGTAAAAGCCAGCAACTCATTATCCGTGATAAAATAGTGAAGTGTCCTGATAAAGTTTGTAATTGGGTACAGTTCCGTAATGTGTGTGGCGTACAAATCGGCATAGCCGATATTGAAAGCCTTATCAACAAAAAGAAAACTTCACTTATCAAAGGAATGGAAAGCAAGGCAGGTAAGAAATTCGATGCGCATATTGTATTGAAAGAGGATTGTACAACCTCTTTTGAGTTTGATAAAAATAAAAGCTACAAAAAGTAATGGAAAATAAGCCTACCATTAGTCCAATGGAAATTAGGAACCTGATTTATACCATACGTGGCAAGCAAGTGATGCTTGATAGCGACCTCGCTTCCTTATATCAGGTGGAAACAAAGAACCTTAACAAAGCAATAAAAAGAAATATTGAAAGGTTTCCCGTTTCTTTTTGCTTTCAACTGACCAAAGAGGAAGTTGAAAACTTGAGGTTCCAAATTGGAACCTCAAGTTTAAACTACGGAGGAAGACGTTATTTGCCCTATGTTTTTACCGAACAAGGGGTCGCAATGGCTTCTGCTATACTCCGTTCAGATATAGCGGTTAAAATCAGTGTTGAAATTATGGAAGCCTTTGTAGAAATGAGGCGTATGCTGATCAGCAATGCTTCTTTGTTTCATCGTTTGGATAACATCGAATTGAAGCAACTGGAGGCTGACCAAAAATTTGAAGAGATTTTTAAAGCTATGGAAAGCGACAAACTCTACAGCGAAAAAGGTATCTTTTACAACGGGCAGATTTTTGACGCCTATACTTTTGTTTCCCGTATTATTCGATGTGCCAAATCCTCCATTATCCTTTTGGATAATTATGTAGATGATACGGTACTGACCTTATTGGGGAAACGGAATGCCAATGTAGCTGCCACTATCTATACCAAAAATATCAGCAATCAGCTACGGCTGGATGTACAACGGTACAACAGCCAATATCCGCCTATTGATATTGAACTATTTTCGGATGCTCACGACCGTTTTTTGATTATTGACAATACGGAACTCTACCATATCGGGGCATCACTGAAAGACCTGGGCAAAAAATGGTTTGCCTTTTCGAGAATGGATATTGAAGTCAGCAGGATGCTTCAAATTCTTACCCAATAATAAAACCCTCTGTAATTTCCAGAGGGTTTATTGCTTATTTAGCATTATAATTGTAATTGGGCTGTAATACTCTTGTAATAAACTTTCAGAGCATCACGTTCATCCTTACCAACGTAACTATTGTGAGCAACTAAGCATCGTATCTTGTACAATTCATCAACCATTACGTTCAACCAATGTTCATTCTGTTTTGGGAAATACTTTCCGAAAATTGTCCAATTCCCAACTATTATTTTTCCCAACTCTATAAAGTCGCAATAAAACAAATCGCTATTTCCTCGTATTGGCAAATATTTACTTTCTTGTTCAATCATTTGATTTGCAAGCCTTTACGTAGTTTTGATACTATTTTCTGTGATCCCGCTGGGAACACAAAAATTGCGTTTAATTAATTCATATTTAGCTATTTAGATAAACCTCTTTACGATTGGTAACCGAATAGGTCACCGGATAGCATGATTTGATTTGATCTAATTCGACAAAGAACTTCTTATTTCAAAGATAAGAAAAGAATCCTACAGACATCAAGTGATGATGAAAAAATAAAAATCTTTCGACATTACACTTCTCCTCCTGTATTTATTTCGACATGAAAATATTTATATGTTGAAATATATCCGTATTTTCGACATGAATATTATTTCATGATAAGTCAATCGACATAAGTAAATGATAAAGATGAAATTCTGATAAAGTTTCGACATATGGCATATAATAAAGACATTCCCTATAATGACCTTCCAGATTTACCCCCGGTAACTTTTATGGAGTCTAATGAACTATTAAGAGTAATTCTATTGCGTATATATATAAGTTAGGCGTCAGCTAAGAAAGACCCTGTACACAAAATGAAATTAGAGAATATAAAACCATTTGACGGACAACATTGTGAAACGACAGCAACAGGAACTTTGTTGCGACAACTTGACATTGAACTTTCTGAACCAATGCTTTTTGGGCTTGGGCAAGGACTTGGTTTCATTTATTGGAATATGAAAACAATGAACTTTCCTTTCATTGGTGGACGAATTAAAACTGATTTACTGACACAGAACCTTGCAAAGAACTTAAACCTTGAATTGACCATTAAAGAAACTTCCTCAACTCTAAAGGCTTGGGAAAACGTAAAACAACTTCTTGACAACGGAAAAGTTGTAGGACTTAAATTAGACTGTTATCATTTAGAATATTTCTCAAACCCATTTCATTTTGCAGGACACTATGCAGCAATTTATGGTTACGACAACGATACTGCTTTTTTGGTAGACACGAAGCAACAAGGCGGACAAGTAAAAACCAGTTTGCAAAGTTTAGCATTAGCACGAAATGAAAAAGGACCAATGTCCTCAAAAAATTTGTATTACACTCTAAACAAGACAGACAAAAAATATGACTTACAAAGTGCCATTCTTACTGCAATTCGTAACAATGCGACAGATTATATAAATCCACCAATCAACAATATTGGCTATAAAGGAATTTTAAAAACAAGCAAAGAAATACAAAAGTGGTTTGACACAAGTAATGACATTGAAAACGAATTTAAAGCAAGTGCAATGATTATGGAAAAAGCAGGAACAGGTGGTGCTTTATTCAGAAATTTGTACAGAGATTTTCTAAAAGAGAGTTACGAACTTTTAAAAATTGACACTTTAAAACAAGCACAGAAACAATTTATTGAAATTGCTAACTTATGGACAGAAATTTCAAATCTGTTTTTACAAGTCAGCAAAACCAAAGACAGAAAATATATTGAACAAGCGACAGACATTTTAAAACAACTTTCAACAAAGGAGAAAAAAGTAATGGAAGAATTGGCGAAAATATAGCCGAACGCCTAACAAGGTATTGGCAAAAAAGGGGCTGATGGAAGTAATTGAGCATTTGTAATTCTATTGTACATTTGTGCTAATATTGGCTGACGGTTTTCAAATGCCCCTTCTTCGCCAATACCCAAACCGTTATGTGCAACTTAAGACATACTGACAATCATAATTTTTCTAGTTTAGCAAAACCTACTGTCTTTCTATAATTATCGGGAGAAACACCTACTTTCTTCTTGAAAAACCTACTAAAATAAAATTCATCGTCATACCCAAGATTAGCTGCGATTTGTTTCAAAGGTTTTGAGGTTAAATATAGTTCGCGTTTAGCCTCTATAATAATTCTATTAGAAATTAACGAACTAGGTGTTTGCTGTAAATATTTTTTCACAATTCCAGCCAATGTTTTAGTGCTAACACATAAAACATCTGCATAATCTTTCGGAGAGTGTAACTCAGAATAATTCTTCTCAATAGAATCTACTAAATTTTGCAATATTTCAGATTGATCATCAGAAAATTTTGGCACTATATCTTTATTGGATTGTTTTTTTTGTCTCACAGCTTCTATTAAAAACACCTTTAAAAAAGCCACAAGAACCTCATGCTGAGCAATAGAATCTCTATCCATTTCTTTTGAAATTTGATCTATAAGGTTAAAAAACAACGCTTCTTCAGAAATTTTAAAATGTGGTAATCCATGAAAGTTGTTAAAAAGAATGCCCTCTGTTTCAATTTCATTTTGATATCGATATGTGCAAAAAAAGTTAGGGTGAAAATTTAATAACCAGCCTGAACAAGACTCTTCAGAAGAAATCATAAATGGTTGATAAGGTGACAAGCAAATCATTTGGTTGCCTTGTAATTCATAATTAGAAACATCTACATTTAACTTGTAATTGTTTCCTTTTAGTAAAATAATAGAATAATAATTTTTTCGCTGTAAATGGTCAAATTGATTAAGATTTTCAAACCTTTCTAGTCTAAATGCCAGTTCACCATTTTGCTTATCAATAATAATTTGAGCCATAAGAGTCTATTTCTTCTTTAATGTTACGTATTGAAAAGAAAGGAGTGTTTGTTACACTCCTTTCTAAAGATAACAATTATTTCGAAGCTATGATGTCTATTTTTTGAATTGCTGATGCTTCAAAACCATCTAAAAGAACAGGCGCATTTTCCATAAGTGCAGCTGCAACTTTCCCTGTTAAATGTGTATCTCTACCAGAATCATCTGCAAAAGTATCAAAGATTGCATATGTAGTAGCATCTATTTTTATAGCATACCAAGATAAAGTTTTTGGCTCGTCACCCACTAATTGTTTGCCGACATTAAGGAAGTTTTCAACATCTGTTGTCTTTGCTTCTTTAGATTTCATAATAACAAGCAAACCCTTGTTTTGCAATCCGGATTTATGATTAGATGCTAATACATCTACTGCTTGAATATCTGTGCTAGGATCAAAGTTCTCTAATAAATCACCTGCATTTGCTAATAATGCCTTCGCAACTTTGCCTGTTAAATGTGCTTGTCTTCCTTCTTCTACTTCAAAAGTATCATAAATACCAAAAGTATTATTATCTATTTGAAAGGCAAACCAAGATACTGTTTGAGGTTCTTGATTTACTAATGCTAATCCACCAAGTAAGAAGTTTTTGACGTCTTGTTCTTTTCCTGTTTTTGCTTTCATAATTACTAATAATCCGATAGTTTCTTTTTTTGTACTGTTCATAATGTTTGTGTTTTTAGATTTTGAAAATGTTTGAATTGTAAATCCTAGTAGAAAAACTAGGAATGCTAATTTTAATGGAACTTTAGTTTTCATCGTTTCTTGTTTATTTGTTACAGTGCAAATTTGAGACGAAACAAAAGACTATGGAATGGATGTTTATTACTAACGCATGGACAATTTTCAAAAAAAGCAATACTATTGAATCCAGTATGCACATAACAACGTATATAAAAAATACGCCAGCTTTCGTTATATTTGAGTTCTCGCCACTTTATAACAAAACGTTGCAACTGAAAACTATGTCTGCTAAAAAAGGCGTACTTTTCATATACAAAACCGTTACCACCAATTATAAAAACCGACGACAACGACACCTGACAATGAAAAAAATAACAATCATTATTTTGACAATCCTAACAATAGGACAAACTTTCGCACAAACAGATAAAAATGGAAATCCAGTTTTCAATTCAGTATCTACTGGAGAGAAATCAATCGACAACTTTGTTTTAATTTCAAATTATTACACCCTTAAAAACAATATTGAAAATACGCAATCATCAGTTTTTATTTCTGAAAAACCGACATTAGACCAAATTGAAAAAGCCTCAATCAATCTTGCGTCTGACTTTTTCATAATGACTAAAGAAAGTAAAATGGTTGTTATGGTTATGTTCACTTTTCTTTAATTTGTCTATTGTGTCTTGTACTTTTCTGGGAATATTTACTGTTTCTGTTTTCATTATTTCTTCAATAAATATTCTTAAATAATTTTCTATACAATACAAATAAACTTCCGACATTTCTCGCCCTTTCTGTTGTATATCTTGGGGTAAAAGGTTTAAATGACCAAAGTTTACATTTTGTTGTATTTCCTCTATACTATCCAATAAAGAATTTTCATCCGAAATTAGAGGATAGAATATCTCATTAATGTATTTTCTTCGTTCTGCATATCCACCTTTGGCTTGCATTTCTCTCCTAAATTCCTGAAGTGTAACACAGATTTTAAATTCTTTTGGTTGGTTAGTTTTGAACTTAGCAGACTTATTCAGTTCATTTTTTAAATTTTTATATTCTGCTTCATTTTCACTTGTTATAGTAACATCGGTGGATGCTCCTGTAAGTAATATTTTTAAACGTTCAATGTGTTCTGTATAATTCATTTAGATTAATATTTTCTATCGGTTATTCTTCTCTACTCTGTGGCTCTTCCTCTTGGAGCATAAAATCAAGGAATAATAATTCTGCTTTGGCAGTTTCATCTTCAAACTTTAAGTCCCAACGCTGTTCCATAAATTCCAATAATTTATTGCCTCTATCAATGATAGTATCAGAGTTCCAAAAATCATATCCTGAAACTTCGATTTCAGAATGTGAACCATCAGAATAACCTTGTCTTATTTTTTCTTTTTTGTCATTATATTTTGCATTCTTCTTGTCATCAAAGCAATCATTTTGGAGGCTTGAATTTATACTTTGTGATAATGGCAAAAGATTTCCTAAACTTCCTTGAAAAAAAGGTATCTGTGATTTTTTGTAGCCTTTGAAACTATCTTTCCAACTTTTATGTGTGGGAGTTTGAGGATAAATATGTTCAATAGAAACTTTGTCTTTTTCACTTTTTACAAATAACTTCCAATCAATCTTTTGGCTTCCTCTTTGTCTTACTTTTTCCATTTCATATTCATATAAGAAATACCGAAGCCCATTCCAGTAATAAAACCCACCTCCGCTTTTGAATTTCTTATCAATAAATTTTTGAAAATATGTATAATCGAAATAGGTTTCTTCGGAATTTTCAGGTGTATAAAAACAGTAACTCATTCTATCATTCAATCGTTGAATAATACTGTCGATTGTCAATTCTCCGTTTCGCAACTGCCTTGCTGCACGATAAAATTCACTATTTCTATATGTCGAAAAAGCTCGGCTAAGCCTGAATGTAATAAATATAAAACGTTCAATTGCTTTAAGTAATTGAACTCGCTTATCCGAATTAATACCCTTGTTTAAAAAAGCTACGGTTACAAGCGGACGGAAATAAATTATACCAATTCTGTTCAATCGGTCTATCCAAAGGCTTTCCTGTGCATTTAGGTCTGAGTTGTTTACCGGATTGTGCGTATTATACCAGTGAACGGCAGCAGATTTTAAACTGTTTACATAATCTTCAATTTCTTTTGGAGAAAGTTGGGAACGCATCACTGTTATTTCTTCTTCTCCATTTGCCTCAACTTCTTCTTGGTCGGTATCTTCATCTTCCCTAACCTCTTCAAACTCCTGTATGGAACTAAGCCTTACTTCAGTTTTAGCATAAATATTTTGTGGTGTAAACTTCTGTTCTAATAAAAACCTTATGTAATCGTCACCTTTTTCCCTTGTGTATTGAAAATACATAATCCAATGAGCAACTAAAAAATCATCATCGTTGAGTGGATTTTTTTTATTTCTTCCAAGTTGGTAATAGACTTCTTTCCACGCATCATTGATTTTCTCACGCAAAGAAATCCGCTCATCATTTTTTAACTCTTTTTCATCATATAAAGTGGTTAAGTAAATCAGGCGATTTTTAAGAAGCTCCAAATTTGATAACTTTTTTCCACGATTATTCATCGTTTCAAATGCAACGAAAACATCAAAGTCATCACTTATTTCATAGACATTAAACATCATATTCTGTGTGACCTTTTTGAACAACGCTTCAATTTCACTCAAACCATATTTATCAAAATAATTTTGCAGATTTTCTTTGAAAAAGCGTTTGGCATTTTCAAGGTTGAGTGTATAAAAAGTTTCCTGAATTGTTCCGCTATTGGGTTCTAAAAAAATTTTATGTCGTAGAAATTTGAAACTTGGATTATCAACCTCGTATCCAAACTTGTATGTTTTGATAATGAATTGTGGGGGTTTTTCAATTACCAAATATTCTTCCTTAATTGCTTTTAGACTGAAAGAACCAAGATAAATTTCTTCGTCCTTTTTATCCTTGTTTTCAGGAATAGCTTTGAGCTGTTCCGAAATAGCTTGTATAAAAATTACAAATGTTGTCAGGCGTTGTTGCCCATCAACAATATGAAAAGGTTTAAAACCTCTATCTTCGATTAGCCAACGTTCATCATTCCAACTACTCCAAATGTTTTTATCTACTTTTTTTAAAGAGAGTAGTCCTGTATAATGAAACCTATCAGTTGGAAGATTAACCAAATCCTCCCAAAAATCTTTTAATTGTCGTGTCGTCCAAGCATAGCCACGCTGGTAATCAGGAATTTTAAATATTCTGTCTTTAAAAATACTTTTTAGAGGTTCTAATTCATTCATTATTTATAGTCTGTCGATTAATTGTTTGCTTTGATAGCTCAAAAATACAAATTAAATCCCTGGTTATTAATTTCCTTACGACAAATCCTACCTCTTAAAGCCAACCCCTGCCAAATATTCAAAGGCACTTATCTACTGTTATAATTTTAGGCTTCAAGCAAAATTCTAAATAAAATTCCATATGAATACACAACAAAAAGACCTATCGTATTTCAGATTACGACTACAGGAACTACTATATGCCAGCTTTCCTGAAAAGACATACGACAATAAGTTTATAGAACAACGTTCATCGTGGGCTGCCAATGCTTATGAAGGTGCTTTTCGTTCAGGAAACTCCATCGACCAGTGCGATGAGATCGCTAACTACATCCTGTTTGAAGGCTTACACTTCTCCAGGTTCGACACCGTTTTTCATGTCGTATGCAATGAGTTTGACACCATAATGGCAGACGAGGAACTGCGACCGTTCGCGTTTAAAATGTTCCCTGTCTGCGAGCCTGTTTTCTTGAGCTATGAACTAACCGATGACTTCGCAAACGGTCCTGAGTTTGACCTGCTCTATACCGAAATAACCGGAACCATCGCAATCTGGATAGAGGAAAATGGGCTTCAATAAACGCCAACATCTCCAACTGAATATTGATGCCCTGCGAATTGCTTTTAAACTTGAAAAGGAGAAACGACAAGCCACCGTAGGCGAAAGACTGCTAATGATGCAATACAGCGGATTTGGCGGTCTTAAATTCGTGTTGAACCCCATAGCGAACGAAATAGACATCAATAATTGGAGAAAAACAGAACACGACCTTTTCCCGATTACGCAGGAACTCCACCAACTACTCAAAGAAAATTCAGAAGACGAAAAGCAATACCGCAGGTATGTGGACAGTATGAAAAGCTCCGTACTGACGGCTTTTTATACACCGCCACAGGTCATAGATGCGATTTCCGCAACTTTGCGTGAAAGCGGTCTGAACATTGATAAATTCCTTGAACCCTCCGCAGGTATAGGGTCATTCATACAATCCTTTTCGGAAAATCAATCGGCAAATGTTACCGCTTATGAAAAAGACTTGCTGACAGGCAAGATTTTAAAACAGCTTTATCCCGAAAGCAATATCCGTGTAAGTGGTTTTGAGGAAATTTCCGTAAAGGAACAAAACAGTTATGATGTCGTTGCAAGTAACATTCCGTTTGGCGATACTTCAGTATTCGACCTTTCCTATTCCCGAAGCAAGGACACTGCAAAAGTACAGGCAGCCCGAAGCATACACAATTACTTCTTTCTGAAAGGTGCTGATATGCTCCGTGAGGGCGGTTTGCTAGCTTACATTACTTCACAGGGCATTCTCAACAGCCCAAAGAACGAACCGATACGCAGGGTGTTGATGCAGGATAATAATTTGGTTTCGGTTGTCCGCTTACCCAACAACCTGTTTACGGAATATGCAGGAACGGAAGTCGGCAGTGATTTGATTATCCTGCAAAAGAATACGGCAAAACAAAACTTGACCGAAGCGGAAGAACTGTTTTGCCAAAGCAGGCAAACGGAATATAATACTCCGGGCAATGCACTCTTTCAGGACAGCACAAGAATTGTGCATACCGACCGCAAATTAGATACCGACCCTTACGGACAACCTGCCCTAATCTATACGCATAAAGGAGGCGTTGAGAGCATTGCAAAAGACCTCAAACAAATGCTTTCAGAAGATTTTGGAAAGCACCTGAATTTGAATTTATATAAAGGCGAACTAAACGATGAGCCTGTATTACAAGTTCCTGTTACACCAACACCAAAGGTTACACCTCCGGTTATCGAATCTGTAACCATTCAACCGGAAATACAATCTTTATCTGCTCCTATAATCAATCGGGAAAGTCCGCAGGAATTAAAGCAACTAAGCATTTTCGACTTGTTTGAAAATGCGGACGAACCTGTAATGGTTGCTGCTCCGCCCAAAAGAACGACACAAGTTAAAAGGCAAAGCACCAACAAAAGAAGAGGTGCAATAGGTCGCCAACCTGACCTGTTCAGCAGTGCGATGCAGCAACCTTATACGCCCCCGATTACCAATAGAACTGCCAACGGAAGCCCATCTACCAATGGCAAAAAACAGGAAGCTATCGGCGACCTGTTTTCACAAATAAACGGGAATGGCCAAGCTGATAAGCCAGCCGTTCCCAATACCATTCCCGAACCTGCCCCTTATAGTGGCAAACTGCAATCGTACCACCGTAACGATTGTCTTGTTGTGGATAATGGTTGGGTCGGTTATCTGCAAGATGTAGATACATCAGACGGTACGGCAGTTTTCCACCCTTTGCAGTTACCGACCTTACAGAAAGCAAGAGCCGAAGCGTACATTGCTGTACGTGATGTTTACCAAGACCTTTATAATAAAGAGGCAAAGTTTCAGACCGAATACAAGGAAGAAAGGGAAACGCTTAACCGCCTTTACGATGCCTTTGTCAAAAGGTACGGAAATCTCAACAGTGCCGATAATATCAAGCTCATCAAAACGGATAGCTCAGGTAAGGAAATCCCTTATTTGGAACGTGTCGTTGGTGGCGTGGTACACAAAGCGGATATATTCAGCCGTCATGTAAGTTTCTCCACCTTAACAATAGCAACGGACAATCCCGAAGAAGCGTTAGCGGCTTCGCTGAACAAATACGGAAGCGTGGATTTGGAGTATATGTCCGAAATCAGCGGTATGACGGACGATGCTTTGAAAGAAGCATTGCACGGTCGTATTTACTACAATCCTCTGCAACAGGAATATGAAATATCCGAACGCTGGATTGCAGGGAATGTAGTAGAGAAAGCCCAAGAGGTCAAAGCGTATCTCGAACGCAATCCCGATGATGCCGAAGCCAAAGCAAGCCTTACAGTCATAGAAGAAGCCCGACCAAGGCGTATCGAATTTGAGGAACTCGATTTTAATTTGGGCGAACGCTGGATACCCACAGGTATTTATGCCCGATTTGCTTCACATCTTTTTGATACGGACGTACTCGTTCATTACTCTGAAAGCTCCGATGACTTTTCAGTAAAGTGCGACCGTAAGAATTTGCATATATGGGAGAAATATGCTGTCAAAGCTGAAAGCCGGACGTTTGATGGGATTGCCCTGTTCAAACACGCCCTTGTCAATACCACGCCTGATATTACCAAAAAAATTACGGTTGGCGACCAAGAGGTCAAGGTGCGGGATATGGAAGCCATACAAATGGCGAATACCAAGATTGACGAAATCCGTACCGCCTTTACCGATTGGCTGCACGCCCAAAACGATGAGTTTAAAAACAGGCTGACCGACCAATACAACGATACGTTTAACTGTTTCGTCCGACCGAACTATGACGGCAGCCATCAGGACTTTCCGGGATTAGACCGTAAGGCATTGGGCATTGAAGACCTGTACTCCAGCCAAAAGGACACCGTTTGGATGATAAAACTGAACAACGGGGCAATTTGCGACCACGAAGTAGGTGCAGGAAAAACGTTGGTAATGTGTACGGCTGCACAGGAAATGAAGCGTTTAGGGTTAGCTCATAAGCCTATGATTATCGGGCTGAAAAGCAATGTTCACGAAATTGCCGAAGCATATCGTACCGCTTACCCTCACGCAAAAATATTGTTTCCGGGCAAAGAAGATTTTACGCCCCAAAAACGCCTGCGGATTTTTGGGGATATTAAGAATAACGAATGGGATGCTGTCATCTTAACGCACGACCAATTCGGAATGATACCGCAATCGCCCGAAATACAAAAGGAAATACTCGAAATTGAGTTAGACAGCGTAGAGCGAAACCTCGATGCCCTGCAATCGCAAGGCAAGGAAGTTACCAGAGGTATGCTTGCCGGAGTAATCAAGCGGAAAGAAAACCTCGAAGTGAAGCTCAAAACCCTGCAACACGATATTGAAAACCGCAAGGATGATGTAGTTGATTTTAAGATGATGGGCATTGACCATTTGTTCGTAGATGAAAGTCATCAATTCAAAAACCTGATGTTCAACACAAGACATACAAGGGTTGCCGGATTGGGCAATGTGGACGGAAGCCAAAAGGCAATGAACCTGCTCTTTGCAATCCGCACCATTCAGGAACGCACAAATGCGGATATGGGAGCAACTTTCCTTTCGGGAACTACCATTAGCAACTCATTAACAGAACTGTACCTGCTGTTCAAATACCTGCGACCAAGAGCAATGGAAAAACAGGGTATCCATTCTTTTGATGCGTGGGCAGCCATCTATGCAAGGAAAACAACCGACTACGAATTTTCGGTTGCTAATAATATTGTAGCAAAAGAGCGTTTCCGATACTTTATTAAAGTACCGGAGCTTGCCCAATTCTATTCAGAAATAACAGATTACCGAACGGCAAAGGATATTGGTATTGACCGACCTAATAAGAACGAGGTATTGTATAATATACCGCCTACGCCTGACCAAGCAGTATTTATCCAAAAACTAATGGAGTTTGCCAAAACAGGAAATGCAGAACTGTTGGGCAGACCAAAGCTAAGTGCCAGCGAAGAAAAAGCAAAAATGCTCATCGCTACGGACTACGCCCGTAAGATGTCGCTCGATATGCGTATGGTAAGCGGTGCGTATGATGACCACCCCGATAATAAGGCTTCGCATTGTGCGGCAAACATTGCCAAGTATTACAACCAATACAACGCACAGAAAGGAACGCAGTTCATTTTCTCCGATTTGGGAACATACAAGCCGGGCGAATGGAATGTGTACTCCGAAATCAAGCGTAAGCTGGTGGAAGACCACGGCATACCTGCACACGAAGTCCGGTTTATACAGGAAGCCAAGAATGATAAGCAACGTAAGGAACTTATCAAGGGAATGAACGAGGGCAAAATCCGTGTGCTGTTCGGTTCTACAAGTATGTTGGGTACAGGTGTGAATGCACAAAAAAGAGCCGTTGCCGTTCATCATTTGGATACACCGTGGCGGCCAAGCGACCTTGCCCAAAGGGACGGTCGGGCAGTCCGAAAAGGCAATGAGATTGCCAAGTTCTTTGCCGACAACAAAGTAGATGTAATCATCTATGCCGTTGAAAAATCACTGGATAGCTACAAGTTTAACCTGCTGTACAATAAACAGCTATTTATAGACCAATTAAAAAACAACAATCTCGGCAAACGGACTATTGACGAGGGCAGTATGGATGAAAAATCTGGAATGAACTTTTCGGAATATGTGGCTATCCTTTCGGGAAATACCGACCTGTTGGATAAAGCCAAATTAGAAAAACAGATTGCCGGATTGGAAAGCGAAAAACAGGCGTTTAACCGTTCCAAGTTCAGTGCCAAATACAAGCTGCAAGACTTTACGGAATTGCTGGATAGTACGCAATCCCGATTAAATAGAATGAGCCTCGATTGGGAAAACTTACAGCAACGCATACAAAAACGTTCGGATGGTACAATTGCAAATCCTGTACAGTTGGACGGTTTACCGCCCAATGCGGATATTAAACAAATCGGTGCAAAGCTCAACCAGCTTGCGGACAAAGCCCGCACCGGAGGTCAGTATGAAGAAATCGGTACGTTGTACGGATTTACCTTGTTGGTCAAAACCGAAATGTCCGAAAAAGAGGGCGTGGATATACGGGTAAACCGATTTTTGGTGCAAGGCGAGGGCAATATCAAATATACCTACAACAACGGTTTAATCGCTAAAGATGAAAAGCTGGCTGCTGTGAATTTCCTTAATGCACTGGAGAAGTTACCCGGCTATATCGAACAGGAAAAAAAGAAAATTGCGGAAATACAAAAGGATTTACCTGTTCTTCAGGAAGTGGTAAACGGTACGTGGTCTAAGGAAAACCGATTGAGTGAACTCAAAACTGAACTGGCTGCCGTTGAACGGAAGATACAGTTGTCCATCACTCCGGAAACGAAAGAAGAACCAGCGGAACAGGTCGAGAAACAAAAGCAAACAGCAAACAATTCGGAGAATATTGTACGGACAAAAGGTATTCATTTGCCCCGCGGGGTCTTATAAGAATGCTTATTACATTTCGTCCTCTTCGTCCATTTTTTTAAGCAGGCTTTCTTTTAGGCTGTCAAGAAATTTGGTACGGTTTATTTTTCTTGCTTTAAGTTCCATAAATGTATGATAGAAATCGCCTAAATTAATATTAAATGTACTTTCAAATGTTTTAGTGATGGATATTATATCTGTGTTGCCAAATGCGCCCTGCGAATGGAGTGCATAAATCAATTCGGTTAACGCTGTTTTGCTTGCTGTCCAGCTCAAAAGAGATTTATTATTTACTTTTTTATATTGTTTATTATTTAGCTGGTCTTCGAGATAGACTTGAATTAAATCGTTCGCCAGTATCTTAGCTACTTTGTAATCGGCAATGGTAGAAAAGGAATGGTCCGTTTCAAAATAAATGGTATCTAAATTTAGCTTAATGTCATACTTTCCCCGCACAAATAGTTGGTCATCAATAAAGGTATTGTTGGTGCGGTAATATTTATAAAATTCAAGATTATTGTCAAAAAATCTTTTGAGTTTCTTCAATTCGGTATTGAAGTATTTTCTTGCAGACTTTTTTTCATTTGGCTTTTTGCTTTCTATTTTATAAATAGCATTGTAATAAATTAGTTTTGAAACAATGGCAGGCTTCTGATGTTTGAAAAATTGGATTTCTTCTTCTGTGTTTTTAAAGCCTCGTTTCAGAACGTACCTTTTTAATTCTGATAAGTATTCAACAATTATATGTATAACGGTTTCTATCCTTTGGATTGGGCAATCAGCTTCAATTTCTAATTCGTCGATTTCTGTTTCCAGCTTATAAAGTGTTTCTGTATAAAATTTGTTCATTTTGAAGTCTTAAAATTTGGTTTACTAATAGAGATGCCTAAATCTGTCAGATTTAGGCATCATCCAGCTAATACCCTTTAATATGTCAACGCAAGCCCGGCTCCAAAACCCATATCGCTATCATAATGGGTACGGAGATTTATATTTTTATTGATAATATACCTAAGCTCTCCCATAAATTCCTTATCGGTGTTGACCATAAAACCACCTCTTAATCTTTTTGAGATAGGAATATCCTCACGCATCAACGACAATCGTACAATTCCATCGTGATATACTTCTGCCTGAAAATTAACCAGCATTGGCAAAGTGTACATAAAACCTAAACTTAAAGCTCTACGTGTATCTTTTTCATTCTTTTGCCCGAACAGGTTCTTCTCTTGTTCGTCTATTCCCATTCTTCGGTAGCGCCAGTCAAAGCCTATAAACGGCATAAACCATTGCATTTTACCGATATATCTTCCCAAATGCGTTTCCACTTCGTAACCGTGCATATCATTGTAGCCTAAACGCCATTCTGTACCTAAACTCCATCTTGCATTTTGAAACATTGCTTCGCCATCGTTTCCATTGGTTGCAAAATCATTCTGTGCCATAAAGTGCGGCATATTGCTTTCTCTCTGCAATTTATTGTAGGCTTGTTTTTTGTTGGGCAAATATGGATTTTGATAATCGTCAACAGCAAATACCCTATTCATCCCCGACATCATATGATAAAGGATGTGGCAGTGGAAAAACCAATCTCCTTCTTCATTAGCTAAAAACTCAATAGTATCTGTTTCCATCGGCATAATATCCAAAACATTTTTGAGTGGTGATTTTTCGCCTTTACCGTTGATTACCCTGAAATCGAAACCGTGCAGGTGCATCGGGTGGCGCATCATTGAGTTGTTATATATGGTAATTCGTAAAATTTCTCCTTTTTTTACGGGTATTTTATCGGTTTCAGAAAGTATTTTATTATCCATACTCCATACATATCGGT
>JAEAMF010001390.1_pt1 | contig 17951 bp, 20 predicted proteins | sample 8958721 | NCBI WGS metagenome assembly JAEAMF01 (sample SAMN16933255, study PRJNA681124) | bioreactor sludge metagenome | isolation source: anaerobic bioreactor treating anionic surfactant - SDBS | place: India: Bengaluru | collected 2019-02-28
AAAGGACTCCGCTTTCATCCTGTTGCGACTTCGTCGCAACTCCCCCGGACTCGCAATCCGGGAGACCTCTCTAAAGGATGGGGACTTCCCGAGTTGGCCTATCGAGATGCATCGATTGCCGTTCTTGACTCAACTGGAATACCCCAGCTCTTTCGCTCTGGTATAGGCAACATCTGCCTCTTCGTCCCGACCCTGAGCCTTGAGGGCTTCGCCACGGTTGTACCAGGCGTCGGCAAGATCGGAATCGAGCTGGATCGCCCTGTCCAGTGCCTCCAAAGACTCATCATACCTTTCCAGTCGCCAGAGAAGTTCGCCCCGATTGCCCCAGGCAGCAGGATAGTCTGGCATCAGCCTTATGACCTCATCGACTGCAGTTATGGCCTCCTGGTAATCGCCCTGTTCATAAAGAATATCAGCTTTAAGGGACCAGGCAATAGCATTATCCGGCTCCAGCCTTATGGCCTCTTCAATCGCAGTGAGGGCCTCATCGTACTCTCCCTGAAAATAGAGAGCAGATCCCTTAAGGCTCCAGATCGAGCCATTCTCCGGCTCCAGACCTATGGCCTGGTCAAGAGCGACAATCGCCTCATCATATTCCCCCAGCTCATGGAGTGCGCCGCCTTTATAGCTCCAGGCACTAGCAAGCTCTGGGTCTATCCTTATGACTTCATCAAAGGCCTGTATAGCTTCCTCGTATCTTCTCTGATTGATGAGTGCTGTGCCCTTATTGCTCCATGTAACGGGATTCTCTGGATCCAGCCGGAGGGCGTCATCGTATGCCTCAATGGCCTCTTCGTAATCCCCCTGGCTAAAGAGCTCATTGCCTCTTTCCAGCCATTCCTCTGCATTCTCTTGACAGGTTGACGGCGCCGCTATCGCTATTATAAGAATGAATAAGGGATAAATCAGTTTCATGATGGTCTTATACGCGCTCGAAAGAGATATGATTATCGGACTTGAGAGGGTATTGTGCATTGTCAGGTTATGATTCGGGGCCACTTTCGAAAATCCAGTTATTGGGATTTCTGGTTGCGGAGCCCTTAATGATCGTAGTATCCCCTGCATTTATCTGATGGTGGGTGGCCTCGATCTGGCGCTGGGGTGAGATAGTTCCAATAACTATGGCGCCTAAGATTGCACATGTTCATGTTTTCAATATCAATATCAATCCCTCAATCCACCCCTTCATAGCTTGTCTAGCTGTCATCATGCTTTGGAATGCTCATCGGATCGTTCTCAGATTGAAAGGGCCTGCGGCAAAATCTTATTTATTTTCTTTCTCAGCTCCTCATTGGCTTCGCCCAATTTCCTTTCCACCATGATTCTCTTGACAATAGTGATCCAATGGACCTTAACCACAGAAGGATATATTAGACCCCCCTAATGCTCATAGGAGTGCCCAGCGAGATCACAATATCGCAAAGGCTTGGGTTGGCGGGAACTTTGCTTGATATGTATGCTACAGTGAGTTGCCTCACATCGATATCATGATACAAAACCAGCGAAGGCCGGAGCTTGTCATTAACCAGATCTGAATAGGAAAGAGGTGCTAAGACTATATCACCTTTTTTAAAATCCTCATTCATACGCTGGCTCATCTTCCAGTACATCGGTAAGCGAAAGAGCTGCTATCTCCATCAAGCCTTCTACAATCTCCTCATCGGTCTTCTCAACATCAGACTCGTAGGGAATGGGTCGCTTTCGGTCTTTGCGTTCCAGACTCTCAAGCATATGTATAGTTTTCGTCTCATGCTATTTAAGACTTGATCATCAATGCCAACGATAGTAGACATGTCGCCAAGCAAGGATTTCAGAGCAGCCTACAATTCGAACTATGACGTCTCGATCCTCTGCATGGAAATGGTGCTTCCTGCGATATCTTGTCGTGTTTTCCTTCCAGATCAGCTGCAACCCCCTGTCCAGAGGAAAATTTCTTATTCCCTGCCGTCTAGATAACATCGATGATAAAGAAGGTTTTTTGCTCTGGTATCAAGAGGTCGGGGGAGATTGTATCTCTCATCCTGATTCTCTTCCTGATATGCGGATCGGCTCTGGCGGCCACCATCACCGTCCAACCTGGGGAACGCATTCAGGAGGCCATCGATCAGGCCCGCACAGGCGACATCATCGAGGTTATGAGCGGCACCTACCAGGGAACCCTGGATATTAAAAAGGAGGTTGCCCTGATGGGCATCGACTCTGGAGAGGGCATGCCGGTAATAGACGCTGGATCTATCCTCGGATCGGTGTTCATGACCGCAAACAACAGCCAGATAAGCGGATTTAGAATAGTGAACCCGAATGGAGACGGGATTGACGTCACCTCCAGCCACAACACGATCAGCAATAACACCATAGAGGCATGTGGAGCTGCAATCTACCTCATGGTCTCAGATAAAAATAAGATCGTCAACAACAATGCCTCCGTCCGCTGCCAGGGGGTGATGGGCCTTCTCTCCAGCGACGGCATCATGCTGGCCCACTCGGACGAGAACATCATCGAGGGCAACACTGCATCCGGCGCATCCATGGGCATATACCTCTACTATTCCCACAACAACACCATCCTCAATAACGCCGCCCTGAGCAACGATCATGGAATCGCCATCAAGGGCTCAAGAGATAACATCATTCAGGAGAACCGGGCCATTGGCAGCAAAGAGGAGGGAATCGGCCTTCTCAATGGCTGCTCGGGAAATACAGTGACAAATAACAATGTGACAGGCAACTCAATCGGGATCTACCTGCGCGAATCAAACCAAAACACAATCTATCTGAACGACTTTATAGATAACCTCCAGAATGCCCTGTCCTCTGATTCAGAGAACATCTGGCACTCTCCTGAACAGATCAGCTACTCATCTGCAGGCAAGAGCTACACCGGCCTATTGGGAAACTACTGGTCTGACTATAAGGGTAATGACTCGGATGGCAACGGCCTGGGCGATGCCAGCCACAGCTTTGAGTATGATGGCCAGGATGACCATCCACTGATGACTCCCAGTAGCGATCTGATCAAGCCCAAGATGACCCATAAGGGCATGATAATAGGTTAGCCTGAGCAATGGATGGAGATGGAGCGACGAATCTCTTTTTTTGCTGCCCAGGCCGTTTCTCCATCCTTTCTCCAAGCAGGCCAGAAAGGTGCCTACAATGGCAGCTCGTACTTGACCTCGGTTACCGTGCTCCCCCAGATCTCATGAGTCAGCCTCTCCCTTTGAACAAATCCCACCGATCGATAGAGATTTGCTGCTATGTAAAGGGTCTCCACCGTCCAGAGGAAGATCGATTCATACCCAGAGATGCGGCTGAAATCCAGGGCCTCTTCCACCAGCCACTTGCCGATTCCTCGCCCCCGGATCTCCGGCTCCAGGAGAAGCCAGCGAAGCTGAGCCTCCTTTTGCGAATGCCTCACTATGGCCATCGAGCCCGCAATCCGATCGCCGTCCTTTAGAATCCAGATGCGCTCCTGCGGGGATTGGGATTGGGCGAACTCGGCCAGGGGCAAAGCAACATAAATATCAAAGGTATAGTCCCAGCCCTGCTCGGGAGCATAAAGAACGGCGTGCATGTAAGTTATATATCCAATATCCCCCGGCCAAATATCGTGGCATACAGAGATCGTTGAATGGGGAAAAGGTTTTTTCATTTTGCCCCTCCAGCTAAAGAACTAGCCTGTACTTAACCTCGTTCACAATGCTTCCCCACCTCTCATGCCGAACCCTCAATATCTGCTCGAATCCCACCGATCGATAGAGCTTCTCTGCTATGGGAAGGTTCTCTGCCGTCCAGAGCACAATGGATTCATACCTCATGTCCCGGCTGAAATCCAGGGCCTCTTCCACCAGCCACTTGCCGATTCCTCGCCCCCGGATCTCCGGCTCCAGGAGAAGCCAGCGAAGCTGAGCCTCCTCCTCTGTGCGCTTGACTATGGCCACCGAGCCCGCGATCCGATCACCCTCCTCCAGGATCCATATCTTCTCCCGGCTGGATTTGGACTGGGCAAACTCCGCCAAAGGCACAGCCACATAAACCTCAAACGTATGGTCCCAGCCCTGCTCGAGAGCATGGAAGATGCCGTGCATGTATATGATATATCCGATATCCCCTGGATGGAGGTCATGCCTCATGCCGAGGGATGGATCGGGAAAGGGCTTATTCATTGTATCGGGGGCTAATACTCAGCTTCGCATAAATAATGTCCGGGGATCCCTCCCTCCGATTCATCCAGGCTGCTGATCCATTCCGGCCTCATATCGTCCGAGCCGTGTCGGCCCAGGGTGTGATCAACCTGTCTACCAGGCGAGTGATCTTCATTCACCGCCCTCGACGGTCCAGATCCTCCCGTAGTTGCTGGGGATGCAGATCTCTAGCCACTCCCCTGCCCCTGCCCTGAAGCTGTCCTCCCCATGAATCTCCTCATAGTAATCGCCTCCCAGCGGGAAGGAGAAGTATGCCTTCTGATCGCTATCTGTGAAGTTAAGGGCCACCAGGCTGAAAGCGTCACCTGCCCGCCGGGAGAAGAGCAGCAGTCCTCGGGACTGGTATCTCTCAGGATCATCATAAAACCAGTGCTCCCCCCTCAGGAACTGCGCCTTCCGTCTCAGCTTCATCAGCCTTCTGGTCAGCCAGATGGTCCTCTTTCCAATGGGATCGTAGAAGTAGTCCCACCTCATCGGCCGGAAAATCACCACCCTCCCCATGCCGCTCTCCGGGAGGAAGTAGTTCTCGCACAGCTCCTGGCCCTGCCAGATCAGGGGAATCCCCCTGGCAGTCATGATCGCTATCAGATAGGGCTGGACCTTGTACCAATACCTTCTGTCCCCCTCCTTCAGTAGATCGTTGTCATCCCTGCTGATGGTGCAGAAGTTGCAGACGAACCGGTAGTGGTCGTGGTTCTCAATATACTGCAGGGCGCTCTTCTGGATGGTGTCCTCATTGATCTTCTCCTTCGCTGGATAGCCGACAAGGCCCAGCCGATGGCCAAGATAGGTCAGACGGCCCGCTAATTCACTGGCTTCGGCTCGGGCCACGGCAATGGCAGCATCAAAGGTCTGGTTCTGCCAGGTGCTGCTGCTGTAGGTCTTATCCAGCACCTCCACCGGCTCCTCCAGCTGCTCTGCACACTGGATAAGGTGGATCTCATCCCCCTCGAAGAACCTCTGCCAATGGTCCTGAGATCCTCTCATTCCAAAGACCAGCTTGTAGGTCTGATAGACCAGATTGGCATAACCCAGGCCCGTGGGTCCGTCCCAGTAGTTGGGAACGCAGTCGTACCTGAACCCATCCACGTGATAGGTGCTCAGCCAGTGGTGATTGACCGTATAGAAGAAGTCCCGGGTTAGGGCTCGATTGAAGTCGGTGCTCTCTCCGAAGAGGTCTTTGGCGAAGGACCCCAGAAACGGATTCTCCCCAAAGCCCATCTCTCGGTAGAGGTAGGAGTAGGGAAATAGGCTGTCCGTATGGCCGTAGACCATATCCAGGATCACAGCTATCCCTTTTTGATGGGCGGAGTCGATCAGCCTCTGCATATCTCTTCTTTTGCCAAACCTCTCGTCCACCCCGAAGTAGCCGATGGGCAGAAATCCCCAGTCTGTGGTGTTGGATATATTGGTGACCGGCATGATCTCTATGCAGTTGACTCCCAAGTCTTGCAGGTATTCCAGATGGCGGGTGGCAGTCCTCATGTCCCCGCCGAACTCATTGATCATCAGCTCATAGACTATGAGATCCTCTTGCCTGGGAGTCTTCCATAGCTCTTCTTCATCGCTCCAGATATGAGGCTCGTAGCCTAATGTAAAAGCGGAAAGCTTCCCGATGCCAAACTCCCTGGCATAGGGGTCTATGATCCAGTCGATGGGCTCATTATTCCTTCTCTCCAGAAAATAGCGGTATACATATCTTCCCGGCTTGCCCCAGGCGGATTTCTTATGGGGCTTCTCAGAGGCGTCTATCTCCACCTGGCCGTGCCAGTATTCTCCATAATTCGGATCAATAGAGCATTCCATCTCGAAGGTCTTTGCCGGAACATCTTGAAGGAACTGGTCATTCTCATGGATGAGCTTAACCCCGAGCCCAACTCCATCTGAATCCGATACCCAGGGCAAGAATACGCCAAAGTCTGCTCTGCCCTCTGGCGTGCATCTGGCCCCCAACTTTCCCAGTGGCAATAGATTCATGAGGCTCTGACACTTGCACTTGCCATTTATTCTAGATAAAGATTATGAATGATTAATGCAGTATCGAGGATCACAGATTTATCCTATAGATGATATAGAACGCTCCAGCCATGTACACAATCATCGCCTGCGGCATCTTCAAGGATGAGATCGAGAGATTGAGAGCCGATCTCGGATTTCCCTTTAAAGCTCGCTACCTGGGCCCTGGCCTGCATGTTGATTTCGACGAGCTTAAGGATGCCCTGGAAGAGGAGTTGAAGAGAGCTTCATCGGATGGCAGCCAGGGGATTATAGTGGCTTATGGACAGTGCCATCCCAAGATGGATGCGATCCTGAAACCCTACCATGCCGCCTTAATGGATTGTCAGAACTGTGTGGATGCCTTCATATCCCGCCAGGCCGTAGAGAAGAAGGCACGCGAGGGCCTCTTCTTCTACCTCTCCCCAGGCTGGCTGGATGCCTGGAAGGATATATTCAAGCGATTGGGCTGGGATCCGGAGATAGCACGCCTGCATATGGGCTCATTCAAGGGTTCGGTTTATATCGATACTATGAAAGATGCTCAGGAGAGGGAAGAGGAGCTCTTGGAGTTCTTCGATTTCACCAACCTTCCCTTCACCATCATGCCCATGGAGCTGGACCACTTCAAATCACTGATCATCAAAGCTATAAAGAGCTTGGAGGATTGAGCTTGGACGAGCTGGAAGAGATTAAGAAAAAGAAAATGGAGAAGATGATGAGCGAGATTAACAAACCCCATGAGCCAACCATAGAACAACCTGGAAAGCCGATCATAATCACAGATGCAACCGTTGATGCCGCTTCAAACCAGTACCCTCTCCTGATCCTGGACTGCTGGGCGGAGTGGTGCGGCCCCTGCCGCATGATCGGCCCGATCATCGAGGAGCTGGCTGCAGAGATGAAGGGACGGGTGGTCTTTGGCAAGTTGAATGTGGATGAGAATCCTCAGACCGCCAATAGGTTCAGGATCTCGGCGATACCCACCCTGATGATCTTCAAGGATGGAAAGCTCATCGATAAGCTTGTGGGCGCCTATCCCAAGCCCTCGCTGGTGGCAAAGATTCAAAAGTACCTCTGAAGGTCTCTTTTGATTCGTCTTTTTTTTTGCATGAATGCGATTGCTCAGATCCTTTGGCCCCTAAGGTATGCTGCTGGAAAGCATGACCAGTGGATATCCGGAAATGCTGTAGACCTCTCTGGTGGAGAGATTATCCGGAGTTATATATGAGGGCTTGGTTCTCATGTACTGATTCTGGATGAAGAACGGGGTGTAGATATCTGAATTGAATTTGAATTTCGATACCGATCCCTGCCGCTGGCTGAGGTTGAGTTCGGATTTCGTCTCAAGGCCAATCTTGATGCCAGCTGTTCGGCGGCTGCTCTTCCATCCCAAAACCTTTGGGGCCTTTGTGCTCTCGCTTCCAGCACGCAGGACCTTGCCTTCTACGGCGGCATTCCTGGTCTCATTCGATATGATGCTTCCTTGGGCGTTCAATGTAGTATTGGATGTCATATTCGCAGTGATATTTGCGGTCGTATTCTCGTTGCCCTTCGGCACTTCCCCCGCACAAGCCAGGGGTACGACCGCAGCCATTATGGTCAGGGCGCTCACCAGGCAGAAGACAGCATGTACCATGTAGCATCCTCTAATTCATCAATTGGCTCTGTCTTCTCATTCTTCGGAAGAGGATTATGGCCAGCATTGCCACTCCAGCGAGACCGGCTGGAAGGCCTGAGCTCTTTGTCTCATCCGCATTGCTTCTCACTACTATCGGCTTGGCCTCGATGATGTTCTCCTGCAGGTCTACTATGCTGCCATCCTGCCCGATCAGGGCGGTTTGTAGCTGATAGACCCCCGGCTCGAGGGTAGAATTCCAGGTGATCTCCACCGTCTCATCATCCCCGGAGAGAAGGACTGGGGTCTTCTTCTCAGTGATATTGAGCACCTCTCCCCCACCAGAGAGGGTGAACCTGAGGAGCCCCTCAAAAGGAACCCGGGAGTCGCCCATGACGGTGGCGCTTGCCCCTGTCTCATCCTGATAGGTCTCAGTTATCTGGGCATCCTCAATCGCCACAAATGGGTTCATAAAGGCCCTGGTCTGATTGTGGTTCAGCTCCACGATCTTGACCCGGCCCTCATATGTCTGGCCGTTCTCCAATATGGGCTTCCATTTGTAGTCCTTTTCAACGGCCATGGACATGAGCCCAGAGATGGGCACTGCCCTCTCCCGGGTTACATATAGCGCTCGATCTCCCTGAACCAGCATGTAATAGATGTCCACAATGGTAGGATCGCTGGCGCTTATCGCCAGGTGAAGGCCCCGGGAATCGGAACGAAAATCGCGCACATCAAACCTTACCGGCTCAACTCCGCCATAATAGAACCGGTAGCATCTCCGGGACTGCACCGCACCATCCTTTATCTCGCCCGCATCATCGCTTCTGTTGTCCTTCGTCCCATCATCTCGCAGAGTTGCGCAGACCGAATAGCTTCCCTTATCGACTTTGAGATTTGGCCAGCGCACTACATAGGTGCCGGGGCCATCGATATCCATCCTTCTGCTATTCAGAACCTTGTTGTCCTGGGTCAGATCCATCTGAAGAATCCCTTCTCCTCCTCCCACCAGTGTGATATCGGCGGAGTCGATATTGGAGTAGAGGCTAAAGATCTCTATGGACTGAGCGGTTGCGGCCAGGGCCATCAGTAGGGCTAATGCCGCAAGATGGCGGATAGAACAGATAGAGCATATTTTCATGGGACGAAACCTGCCTGGCAACCTGTCATTTCTGAATGGGTTTAAAACTAACGTATCGAAGTGAGGGAATGAGGCCGGCGCGGCAGAAGGCAGAAAGCTCAAGAGAGCTCTGCCAACAACGGCCAACGGGCTCTTCCAGACCCCAAGTCATCAGATCGATATATTATGGGTAAACGGCGCGATGATGCTTATTAGCAGGCTGGTCAGAATCACCCAGGTGAAAATGGCGACTGCAGTTCTGGTGAGCTTCTCCGCCTTCTCGGGCGGAACCAGCCGCTCAAAGCCCGTTTGGACCAGATCTCTGAAGATATGACCTCCATCCAGGGGACCGGCAGGAAGGCAATTGAAGAGGCCGGCATAAAGGTTGATCCAGCCTATCCAGAGGAGAAGGTTCGCTATCCAAAAGAACCTCTCACCTAGGGGCTCCGCCCAACCAACCGGTTCGTAGACCGCAGTCAGCCAACCGCTGAATCCCGGAAATCCCTTCTGGGTGAATCCGGGAATTCCTGAAAAGGGCAGGTTGAGCATGTAGGCGAAACCCTCTACGCCGCTCTTTGGAATGGTCTTCAGGATCCCGAGGAACTCGCTGGCAGGAGCTTCCTGGAATGCCACACCACCCGAATAGATGGCGTTCCCTGAGATTCCAATGCCGATAAAGCCCGTTCCCGCAGCATCCGACTCCTCTTTCTGCTCCTCCTCTCCCTGGCCAGCAGCGGAGGTGAGGTTGACCTGGTAGCTCTTGCCACTTCCGGTGGTGATGGTGATGATCTGACCGGGTCGGGTGAGGTTCATCTCCCTTCTGAAGCCCTCAACATCCACCACCTCCTTGCCGTCGATCCTGGAGATCACGCTGCCCGCTGGCAGGCCGACGGAATCGGCGGGAGAGTCCGGGAAGATGGAGGCAACCATGATTCCCCTTGCCGCCTGGCCGGGGAGGTTGAAGATCTCCTTTTGGCCATTGTGCAAGACCTCCATCTCCACCATGCTGCTGCCCAGATTGCTGTAAAGCTCCTCTATCGTTATTGCATTCTCTCCATTCACCTGGAGCAGGACCATGCCGCTCTCAAAGCCTGCCTCCTCCGCTATCGAATCCTCCTGGACACCCACCGCAATCAGCCGGTCCACGGGGGATATGGAGCCTAAAACCGGCCCAAAGAAGAGGGCCATGGCCAGCGCGGCCACCATGAAGTTGGCTATGACCCCGGCGGAGAGAATTCTGATCCTGGCGGCCCTGTTCACCAGGGGCGGCTTGTTCTTTGTGCCGAAGAGATCCTCCTCATCCGGCTCAACAAAAGCAGCTATTGGGGCAACGAGCAGGGTTACTATGCCCATGGACTTGACCCTGACCCCTTCCACTCGGGATAGGATGCCATGGGCGAACTCATGCACCAGCATGGTGACGAATAGGGCGATCCAGCCCCATAAAAAGGGGATATACTCGTTCAGACCGGGGATGAGCAGGATATTTCTGGGTGCATTGTAGCTGCTGGGCTCGGGTGGAGAGAGAATCATCAGGTAGGTCATGAGCAATACGAGGATCAAGAATGTGGCCATGCTCAGGATCACCAGAGGAATTCCGATAGTTACCGCCGTTCTCCATATCCACTTGGGGCAGCTCAGCTGGTCGAGCAGCTTCAATCCTTTGGTTGTCCGCAGGAATATGAGGAGGGGTATTCCTGATATCCCTCCCACAGTCACACCTCTCTTCTTCCATGCCTCGCTATCCCTCAAGGGCAAAAGGAGGATGGAATACAGGCCTATCAGCGCCGCTGCGATAAGCATCCAATCTGCGAATTCTAGTTGTAAATCGAAGCTCAAAACTCCAGCCTCATCAGGTCAATTCGGTGTTATATGTCTGGCATCATGTATATAAGTTGAGACGAGGGCTTTAGAGCAATCCCTGTTCCTCAAGTTCCATCTTGGCCAGATCCTCATGCTTCCTCTCCAGGAAGCTGTAGACATTACCATGGGGCGCACCATCAAGGAGCATCTCTATCGCTGCGCGTGCCACTCTGATCTGCTCGGGGTAGCCGAGTATGGCCACCGTCTTGCCGTAGACGGAGACCTTGGTGCCCGAGAGCCGCTCCATTATCTCCCTCGACCTTCCATCCTTGCCGATGATGCGTCCCTTCAACCGTTCCATATCGCTCCTGGTGCCTGCTGTCTTGGATATGTCCAGCACATCGAGCATCAGCATCTCGTCGTCCAGGATCGCCAGCGCTCTCTCCGGCGAAAATCCTCTGCCAATCGCCTTCACCAGGTCCATGACCCTCAATACCTGCAATGGATCTTCTGCGGATGTGACAGAAATTGTGCCTGTATCGCTGTCTATCTCCAGAGAGGTCTTTGTCTTCTCTTCTATGAAGTGTTTCATGGAGCCGTTAGGTCCCACCAACACTCCTATACGTTCTTCTGGGATCTTTATATCCATTGTCAGCCTCCTTTTATCTTGATCAGCTACTCTCCTTTTTTGCCTTTTCAGCTCCATCCTTCTGGATCCTGGCATAGATCTCCTCGGATGAGCCAATAGAGTACTTTTTCTGGAAGTAATGAACTATATTGGAGATGTCTCGCTCCAGGAACTTTCTGGCCATGGGGTGGTCCAGGGTGACCGATTGTCCCATATCTATTATCACCGGCTCGCCATCATCATATAGGATATTAAACTCGCTCAGGTCGGCATGAACCAGACCGGCCTGATTGCAGAGCAGGGATATATATTCGACGATCTTCTGGTAGATTTGCTCGGCCTCTGCAGAGTCCAGCCCGACATCCTTTATGGGTGGTGCGACATTATCTCCCTTGCCGATCAGATCCATAACCAGAATATTCTCCTTCATGGTGATGGGATGGGGCACCCGCACACCCACCTCCTCCGCTCGCATGAGGTTGCGATACTCCTTGCGTGTCCAGGCGGCGACAATAGCTCTTTTCGTGCCCTTGACGCTTCCAAATCTGGGATCGCCATGCAGGTAATCCTGCATCACATTGAAGTTGCTGGTAGAAATGCGATAGATCTTGAGGGCAAGCTCTCTGCTGCCCACCAGAGCCCGGAATATATTCGCCTCTTTTCCGGTGCAGATGGAACCACCCAGGGCATCTATGACCCCTTTGCTTGCCAGGCTGTACAGGTCCATCAGGGTTCGCTTGTCAAAGACAGCGTCCTGGACATTCAGGTCATCGGAGTCCTTGATTCTGGTACGAAGAACATCAATCCGGGTATCAAAATCCTCATCCTTGCTGCGCCTGCTCATGATTTGTCTATCCGGCTTATGAAGAGCCCTTCAGAAAACCTTTGCGCTGCAGCCAGTCCACTTGAGGGCCGGTGTATCTCCAGACCACGTCCGCCTTCTCATTCTGGAACTCCCAGGGGATGATTATGACCACGTCGCCCTCTCGTATCCAGATCCTCTTCTTCATCTTTCCCGGTATGCGGGCCATCCTGGTTACGCCGTCAATGCCCCTGACCTTGATGCGATTGGAGCCAAGCAGGCTTTCTACATGACCGAATATCTCTCTATCCTGTTTGCGAGGGAGGCGAACTCTGGTTATTACTGCTCCTTCCTCCCCACCATGACCTCTATTGTACAGCTTATCACCTCAAATAATAATTGCAGATTTTAGATTAGATGCCGGATCGATGAGACCCTGAGCGGTGTTGGATCGCTATCTGGTCCATTTGCAGCCTGGGTCGCCAGAGCAACTTGCCGCACCACCTCAGTCGAAAATGACGCTTAAATAGTTAAAGCTTGTGTCGATCCGAATCCTAATGGGCCCGACGCGATTCGAACGCGTGATCCCCGCCGTGTGAAGGCGATGTCATAACCAGCTAGACCACAGGCCCTCGAAGTAAGGAAGTAAGGCATCAGATATTAGTATCTTGCCCTAGAGGGAAAATCCCGGAGCCAGTTTTGGGCTCGTGGCAAGGAATTATTTAAATATCAATTCGCGAGCTTAATTAAATAAATGAGTCAAATCTTCAGAAATCCTGTTTATCTTTTGTATGAGAGGCTGCTCAAGGCTCAGGTCCTGGCGGGGTCACCGGTGGAGCATATAGCGATAATTCAGGATGGAAACCGCAGGTATGCCAGGCAGAAGGGCCTCGCTAAATCTCTTGGCCATAGCCTTGGCGCTGAGACCTCGGAGAGGGTGTTGGACTGGTGCCTGGAGGTGAGGGTTCGGCATATCTCCCTTTATGCTTTTTCCACAGAGAACTTCAGCCGGGAGGATTCGGAGAAGCGCTATATCTTTGATTTGATAAAGAAAAAGTTCAATGATCTGAGAAATTCAAAGAAAATCCATTTCAATAAAGTTCGGGTGCGAGCCATCGGTCGGTTGGAGATGCTTCCCGATGATCTGCAGGAGGAGATCCGACTGACTGAGGAGGCCACGAGGGATTATAAGAAGATGTATCTCAATGTGGCCCTGGCTTACGGAGGTCAGAGGGAGCTGGTGGATGCTGTACGCTCCTTAGCCCGCATGGTGGAGGAGGGACGGATAAGAGCCAAGGATCTTAATGAGACTCTCATCGCCCAGCATCTTTATCCTCAGGATGGCATTGCCGTTCCCAAGGTGGATCTGATCATCAGGACCGCGGGGGATTTTCGCACATCGAACTTCCTTCCCTGGCAGGCCAATGGCAATGAGTGCGCCGCCTACTTTTGCGCTCCTTTTTGGCCGGAGTTCAGGAAGATCGACTTTCTGCGGGCTATCAGGACGGCACAGACCAGGGCATCATGCCAATAAGCTTAATAACCTGAAGCATGCCATCAGAGGTGTTCTTGTCCCGATGGGGTAGTGGATATCCCGGAGGCCTGCGGAGCATTTTTCGCGCAGAGAGCCTTCAACCCGGGTTCGAATCCCGGTCGGGACGTGATATTTATCCTGCGCAGAAATTTAGCTTTGGCATGAAGCATCTCGATCTCCGTGCATTGCCCAGCACTTCATTAATTGCCTATTAGTCTGCTGCTAGCTCCTCTCCGCTACCGCCGTTCCTCCTTCAAGCTGGATCTTCTTCAGTCCAAACTGCCTGGCAAAGTCTTCGACGCTCTCATCAAAGCCCTTCTCAAGAGAGGCCAGTGTCAATCCTGGCCACCTTGGTCAGGCCGCTTCCCTTCAGCATCGACTGCATATCTCTATTTCTGCGCTAGGCCGACCCCTCCTGCCCATGGCTTTCCAGTTGGCAGCCCACATTGGTGTCATGAAGACGGCCACGTCCAGTGGGCATATCGCGATTTATCCGGTTTGGGGGATAGTTTAATACCGATAGGATGCTCAAGGCTCAATCGATGCATCGCATACTGGTCAGCAACGATGATGGCGTTTATGCCTCCGGTCTCGAGGCGGCGGCAAAGAGCGTTCGAGGCCTGGGGGAGGTGACGGTAGCCGCGCCTTCGGGACAGAAGAGCGGCGTGGGAAGATCTATATCCGTCTTTGAGCCGCTTCGCTTCGCAGAGGTGAACCTGAACGGCTTTAAAGCCTATGCGGTCACTGGAACGCCGGTGGATTCGGTCATCATTGGCATCTTCGCCATCCTTAAGGAGATGCCTGATCTGGTCATCTCGGGAATCAATGTGGGAGAGAACATCAGCACCGATACTGTTACCACGAGCGGGACCATCGGAGCGGCTCTGGAGGCTGCTAGCTACGGCATTCCCGCCATTGCTGCCTCAATTCAGGCCGTTGATCAGGGCGACAAGTTCGATATGCATCATGGAGCCAAGCACAGCTTTGATGTGGCAGCTCTATTTCTGCGCCGAGTAGCGACCCGGGTCTTAGAGCACGGCCTTCCTGAAGGAGTGGATCTCTTAAACCTGAATGTCCCAGTCGGTGCCAGCGAGGAGACGGAGATAAAAGTGACCCGCCTGGCTAAGAAGATCTTCAAGACGGCTGTGCAGGAGCGTTTTGACCCCCGTGGCCGGCCTTACTACTGGATTGATGGGGAGCTGATATGCTGCGACGAGGAGGGGACTGACGTGCAGACCATCTATCAGGACAAGCTGGTATCCTTAACCCCCCTCAGCCTGGACTCCACGGCCAGAATCGATCTGAAAGAGATAGAGAAACTATTTTGATCTCTATCTGACCTCAGATTTACCTCCGATCTACCCTCAGATTACTCCTTTGGTGCTGGGGATGCCCGCTCCACCCTTTGCCGCCGCCTGGCGCAGGGCAAGTCCCAGGGCCTTGAAGATGCATTCCATCTTATGATGATCGTTCTCCCCGTAGAAGCGGATATGAACCGTCATCCCGGCTGCATTAAAGAGCTCTTCCAGGAAGGGTTCAAGGAGCATGGCCTCGAAATCCCCGATCCTCTCCCCCTGAAACTCTCCGGAGACGATCAGATAGGGCCGCCCGCTGAAGTCCAGAGCCACGTCCGCTAAAGACTCGTCCATGGGAACCGAGGCCGAGCCGTAACGGCATATTCCGCTCCTGTCTCCCAGAGCATCATCCAGGGCAAGGCCGATGGCCCTTCCTAATGTCTGGGCTCTCCACAAGCCCTCCTCTGATTCCGCCACCAGGTCAATATTTGCCGTGCGGGCCAGGGCGAGCAGCATATGATCAAGAAATCCCGATCCGGAGGCGGCTTTTGCCTGGCCTGATCCGTCCAGGTTAACTGTGGCCTGGGCCCTACAATCTCTGAATAATCCCAATCCTCTTCCATTTCTTTTCGCCATTTACCATCACCTATCTTCGCAGGGCCTGCAGAGTAGCTGAGACGCTCAATTTTCCGGTGTAAATGGCCGTCCCAGCCACGGCTCCTGCAGCCCCAGCATCCCTCAGGGCGAGGACGTCATCGATGGAGGTGACCCCGCCGGCAGCGACAACCGGTATTCTGAGGGCTGCCACCAGCTCTCGTGTAGGCTGGATATCGATTCCTCGCTCCCTGCCTTCAACATCGATGTTCGTGAAGAGGATGGACCCCGCCCCCTTATCCTCGAACAATCTGCCCAGCTCCATCGCCCTCTTGCCTAAGGTCTTCTGCCAGCCCTCGGTGGTGACATCCCCTCGCTTAACATCCAGGGCCACCATAATTCTCTCCCGACCGTGCTCCTCAGCCAATTGGGCGATCATATCGGGATCTTTCAGGGCGGCAGTTCCCAGGATCACCCTATCTACGCCCAGGCGGAGAACATCCCTCGCTTCCTCTTCTGACCGAATGCCCCCCCCTACCTGGATATAGACGTCCAGCTCCTTTACGATCTGAGCGAGGATGGGGGCGTTCACCCTCTTGCCCTGGATCGCCCCGTCCAGGTCGATGATGTGCAGGTGGTCAGCGCCTTCGTCGATCCAGCGCTCTGCCTGGGCGAGGGGATTGTCCAGGGCCACTACCTCAGTTCCTGGTACTCCTCCCACCAGCTGCACGCATTTGCCGCCTCGCAGGTCCACTGCAGGAAAGAATGCAAAACTCATGATGGCCAATTGGCATCGAATAGACCTTAACCGTTTCGATGGTTGGAAAAAAGGCTCTTCGCTGAATTATGGGGGTGAGTTCAGGCAGAGAATATGGCCTTTTGTTCCTCTGTGTCTCTGTGGTTGGGTCAGTGCATCGCGGTTCACCACAGAGGAACAGAGAATTTCTGATTCAAATTCCCAAACCAAATAGCGAGGAGCCGAAAAAAAGATTAGATCAATTGATCTCAAGCGATCGATATCAAACGATCTCAATGGATTTTAGATCTGATTAAGCGAGCTCCTGCCAGCGTGCCTGCCACTGCAAATGCAAATCCGAATCCCGGAGTGCTCTTCTCATCAGAGTCGCTTTCGCTCTCGCTGGAAGCCTCGTTCTCTTCCTCATCATCCTCATCGTCATCATCATCCTCGGCATAGATCGGTGCTGCCAATGCCATGATGGCGAAGAGGGCCAAAAGAAGAGCCAATATGGACTTTCTCATCTATTCACCTCCGGATTCAAACCTATTTCATCGTAATTCATCCTTTCCCTTTTAGCCACATCCTTTGCACAATTGCAGCATAAATGGCATCCGTTGCACGAGAGCCTATAAATATCAAAAATGACATTGGTATATGTAATTTGCATCCAATCAAGAAAACGATGGATAACAGATAGGCTGAAGGAGGATCTATATGGGCTTCTTAGAGCGGATGAGCGCTGTCGTGCAGGCAAAGATGAATAAGATCATGAACAGGATAGAGGATCCCAGAGAGGTCCTTGAGGTCTCTTATGAAAAGCAACTGCAGCTATTGCAGAATGTCAAGAGAGGGGTGGCAGAGGTGACCACCTCCAAGAAGAGGCTTGAATTGCAGAAGGCCAAGCTTCAGATGAACATCGATAAGCTTGATGGCCAGGCAAAGGAGGCCATTTCTGCCAGCCGGGAGGACCTGGCGAGAAAGGCCCTGGAGAGCAAGGCCTTGATGCAGGCCCAGCTGAATACCCTGGAAGGGGAGATAAATGAACTGAATAATCAGCAGCAGAAGCTGCAGGCAGCCGAAACCCGCCTGGCCACCAAGGTGGAGGCCTTCCGCACCAAGAAGGAGACCATCAAAGCCCAGTATACTGCCGCCGATGCTCAGGTCAAGATCACCGAGTCCGTGACCGGTATAAGCGAGGAGATGGCGGATGTAGGCCTGGCGGTTCAGAGAGCAGAAGAGAAGACTGAGGATATGAAAGCCCGCTCTGCTGCTCCTGGAATCCGGAACTCTCACCGACTACTCGGGAGGGGATGAGATCGAGAGTGAATTGGCACGGGTCAAGGCCAAGAACACCGTAGATGATGAGATGGCCAGATTGAAGGCGGAGATGAATAAATGATTATCAGAATCCTGGGAGAGGGTCAGTTCCGCTTTGATGACAGCAATCTGGGCGATCTGAATAAAATTGACAATCAGATAGTGGATCATGTGAAGAATGGCAATCAAGATGGCTTTTGCCAGGAGCTGGCCAGAATGATCACCACAGTAAAAGAGCTGGGGAAGCCCATAAGCGATGAGGAGGTCATTCCTTCGGACATCATAGTCCCTCCCGCAGATCTCT
>JAEAMF010001392.1_pt1 | contig 17928 bp, 13 predicted proteins | sample 8958721 | NCBI WGS metagenome assembly JAEAMF01 (sample SAMN16933255, study PRJNA681124) | bioreactor sludge metagenome | isolation source: anaerobic bioreactor treating anionic surfactant - SDBS | place: India: Bengaluru | collected 2019-02-28
ACAGAAGAAACGGTACCATCGCAACAGCGAGAATCAGTTTCTTTCTGGTGAATTTCATTTTGATCATTATTTGTCTATCCTCGGTAGTAGATTCTGAAAACGTGATCCGCCCAGGGAAGAAGATCAACGTCTGTAAAACCACTCGCCTCTTCGATGGCCCTTCGCCTACCAAAGCACCGATATGCTAGTCCTCCGTTAAGCTTGTAGCCATGCTATTTTTAGCGATCAATCCTATCCTATTCCGTGTTCGTTATATGTCAAGAGAAATCTTAGATTAAGGGCTGCCTCTAAAGCATTCGGAATCCAGCCGAATCATCACGGCTACGTATCGGCAAATTTTTATCCGCCTATTAGCCATAAAAGCCGGTAAACAGGGGCATCCGGTGGGGTGCATTTCCGTCGTACGGCATCTGCCGCCGATTCAAAGACCTTGACATGCCGGATCAACAGTCCAAATATATGATTTTCCTGGGCAAACAACCCGGGATTGAATCAAAGGCAGAAGCTTCGTATCCCAAACCGGCTTTTCCGACAGGGTGGCTCAAATCTATGGATTTCAACTCCCACATCCGCCGTGTGATGCTCGTTTTCCCTCCCAGCACCTCCATTGAAGGGTGGGAACCCATGATTACCACTCCCATGGGTATTGCATATCTTGCTTCGGCGGTGAGGGAGGCCGGCTATGATGTGGCTTGCCTGGATACCGTGGTCGAAGCTCCTCGCCAGACCAGCGCCGTCAATGACGTGGTCTCACGCTTCGGGCTGACTTACGAGCAGACCATGGAAAGGATCGCCGCCTGGAGACCGGATGTGGTGGGACTCTCCTGCATATTCTCCAACCAGTGGCCGGCAACTCGGGAGTTGGCCAAAAGGATCAAGGCAGCCGATCAGGATGTGATTGTGGTCGCCGGGGGCGGCCATCCCACTTTCCTGTCTGAACTGTGCATGAAGGATGCGCCGCTTGATTTCATCATCCGGGGAGAAGGCGAAGAGAGCTTCGTGGACCTGCTGAATCGGATCAGAAATAGCCGGTCTTACAATGATGTCGACGGTCTGGTCTATCGCGACGGAGACAAAATATGCGTCAACCCCAAGGTCCATCTCATCGAAGACCTGGATTCCATCGTTTTTCCGGCCCATGACCTGCTCGATCCCGAACGCTATTTTAAAATGGCCCTGCCCATGGGCTATTCAATGATGAATCCGCGAAACGTGCCGGTCGTGACTTCGCGGGGTTGCCCCTGCTTGTGCACCTTCTGCTCGAGCACTCATCTATGGGGTAGGAAATACCGGATGCGGTCCGCCTCCAATGTCCTGCATGAACTCGACTGGCTCGTGGAAAAATTCGGGATCAAAGAAATAAAGGTGCAGGACGACAACCTCACCGTAAATAGAAAACGCGCCGTGGAAATATTCCGGGGAATGATCGAGAGGCCGTACAGGCTCAGCTGGAACACGCCAAACGGAATCGCGGTCTGGACCCTGGACCGGGACATCCTGACGATGATGAAGGAGTCGGGATGCTACGAAATGACCATGGCAATAGAAAGCGGGAACCAGAAGGTTTTGGACAACCTTGTCCGCAAGCCGCTGAAGCTGGACAAGGCCAGAGAGATCAACAAAGCGGCCCGTGATCTGGGGATTTTCAGAATCGCCTATTTCATCGTCGGGTTTCCGGGGGAAACCAAAGAACAGATTATGGACACGATCAAATTCTCCCGCGAGCTTCGGCTTGAGTTGAGCGCCATTTTCATCTATAACCCGCTCCCGGGTTCCGAACTTTTCGAGGAGTGTTTGAAAAAGGGATACATCACCGAGAGGAGCTTCTTTGAGATCGGAAACCAGTATTTTTCATCCGTGGTGGATTCGGACGAATGGACCGCCAAGGAGCTTGAAACGCTCATCCGATGGGAGTATCTAAGAAACTACATGGCGATCCTGAGATCCCCTTACCTTCTCGGGCGAACGTATTACAAGGCTTTCCGCTACCGTCCTTCATTTTTTAGATACTTCCTCTCGCGCACGGCAAGGGCGATCAAGCTGAAATTGAGGAAAGGAAGCGCCCCGGGAAAACTGATGCAACACTGATTGCCTTAAATCCGGATTATTCATGATAGCAGCTCGAATCGATCCGGTCGCTACCCGCTGAAAAAAATATTGGCAGTATATATAAACAGCAGAATATCGAATGATGAATTTCGAAGTATTGCCCCGGCTTCTGCGGTTCAATATGCGTTATTCGATATTTTGTTTTTTATCGGAAAGGGGAACGGACATCGCACCGGCAAAATCATCAAAAGTTGGAGCAGGAAGCGCCAATCGAGCATCCAAGATTCGCCAGGGGCGCGAATCGGGCGATCTGCGCGGGAACGCGGGGCTGCGGCCCTCCGTCTCCCGTGTGCCTTTGCTGGTTGTTCTCGGTTTCCTCGCCGCCGTCGGCGTCGCGCGCATGTCCATGGAGATGGAGCAAGGCGTAGCGATCGACTTTTATCAGTTCTGGGCGGTCGGCGGCGCAGCCGAGGTGACGCCGGGTGAGAACATCTATGAACTCGCCACCGGCGAACGACTCGCCCGCGCCCTTCTGGAGCGCGCCGAGGAGATCGAATCCCCGGCAAGGCGCGCCGCCGCCCGTTTTCGAGCCCAGCGCATCGACGTAGTCTCAACACCGTTTTTCTACAGCTTTTTTCGCGCAGCCCGGACAGGGGATTATGATGCCGATCTGCGCCGCCATCGCCTGCTTTCTCTGGCGGCCTTCGTGCTGGCCACGCTGCTGACCGGTTACGTCGTGGGCTGCGCCCCGGCTGTCACGCTGGCAGCGCTGGCGTTCTTTCTCCTGGCGTTTCCTCCGTTGCGCTTCGACCTCATCGAGGGCAACGTGAACTCGATGCAGTTCGCCATCCTGGCGATCGCTCTCTGGCTGCGCTGCGATCCGGATCGCGCATGGCGCGCCGTGGCAGCGGGCTGTGTCCTGTCGCTGGCCGTGTTCTTCAAACCCAACCTGGCCATGGTTGCTGCCCTGCTCGTGCTCGGCTGGGGATTTCTCGGGCGAAAGCTCGACATTCTGCGGGCGGCGCTCGGAGCGGCAGCCGGCGCCCTGATCGCGGCGGCCGCATCGGCCTGTTTGTTTGGAGCGACCGCGTCCTGGAGAAGCTGGATCGGAGCGATGAGCAACCTGGAGCGCGATTTCGCCGTCGGCATCGCGCAGGGAAACATGGGCGGGGCCCGGCTTATCGGCGATGTCCTGGGCCGAGATCCGACCGTTTTGCTCCTGATCGTTTTGGTAGGGATTACAGCACACCGCCTTTGGGTGCTCCGCCGCGCCATCGGCGGCGCGCCTGCGGGGATTGCGTTGGTGCGCGACGTCGATTCGCTGCTGATTGCGCTCGGCCCGGCCGTCGCCATCCTCGGTACCGCCATCGCTTGGCCGCACTACGCCATCCTATGCGCGCCGCTTTTCCTGGTCTGCCTGCACAGGCTCGAAGCAGAGACAAGCCTCGCGAGCGTGAACGGCCTCCTCGTGATTGCGGCGCTCGCCGGATTCTCGTCGATTTTCTGGCTGGACGCCGCCGGGTTGCAGGCGCCGCTCGCTCAGGTGCTCGCCCTCGCGCTCGGCATACTCGCGCTTTATGCGGCCGGAGTGACGGCGCTCGCTCCGCAAAAACTTCACAAATAATCCGGGCTGGCATAATGCGTCCAACAGATCTTTGCGTTTCATGAAAAAAGACCGGCCGCGAATTTCGCAAATTACACGAAAACAGGTAAATGGGCGGCAGCGCGAAACGATGCCCGAGTGATTGCCTGAGCTGGGGGGAAGAGCGAAGTTCTTCCTCTCAGATAAGGCAATCACTCGAGGCCGGAGGCCCGCCCATTAACAGGTTTTAATTTAGTGATCATTCGTGAAATGCGTGGCTAGCGGATCCGTTTTAGATAGCCATTGGGATGCATGGTGAACAGCAGGCGCTCGCGCCTCTTGTCGGGCACAAAATTGCTGTTTGCCGCCAGGAACTCTTCGACCGCCTCCGCAGGCCCCGGGCCGAACGCCTGCTCAACCGGATGCCCGTTCACGTTCGTGTCCTGCACGATCAAGTAGCTCGCAACGGTAACCAGCGGAGCGTACGCCGCCAACTCGTCGAGCACGTGCCGTTTACTGTGATCGGAATCGAGGATTACAAGGACCCTCTTCCCCGCGACTCGGCGTCTCACGTCTTCAACGATGGCGGCGGCGGTCGAACTTCCGAGCAGAAAGTCGACGCGTCTCTGCACGACCGGCAGCCGGCGTGCCTGGCTGGACTGGTCCAGAATGTCGACGGTTATGACGCGCCCCTCGGGATTGATCTGCTCCAAAACGGCGGCCCAGAGGGCCGCGCTGCCGCCGCACAGCGTGCCGGTTTCGATAATAAAGTCGGGGCGGGTTTCGACGATGATCTCCTGAATGATCCACGCGTCGTTCGGATTTTGCTCAGTGAGGATGCCGAACCATTTGTTTGCGCGCCATGTATTCTGGCTGCCGTAAAACAACCGATGGTACAGGTCGACGATTGCCTTATCAAATTCCACGGAATGCGTCCCGTTGTCGCTCATCGCCCGGTATTTCCATGTGCCGTCACTATTCAGTGTGACTTCCTCTCCCGTGTAGGTTACGGCACGCTGTTGGGCATGAAATGTTGAAGAAAAGAAGAATATATAGGCAAAAAGCATCCATATCCGCATATCGTTTCTCTCCCCTCCGCTTCAACGGGGCACAAGAAAACAACCGACCGGCCAATATCCCAAAATGAAATTCTTTTTGACCATATCCGCTCCGGCGCCTGCGCCGGAGCAAATACTACTGTGATTTGAATATAACTCAGAACCACCGTTAATTACCAAGAATTTAGTTCCATGCCGCTAAAATCCACGGATAGATTGACTTCGGATTTGGCGAATTGTAGGATTTTAAGAGGCAGGGAATATAGTGCTCATTTTAAACAATTTTTTGAGAAAAACGCGGCGGGATTGCATCGGGCATATTCAGCCGATGCGCTTGGATAAGCGCGCGCACCATTTTGCGTTGTTTATGAAGCGATCCAACAAGGAAGCAGGTGAGGCTCATGCATAGAATTAATTGTTTTATCTTGGCGGCGGTTATCTGTTTTGCTGTGAGTGTTTCCTGGGATGGCCGGGGATTTGGAGCAGACCAGGTAGATGCAAAGCAAGTCGTGGACGCCCATGTTAAATCGATCGGCAGCCCGCAGGCGCTGGCGGCAATGAAAACGCTCGGATTTGTGGGGACGACGAACGTCGATTTCATACAGGGCATGTCCGGAAATATGAACGGGCAGTCGATGCTGGTGTCGGACGGGAATAAGATGGCGATCGTTTTGAAATTCGGCGACATCAACTACCCGCAGGAATACTTCGCCTATGACGGGAAAGAGGTATCGGTGGGCCACATCAGCCCGGGTCAGAGATCCCCGCTGGCCGACTTTCTTTTTAAATATAACGCCATAATGAAGGCGGGGCTTTTGGGAGGCGTACTCTCGGAGGAATGGCCTTTGCTGGATATGGATAAAAAGCCGGCCGATCTGGTATATCGCGACGCCAAGATCGACGGGCGCCCCGTGCATGAGATCGAATATCGCCCGAAGCAGAGTTTGAGAGAAGTGAAGGTCAAGCTCTATTTCGACGCGCAAACCTATCGCCATATCAAGACGGAGTATCGAGTCCGGATACGCGACGACATGTCCACCGGGATGGGGGGACTCGGGGCCAGGAGGGGAAATTTCCAGGGTGCGGGGGAAACCAGCGGCTTCGACACTCTTCGGGAGGGAACGCCCGATTCCATTTACGTGCTCGTGGAAAAGTTCGACGATTTCAAGAAAGTCGGCGCGATGACGCTTCCGCACACCTACATCATGGAATATTCCGCGGAGGGGCAAGGACACACCTTCATCGGGAAATGGACCATGAAGGCGGCACAATGGATGTTTAACAGAGCGTTCGACGAAAAGATTTTCATAGCGCAGAAATAAAGCTTGCGTCCGCGATTGCAGAATTGGTCAATGGTGATTTGTAATTGGCTATTTCCTATTTTCCCGGAAAATCGCAAGTGTGCCTGCAGCCTCGGTTCGTCGATCGGGGCTGCTCGAGCCAAAGCCTGCCGGATCAACAACAAATAACCATTCACAGATCACAAATAACACTCTGCGCCGCCAATACTGCCGTGGAGATCAGGCTTCGAGGAATCAGAGCGAATTTGCCCCGGGCTCTGACGGATGCTTACTTCGCGGCACGTCCTGCCGGCAGAAGGATTTCCACGACTCCCTGATCCCGAAGCCGGTTGACGAGCTTGGTATATTCCGCCTGCAATTTTTGGCTCCTCAGGCGGCGCGCAATCCCGTCATCCACCTCGTTCAGCGTATACAAGCCTTCCTTTTTCCTGTCGGTTACTTTGATGATGTGATACCCGGATTCCGACTGAATCAATTGCACGCCGCCTACCGGAATCGAAAACGCCGCCTCTCCGTATTCGGGAACCAGCTGATCTTTTGTATTGTAGCCGATGTCCCCGCCTCGCGATGCGGAGGAGTCTATGGAGAATTCCCTGGCAAGCTTGGCGAAATCTTCGCCCTTCTTTGCCCGGGCGAGGACGGATTCGACCTGTTTTCTCACGATCGCATCCTGTTCGGCCGTTTCTCCCGCCCGAATCAGAATATGGCTGGTCCGGGCTATATCGGGATGCTGAAATTCGGCGGTGTGTTCCTTGTAGTATGCGGACACTTCTTCGGGAGATACGGCGGCTTTCTTGCTTATATTCGCATCCAGGAATCTTGCTATTGTGAGGCTTTGATAAAGGCTTTTTTCCAGAGATGCTCGATCCAGCATTCGTTCCGCAAGAGCTCTATTCATTTCCGCGTCACTCTTATAGGACTTGGAAATTTTTCCGATCTCAGCCTGAACTTCTTCGCCGGTTACTTTTAATCCGCCGGCAAGAGCCTCTTCATAAATCAATTTGTCGTTGATCAGCTGATTCAGTCCGGACCGAATCAGCTGTTCGCGATAGTCTTCACGAAGGTTTTTCCATTCGGGACTCCCGATGGAAGCCAGTTCGCGGCGCACCAGCGATTCAAGGTCTTTGCCGGCAATCGGTTTCCCGTTCACAATGGCCACGATTGCCGGAAACATAGCGTTCGCCGATGCTTTGGGAACGGCTTCCTCTTCTTTTGGAGAGGCCTGGTACTTGCCTTCGAGCAAGGACTTGGACGCAGTCGCCTTGGACGGGACCGGTTGAGTCTTGGGCGCGTTCTGGGCCATGCAACAGCCCGCAAATAAAAGCAGGAGTCCCGGTTTGGCGAATTTCTTTAGGTAGTTCACGGCCGCAGGCATTCCTTTATTGTCTTTTGTATACCAGTTTCTGCTCGGTCTGCATCACCTGCAGTCCCATGGCAATCTGGGTTTTGATATTGAGCGTCAGTTCTTTGCCGTCTTTCGACAGGGAGTAGGTCCTCTTATATTCGTTATTGCCCTGGCTCGTGGCGGTAGTCTGTTTGACCTGGATCTTGTTCTTGCTGAACGACACTTTGGTGGTCCTCTTCAGTGGCTTTTCGGCATTCGGGACGGGGATCATTTCCACCACCTCTTTCCCGTCAAACTTGAACCTCTCAACTGCCTGCGTGTCCGGACTGCCTCCAATTCCTTTGACGACGGTTGGGATTCGCAATTCATTTTCATCCTGTTCGAGAACCAGGGGTGGAGGCTCAGGAGCCGGCTGACCCGCTTTGCTTTTCGGGAATCCGCCGCCCGGAAATCCGCCGCCAAATCCACCGCCCATGCCACCGCCCATGCCGCCCATGCCGCCCCCAAATCCACCGCCGCCCTCGACGTTCGCCGATTGTCCAAGATTCCTTATGCTACGGGGGGCCGGATCGCTTTCCTTCATGTCCTGGATCCATGTGCCTGAAAAATTGGCCGGCTTCTCGGCGGCCACGGCAATTAAGGCCATGCATAAAACCAAAAAACCAATAATCATTATCAGTCGTTTCATAGTCGCCCTCACCAAATATTTTGCAGTGTCTGAACCATCATATTCTGATTGCCGTACTAAATCCAAGTTTCAAATTTCAGCGAAGCGATGGATACGCCGTCAAATATCGAACCCGGGGATGCGCGCTTCAACGAGCTTCCTGCTGCGGCGGCCGGCCCGCCCGCAGTTGCGCAAGTCTTTGCTTCACCTGGGAAAAATCAGGCCTGAGCCGAACCGCCTGTTCATAGTGTTCTATGGCGTCCTGCAGGCGGCCCAACTGCTCCAGTGCGATGCCCAGGTTGCAGTGGACCTCGGCGTAATCGGGTTGGATCCGCAACGCTTGCTCGTAATTTCTGACCGCTTCGTCGAACCGGCCTTTCCTAAGAAGTGAATTTGACCAGTTGTACCGAGCTTCGGCAAAATCGGGCTTGAGCTGAACCGCACGCTGATAGTGCGCCATAGCGTCCTGCGGGCGGCCCAACCGCTCCAGCGCGACGCCCAGGTTAAGATGCGCCTCGGCAAAATCAGGATCGATTTGCAGCGCCTTTTCGAAGTATCCGATAGCCCGGTTTGGGTGCCCCAGTTTGCCCAAGGCGATTCCCAGGCTATAATTCACGCGCGAATCGTCTGGATTGACGCTGAGCGCCTGCTCGAAATAACCGATTGCCTCCTTCAAGCGGCCCGTATTCATCATTACGGTCGCCAGATTGATGGAAGCGAGAGAATCGTCCGGTTTGAGCTGCAAGGCAAGTTTGTACTGCCCGATCGCGTCTTCAGTTTTGCCCTCCATGGTAAAAGCATTCCCCAGGTTGGTATGCGCTCCCGCGCGGATGTGCGCTTCGGACACCATGTCTTGACAGCAGAAGACGGCGGTCAAAACGGCTGTTGCCGCGCCTGTCCAGAGCGCCCGCCGCCGCGGTTCCCGGAAAGCATCGCGCAGGAATGTCAAACCTGCCGCGGCAAACAACACCAGCAGCGGCACGAGCGGAAACCGGTATCTCGAAAACACGTAAAACAGCGCAACGCTCCCCGCATAGCCGAGGATCATGGCGTAGAGCAGCCACAGGCGCCGACGCCGATTCCAGGTCAGGCAAATTCCCAACACCATCAGGGGGCAGAGTATTCCAAAATGCAGCATGCGGTTCAGCAGCCCGAGCAGAGGCGACCAATCGCCCGCGGTGTATTGATCATCGCTGTCGGCCACTTCACGGACGTTCCAGACAAGAAGCCATTTCTTATACATCAGCCGCAGCCAGCGATACACATCGGCGCGGATATCCTCCATGGCCTTGGCGGCCCAGTAATTTGAGACTTCCGACGGGGTAAGTTCCCTTCCGGCGGCCTGCTGCGCAAGGATTGTGGCATCTTCGCGCTCGAACAATGCATGCGCGCGCCCTTGCCGCAGCGGCTCATAGAAGCCCGTCGCCGTTCTGCTGTTGCCGATATAGAAGTTCGGTCCGAACTGCGCCGTCGTCAGGTGAAACTCGCCGCCTGCCGTAAGGTTCCGGAAGCCGACAGGCAAGAGCATTGCAGCGATTCCCATAAGAACCAGCGCCGCCCAATTCAGTCGCGTTTTCCATGGTTCGCTGCGCCAGGCGATGAACAGCCACGCCAATACTATCGGCAGGAAAAGGAGCGCATTTTCACGTGTCAGGGCCAGCAGACCCAGGATTGCGCCCGCCGCCGCCCACCACCTGTTTCGGGGGCGCTCCAGCAATCCTCCCAGCACCGCAAGCAGCGCGCAGACGAAAAACAGATCCAGCACCGACTTCTGAATCGAGCCGTCAAAAAAAATCGCCGTCGGATACACGGCAAGCATCGCGCCCGCCATGAGACCTGTTGCAGTCCTGCCGAAAAAGCTGCGGCCTGCCGAAGCCAAAAGCAGGCATGAGCCGGCTCCGAGAACGATCTGGACCAGGCGCACGGCCATCATGTTTTTTCCGAACAGCGTGTAAAGCGTTCCCAGAAAATACGGATACAGCGGCGCCTGGTAAAAAACCCCCTGGCCAAGCCAGTCGCCGCCGGCAATTCGAGCGGCCCATGCGTCGTAAGTCACCGCGTCTCCTACAAGCAGGGCAAACTCCGGCGCGTCCCCGGCCTGCAACAGGTAGATCATTCGCATCCCAAAAGCGATAACCACGATGAGGATAATAAGCGCTTTTGCGGAAATCAGTGGTCTGGGAGGATTTCGCTCGACTTTGCGGTTTTTCTCTTCGCGTTGTCTCTTTTTCAGTTCCGGCTTCTTGGCTTTGGGCATGGCGTCATAAGCAGGGGCAGAAAATGATTCCCTGGCGAACATGCGGGCTGAAGCCCGCTCCCACATAATCCCCGGTACGTGTGGACGCATCAACGCGAAGCTTCCCGAATGCGTCGGATCACCGCTTCGGCGACCAGGCGGTTTCCGGCTTCGTTCCAGTGGCCGTCCCCCTGAATAAAGTATTTGCCATAAACGGTTTCGGGCGGATCGATGCCTGCGAACAATGGAAAAAGATCGAGAAAACCGATGCCGCGTGATTCCGCAAACGCACGCCAGAAGGTTACAGGAACGCCATCCAGGTTGCCGCGGGTAAGCTGATACGGAGACGGATAAATCACAGCGGTCAACCGGATCCCGTGCCGCACGCAGAGCTTCTGCAGCTCCGTCATGTACTGTGCGCACAGGGAAAGACCTTCCCGGCCCCACTCGTTCAGCGCCGATTGCTTGTTGGGCCAGAGGAATCGATCCTTCTCCGGATCGGCGCGCCGCAGGTACTCCTGCAAATCCTGTATCCAGAACCGGGCGTCGGCCGAGCTTTCGGCCGGGAAGGCGTTGTTGATGGCCTTTTCGTCGGTCAGGCGCCGTCTGGCGGCCCAATAGTTGAAAATAAACGAATACTTCCGGAAGAGCTTGCCGATGGTTCGCAGGCCGGATGCGAAGGCATTTTCACTTCGCGGTTCCCAATACTTGTAAATGATTTCATCGTGCGGATCGGAAATATCGATGAACGCGTAGAGTTCGTCGAAAGTGAGATGCTTCCGCTCGATCAGGAACCGTGTTTTGAGGAAATACAGCTTAGGACTGTAGCTGACGGCGGCGGCATTCAACACTTCGATCCCATCGGCTTGCAGCGACTCGGCGAGGATGCCCGCGGCACTGTATTCATACGGCATCCCCATGCCCTCAACGTACGAGTCGCCGATCAGCAGGATTCGTTTCCCTTTCGATACAAGCGGGATGTCCCGCACGATCTTGTCTCTGAATCCGAGAGAGTTCGTATAGACAGTGTACTTTCGGTCCCCCCACACGGTCTCCGCATTCTGGTTGGGCAGGAAATCGTGATGGTAGTACGGACTGGGACAACGGAAGGAATGGTAGTCGGGCGGATTGAAAATGGCGCCGGCCAGTCCGTCCAGGATGAGGATGAGAAACACCACGGTGAAGAAGAGCGTTTTCCGAGGATTGCGCTCAAAGAGGCTTTTTCCCTGATCCTGCTTTTTCTTCCCTCGATCCGGCTTCCTGGCGTTGGTTTTGTGCATCGACTCGATTCAGCCGGCGGCTCTCTCCGGCTTGTTAAGCGCCGAGGAGCAGGGTGCCGGCATATCTCTATGCGGGCTAATGCCCGCGCCCACAGGATTATAGGCCAATGGCTCGTGCGGAACCGGCCTTACGGCTCTGTATCGCGCGATGTTCCGGCTCAGAATATCAGGATGGCCTGTCGGAAGCAAGGCACGCCCGGTTGCTGAATGATTTTGATCGCGGCGCTGCAACTTTTCAGGCTTTTTATCATCCATATAGGTGCAGGTGTTTTCGAGGAAAGCGTATGGCGGATGTTCCGGAAAGAACTATTGCAGTCTATTCCTTTTGCGGTCGGGAGCCGATTTGGCCCGAGCAGGATTCCGTCCGGTTGACAATCAATGCGAGGCTACCATACAATCATATTTTAAATAGCAATTATCAGGAGGCCGCATGAGCATCTCAACGCGCAAGATTTTTTTGTCAACGGTAGTATCGGCTGTATTGCTTCTGGCGCTGGCTTTGCCGGCCGCAGCGCAGAGCCGCGTCCTCAAGGGCAAGGTGACGGACGACAAGGGGCAGCCGGTTCCCGATGTTCAGATTCTGATCCAAGCCACCAGCATGACCAGGAATTTGAACACCAAGACCAATAAAAAGGGGGAGTATATATATATTCTCGGCTTGGCGGGCGCCACCTACCGAGTCGTCGCCCGAAAGGCCGGCTTCCAGCCGCAATTCACGGAGAATGTCGTACCCGGGCTGGATAAGGAGTATGAGCTCGATTTTCAGCTCGTCCCGGGGCAGGATTACAAGCTTCCTTTCGAGATGACCGCAGAGGAACAGAAAGCATTGCTGAAACAAAACGAACAAATGGAAAAGAGAAAACAGTTTTCGGCAGAGATCAAAGCCTATTTTGACAACGGGGAAAAGCTGACCGGCGAGAAGTTGTATGCCGAAGCGATCGTGGAATACAACAAGGCACTGGAAAAAATTCCCGAACACCCGATCATAATAGCCCGCGTTGCGGACGCCTATCTGAAACTGGATAAAAACGAGGAAGCGCTGGCCAACTATAAAAAGGCCATCGGGTTGAATCCGAACGATCCGAGCCTATACACGAATATGGGAGTTGCGCTGGGGAACCTTGGACAGACTGCAGAGTCCCAGGAGGCTTTCAAGAAAGCGGCATCGCTCAATCCCGGAGCCGCGGCGCAAAACTACTATAACCTCGGTGTAACCATGGTGAACAGCGGAAAGACGGCGGAAGCAGCGGAGGCCTTCAAGCAATCCATTGCCGCGGATCCGAGCTTTGGCGAATCCTATTATCAGCTTGGAATGGCCCTTTCCGGCAAGCAGGAAACAATTCCCGCCGCCATCGATGCGCTGAAGAAATACCTCGAGATCGGTAAAAAGCCGGACCAGGTTGAAGTCGCGAAACAGATAATTGCGGCCCTGGGAGGCAAGTAATCCGGGGATTTTGCGATATTTTATAAACAGCCGCGGGTATCTCGACCGGGACGGTGTCACGGACGAGGAAATTCGCGGCTGTTTTTGTTTCTGCCGTCTGAGAACAACCCGGACCTCTCGGACGCCGGCAAAGAGTCTGAAGTCGTTGCCTCGCATCAGCGTGGATTAAAACAATGTATAGATGAATGGAGCCGCTCCCGTCCCGCTCAGCAGGATGAGCAGACCGAGGATCAAGAGGAAAACGAGGATAGGAATCAGCCACCATTTTTTATTGTGAAGGAGGAAGTCGAGGAATTCGGCTGCCAAACCGGGGGACTTCTCTTCGGCCAGCCGCCGAAAGTCGCCGGGACTGTCGCTGGATTGAGGGCGGCTTTTCCGGTCGGAACTCATAGGCGAATGTCCTTTATCAACTCCGGACGGCGGGTAGAGCTCAAAATTGTCTGAAGTATCGTTCGAGGCCATGCTCCGGCCCCTTGGGTATCCAGTAAGTTTTTGCGGCATGGTCAAACGCCCGCCGCATCGGATCGTATCCCGCCAGTTTCAGAACAAAACCGATGGGCGTCAAAATAAGATAGTATATGAAAACAAGCGCCACGGAAGAAACGATTAATCCGATCGGCAAAGCGGCGTAGCAGGCCGCTAAATACACCTTTCGCAGGAATCCGGGCCAAACAATCCCGGCGGCGGGAACAGCGAAGGCCGCAATCCAGAATGCAGCTGCTTTTGCACACATGCCGGATTTCCACCAGGACAGCGTTCCCCAAAAAACAAAGAAGAGCAGCCACAACAGCGCGAAGGTCCACAACTGGCTGCGGCTCGGGTTATGCTCGATGTGAATCATGGAATTCAGTCTATCAAAAATGTTAGTCCGGCGCGAAACGGCTTAAGTACTGTTTGGCGGAATCACGCTGCGCGTTTGGCTGCTCTTCCTTGATCAGAATAAATTTTTCCAGCACCAGGGCGTCCATATGCGTAGCCATAAAGCAGCGGTAGGCTTCCTCGGGCCGGCAGACAATCGGCTCCCCGCGGACGTTAAAACTGGTATTGATCATTGCCGCACAGCCCGTTTTATCCTCGAAGATTCGAAGCAGGCGGCAAAGGCGGTCATGCCGTTCGGGATCGACCGTCTGCACGCGCGCCGAGTAATCCACATGCGTCACGGCGGGGATCGTGCTGCGAACGGCCTTCAATTTCTCCAGGCCTCGGAGAGATGAGTCAACAGACGGCGCGTGCTGTTTTTGAGCCACGGAGAATACCAGGAGCATATAGGGACTCTCGTCGCCGGGTTTCATGTCAAAATACTCGCCCGCCCGATCCCGGAGCACAACGGGGGCAAAGGGACGGAATGACTCACGAAATTTGATCTTGAGGTTCATGACGGCCTGCATCTCCGGGCTGCGCGCATCGCCCAGGATGCTGCGTCCGCCCAGTGCGCGAGGGCCGAATTCCATCCTGCCCTGGAACCAGCCGACGACCTTATTGGCGGCGATCAGATCGGCGACGCGGCCGCACAGATCCTCTTCGCGATCCAGGTATCGATATCGGGCGCCCCGGTTGTCCAGGAATTCGCGAATCTCATTCTCCGAAAAGCCGGGGCCGAGCATCGTGCCTTGCTGGGAATCGGCTGCGGAGGGAACGCGTGAATTCCCCAGCAGTTGGTGCCAGACGAACAATGCCGTGCCCAGCGCCCCGCCTGCGTCGCCGGCCGCAGGCTGGATCCATATTTTCTCAAAAGGACCTTCTCTGAGAATGCGCCCGTTGCCCACGCAGTTGAGCGCCACGCCGCCGGCCAAGCAGAGGTTTTTCAATCCCGTCCGTTTATGCAAATACCGGGCGGATCGGAGCATGACCTCTTCGGTTACTTTCTGAATCGAGGCCGCCATATCCATTTCCCGCTGCGTCATCGGCGCGTCCTCCTTCCGCCGCGGGCCTCCGAAGAGCCGATCGAATTTTGGCGAAGTCATCACGAGTCCCTGGCAATACCGGAACCAGGACAGGTCGAGCCGAAAAGAGCCGTCTTCCTTGAGGTCCATCATTTTTTGGAGTATTGCATCCGCATGGACCGGCTCTCCGTAAGGAGCAAGGCCCATCAGCTTGTATTCTCCCGAGTTGACGCGGAAGCCGCAGAAATAGGTGAAGGCGGAATACAGCAGCCCGAGCGAGTGCGGAAAATGAAGCTCTTCGATAAGACCGATGCGATTGCCGCTGCCGCTGCCGAGGCTCGCCGTAGCCCATTCCCCTACTCCGTCGAGCGTGAGAATGGCTGCTTCCGCAAACGGTGAAGGGAAAAAGGCGCTGGCGGCGTGCGATTCGTGGTGCTCGGTAAAAACCAATTGGCGGCGAAACCCGCCGCCCAGCCCTTTGCGAACCAGGCGGCGCAAGTGCAATTTCCTGGAAAGCCAAATGGGCATCGCAAGCCGGAACGAGCGGAATCCGGATGGAGCGAAAGCCAGATATGTTTCCAGAAGACGCTCGAATTTCAGCAGGGGCTTGTCATAAAAACTCACATAGTCGAGCTGTTCTGCATCCAGGCCGGCCTCCCTGAGACAATACTGAATGGCGCGAATGGGAAACCGGTCGTCGTGTTTGACGCGCGTGAAACGCTCTTCCTGCGCAGCGGCCGCGATCCGGCCGTCGACAACCAGTGCGGCTGCTGCATCGTGATAAAAAGCGGAAATGCCCAGGATTGCCGTCATGATTTGGAGATGCGCTGTTCACTTACCATTTTATTGTCAGGCTGCCGGGTGCCGGCTCTTCCGCACCCATAGCATTTTTGCGAAAGAAGAGAGGAAAAGCAACATCCCTTTCCTGCCGGGGAGGTTTTGGCTTTTCACGCTGCCGAAGCATATGGCGCGGCGGCCGGGCGAACGCCGCAGATATCAGGCGGCGGAGATTCAGTACTGCAGCTGCTCCTTCCGACCATTCCTCTTGGCAAATTTCGCCCTGATCGCCCTCGAGAAGCGTGAAAGGATGAATCTTATAACGGAGGGTTGATAGCGGAAGGCCTTGTAATACATGCGCGCGACCAGATAGGGGGATCTGAAGAAAGCCAGGTAGTTTCTGAGATACTCCAAGCGGATAAGCGTCTCGAGTTCCCTGACGGTCCATTCGTCCGAATCCACGGCGGCCGAAAAATACTTGTTTCCAGCTTCGAAGAAGCTCTCCTCGGTGACGAATCCTCTTTTCACGCACTCTTTGAAAAGTTCCGATCCCGGGAGCGGGTTATAGCGGAAAAGGGCGCTTAAGTCCAGCCGAAGCTCCCGGGAGAATTTGACGGTATCCATGATCTGGTTTTTGGTTTCACCCGGGAATCCGATGATGAAATAGGCAACCCTGAATATTCCAAGTTCGCGTGCTTCCCTGTTTATCTCCCTGGCTTTGTCCAGTTTCAAAGGCTTGTGGACGAGGTTGTCCAACACCCACTGGTTTCCGCTCTCAATGGCCAGAGTCATTTCAAAGCAGCCTGAATCCTTCATCAACTTGAGCATTTCTTTGTCAAGGGTCCAGACCGCGATGCCATTTGGAGTGTTCCAATGAAGCCGATAGGGCTTCCCTATCATGCCCCGGAATAATTCCACCGCGCGCTTTTTGTCTGTGGTGAGATTGTCGTCCTGAATCTTTATTTCTTTGATCCCGAATTTGTCCACGAGCCAGTCCAATTCCTTGAGCACATTGGAGGCCGACCGCGCCCTGTATTTTTTGCCCCACAGGTTGGTGCTCGAGCAAAAAGTGCAAAGGCAGGGACAACCCCGGGAAGTCACGACCGGCACGTTTCGCGGGCTCATCATCGAATAGCCCATGGGCAAACCCATTTTGAAATAGCGTTCGGGATCCAGCAGGTCGTGGGCCGGAAAGGCAATGGAATCCAGGTTGTCGATTAAGTTGACTTTGGGATTGACTCTGATGGAATCTCCGTCGCGATATGCCAAACCATCGACATCGTCGAAAGCCCGGCCTTTTCTGATCCGGTTCAGCAAATCCACGAAGCTCTCTTCGCCTTCACCGCGGATGATGAAGTCGATCGGTGCGTCCTGCATGCACAATTCGGGCATGAAGGTAGGGTGGCCGCCGCCGGCCGCCACAACCACGGCGGGATCGGCCGCCCTGATCCTTTTGGCCAACTCGCGAGTCGCCGGCCACTGGTTCGAGAAGATGCAGGAAATGCCGACTACATCGGGCTTCCAAGCCATGATCTTAGCCATTGTCTCGTCATCGCTCAGCCCGATGCACGAGGTGCTTTCGTCGATCACGGTCTGCCTATCGGAAGCCTCGACCACTGTGTCCAGGCAAGCCGCCTCATAGCCGGCGTTCCTTACCGCGGAAGCAAGGTAAGCAATGCCCATGGGAATGGTGACCATAGGCCTCCATCCCACCATGGCGGTGCTTTGGGGAAAAGCGGGAAAAACGAGCATTACACGCCGGATATGCGAGCTATAGCTCATGGTGTTGCGAAATCTCGCCGGCGAAAAGCCCGGATCAGGATGCGGAATTGCGGCCGCTGATCAGCCGTTGCACAAAAAATACGGAAATCGGAGAGTTTTTTGCCCAGGAGACACCCCCATAGCCCGATAAGCGAAAAATCCGAAAAATAAGAACCTACACCCGAACTGCGCCCGACACCGCGTGAACCCGGAATCGCTCGCATTTGCTACCCTTATACATTCAACTAAATTTTTAGTCAATGAATTATCGGATTTGTTATTTTCGAGTCTCGCCGCCACAGGCGGCGGCTTACCCATTGCAGTGATTGCACATGGAAGCCGTTTTTGGGGCGTCTACGGCTTTAATCCGCATTTCTCACGGGCTTTCTACTGCGGCGGCGGATCCGGGCATGTCTACTTCGTTGCGCTCCGTCGGGCTCCTCGACGTACTGTTGAGTACGCCTGCGGGGCCCTCGGTCGCGCGCCTTGTATCCATGCGCGTCTGCGCCGCCTCGCTACGAAATCCCGTGAGAAATGCGGGTTAA
>JAEAMF010001393.1_pt1 | contig 17921 bp, 17 predicted proteins | sample 8958721 | NCBI WGS metagenome assembly JAEAMF01 (sample SAMN16933255, study PRJNA681124) | bioreactor sludge metagenome | isolation source: anaerobic bioreactor treating anionic surfactant - SDBS | place: India: Bengaluru | collected 2019-02-28
CTCGGCTGGGCCGACTGGTGCATCACCGAGGACGCCGAGCTGGGCCTGCGCGTGTTCGAGAAGGGCCTGTCGGCCGCCTACTCCGAGAAGAGCTACGGCAAGGGCCTGATGCCCGACACCTTCATCGACTTCAAGAAGCAGCGCTTCCGTTGGGCCTATGGCGCCATCCAGATCATGAAGCGGCACATGGCCAGCCTGTTCTTCGGCAAGGACAGCGAACTGACCCGCGGCCAGCGCTACCACTTCATCGCCGGCTGGCTGCCGTGGATCGCCGACGGCCTGAACATCTTCTTCACCATCGGCGCCCTGCTGTGGTCGGCGGCGATGATCATCGTGCCGCACCGGGTCGACCCGCCGCTGATGATCTTCGCTATCCCGCCGCTGGCGCTGTTCATGTTCAAGCTGGGCAAGATCCTGTTCCTCTACCGCCGCGCGGTCGGCGTGAACATGAAGGACGCCTGCGCCGCCGCGGTGGCCGGCCTCGCGCTGTCGCACACCATCGCCAAGGCGGTGCTGTTCGGCTTCGTCACCAGCAGCATCCCGTTCTTCCGCACGCCGAAGATGCGCAGCAACCACGGCCTGCTGCTGGCCCTGGCGGAAGCGCGCGAGGAGGTGTTCGTCATGCTGCTGCTGTGGGCGGCGGCCCTCGGCATCTCGCTGACCCAGCCGCTGCCGGGCGTCGACGTGTTCTTCTGGGTCACCGTGCTGCTGGTGCAGTCGCTGCCCTACCTGGCCGCCCTGGTCATGGCCCTGCTGTCCTCGCTGCCCAGGCCCGAGCCGCGCGCCGACGAGGTGCCGGCCTGACGTCCCTGGAGGCCGGCATGGGCGGACTCATTCGCCCATGCCGGCCTCTGGGCGAACGAGTTCGCCCCTGCGAGCAGCACGGCCCCCGGCCTTCCCCGACAACGGCGCTCAGAAATGGCGCCGTTTTCCTTTACCATAGGCGCTTTCGATCTTTCGCCGTTTGCGGAGCCTGCATGACCACCCTCTCCCCCACCCTCGAACTGGCCTGCGAGCTGATTCGCCGCGCCTCCGTCACCCCGCTGGACGAAGGCTGCCAGCAGCTGATGATGGCGCGCCTGGCCGCCTGCGGCTTCGCCGTGGAGCCGATGCGCATCGAGGAAGTGGACAACTTCTGGGCCCGCCGCGGCGGCGAGGGCCCGGTGCTGTGCTTCGCCGGCCACACCGACGTGGTGCCGACCGGTCCGCTGGAAGCCTGGCAGCATGCGCCGTTCGCCGCCTTCGTCGACGAAGCCGGCATGCTCTGCGGCCGCGGCGCCGCCGACATGAAGGGCAGCCTGGCGGCGATGATCGTCGCCGTCGAGCGCTTCGTCGCCGACCACCCGCAGCACAAGGGCGCCATCGCCTTCCTGATCACCAGCGACGAGGAAGGCCCGGCGCAGCACGGCACCCAGGCGGTGGTCGAGCGCCTGGCCGCGCGCCGCGAGCGCCTCGACTGGTGCATCGTCGGCGAGCCGTCGAGCACCTCGCAGGTCGGCGACATCGTCAAGAACGGCCGCCGCGGCTCGCTCAACGGCAAGCTGCGCATCCAGGGCGTGCAGGGCCACGTCGCCTACCCGCACCTGGCGCAGAACCCCATCCACCTGGTCGCCCCGGCGCTGGCCGAACTGGCCGCCGAGCACTGGGACGCCGGCAACGCCTTCTTCCCGCCGACCAGCTTCCAGATCTCCAACATCCATTCCGGCACCGGCACCACCAACGTCATCCCCGGCGAACTGACCGCGCTGTTCAACTTCCGCTTCTCCACCGAGTCCACGGTGGACGGCCTGCAGAAGCGCGTCGCGGCGATCCTCGACAAGCACGGCCTGCAGTGGCAGATCGACTGGTCGCTGTCCGGCCTGCCGTTCCTCACCGAGCCGGGCGCCCTGCTCGACGCGGTGTCGGCCAGCATCAAGGCGGTCACCGGCCGCGACACCACCGCCTCGACCACCGGCGGCACCTCGGACGGCCGCTTCATCGCCACCCTCGGCACCCAGGTGGTCGAGCTCGGCCCGGTCAACGCCACCATCCACCAGGTCAACGAGCGGGTGCTGGCCAGCGATCTGGACCTGCTCACCGAGATCTACTACCAGACGCTGGTGCGTCTGCTGGCGGCCTGACCATGCTGATCTGCCCGATCTGCAGCGGCGCGCTGCACAGCCACGACAACGGCGTGCAGTGCCCGCAAGGCCACCGCTTCGACCGCGCCCGCCAGGGCTACCTGAACCTGCTGCCCGTGCAGCACAAGAAGAGCCTCGATCCGGGCGACAACGCCGCCATGGTCGAGGCGCGCCGGCGCTTCCTCGGCGCCGGCCACTACGCGCCGCTGGCCGCGCGCCTGGCCGAGCTGGCCAGCGCACGCGCGCCGGCGCGCTGGATCGACATCGGCTGCGGCGAGGGCTACTACACCGCGCAGTTGGCCGAGGCCCTGCCGCAGGCGGACGGCTACGCCCTGGACATCTCCCGCGAGGCGGTCAAGCGCGCCTGCAAGCGCGCGCCGCAGCTGACCTGGATGGTCGCCAGCATGGCCCGCGTGCCGCTGGCCACCGGCTCCTGCGGCCTGCTGGCCAGCGTGTTCAGCCCGATCGACTGGCACGAGGCGGCGCGCCTGCTGCGCCCCGGCGGCGGCATCCTGCGCCTGGGCCCGGCGCGCATGCACCTCTTTGAGCTGCGCCAGAAGCTCTACGACGAGGTGCGCGACTACGTCGACGACAAGCACCTGGCCGACCTGCCGGAGACCCTGAAGCTGGCCGACACCCAGACCCTGGAGTTCCGCCTGGACCTGGACAGCTTCGACGCGCGCAGCGACCTGCTGGCGATGACCCCACACGGCTGGCGGGTCAACGCCGAGCGCCGCGAGCGCATCCTCGCCGAGCCCTTCACGGTCACCGTCTCGGTGCGCTACGACTGGATCGAGCGCCAGTAACCGGCCACGCTTTGCACCCTGCGGTCGCCCGCCGACCGCGCCCCCCCCATCGCCGTATCAGGAAGCCCGACATGCGCCAACCGGATATCGAGATCTACCTCAAGGACGCCGAACTGCCGGCGGTGACCGCCTGGCTGGAACAGGCCATCGGCCCGTGCAGCGAATGGCAGACCCGCGGCCAGACCAGCAAGTGCCGCGCCGGCGACATCTCCGTCACCTGGCTGCCCAAGGCGGTGGGCCGCTGGAGCAGCCTGCTGCTGGACAGCGATCGCACCCCCTGGGAGGACGACCTGGCCTGCGCCAAGGCGGCCTGCGCCGCGCTCGGCGTCCAGGTGCGCTGCGCCCCGGGCAGCTGGAGCGAGGAACAGGGCGAGGAAGATGCCGACCGCTGGCTGAAGGTCACCGCCGAAGGCGTCAGCGAGATCACCTGGCGCACCGACTGATCCCCGGCCTCCCCACCACCATTCAAGAGACAGGCAATGCAAGGCAAGATCGTCACCTGGAACGACGACCGCGGTTTCGGCTTCATCCAGCCCGACGACGGCTCGGCTGAAGTGTTCTTCCACATCTCCGCCGTGCGCAATGCCGCACGGCGGCCGCAGAAGGGCGACCGGGCGGCGTTCGACACTACCCGCGACAAGTCCGGCCGGCTCAAGGCCGCCTGGGTCAGCCTCGAGGGCGTGGCGCCGCAGGCGCAGCCCGCACCGCGTCAGCGCGGCCCGCGCCCCGCCGGCAGGCCGGCGCAGGGCAACCCGCTCAAGCTGCTGAGCGGCGCCGCGCTGCTGGTGCTGCTGTTCGTCGGCTGGCTGCTCACCCAGGGGCCGCTGCACAAGCTGTTCAGCCCGGCGCCCGCCGGCGACGGCAGCACGCTGCAGGTCGAGGCGCCGATCCAGCGCGAGATCGACAAGACCCTCGCCCTGATCCGCCGGGGCGGGCCCTACCCGCACAGCCAGGACGGCACCGTGTTCCAGAACCGCGAGCGCCAGCTGCCGGCCCAGCCGCGCGGCTACTACCGCGAGTACACGGTACGCACGCCGGGGCTGTCCCATCGCGGCCCGCGGCGCATCGTCACCGGCGGCAACCCGCCGGTGATCTACTACTACACCGAAGACCACTACAAGAGCTTCCGCGTGCTGGAGCCCAGACCATGACCCCGCAGCAGTTCGCCGAGCAGGCCCTGGCCGACCACAGTCGCTGCGGGATCTACCGCTGCATGCCGGGCTGGCCCGGGGAAACGCCGGAGACTCTCTGGCGGCCCCTGGCGCCGCAGAGCATCGACCGCGAGGGCCTGCTGGCCGCCCTCGGCCAGGCGCTGGACTTCCCCGACTACTACGGACAGAACTGGGACGCCGCCTGGGACTGCCTGACCGAGCTGGACTGGCCGGCCGACCGGCTGCTCGCCGTGCGCCTGCCGATCGCCGCGGGCAGCGACGTGGACGAAGCGGCGCTGGAAACCTTCCTCGAACTGCTGGCCGACGCCTGCCAGCACTGGGCCGAGCAGGACCGGGCGCTGTGCCTGCTGGTGGAGACGGCGCGCGAGGACATCGGCTGCCTGGGCGCCCTGCCCGTCCTCGCCTGAGCCGGGCAAACGGCGGACAACAAAAAGCCCGTCGCGAGGACGGGCTTCTTGCACAGCTCGAGTCTCAGAGCTTGGTGACGTCTTCCGCCTGCAGGCCCTTCTGGCCCTGGGCGACGGCGAACTCGACGCGCTGCCCCTCGATCAGCGAACGGTGGCCTTCGCCACGGATCGCACGATAGTGCACGAACACGTCAGGGCCGCTCTCGCGCTGAATGAATCCATAGCCCTTGGCATCGTTGAACCACTTGACGGTTCCAATCTCACGATTCGCCATTACAACTCTCTCCAGACTCGCAAATTTTCATTGCTCCACCACGGGAGCAGCTCGGGACGGTACGTTGAAAACGTTCTTCTTGTTATATCCGACCTCCGCCGCCACACGGCGTCTGGAGCGGGTATTACGAATGGCGTTCTTGACGACCGCTGTCCCGAGTATAAACAAAGAGCGTGTACTGAAAAGCCCCCCGGGCTTGACCCAACGCAAGGATCGGGGCGGTATTCGCCCGCTCAGCCGCCGGGGGCCAGCAGGTCCTTCACCCGCTTGGCCAGCGTGCGGTACTGCTGCTCCTCGAGACGGTAGGCCCACTCCCGGCCAGCGATCAGTTGGCCGTCGAGCCCCTTGCCGGCGCCGAGCACCAGCCAGTGCTGCCCGCCCTGCAGGTGGAAGGAGCCCTGCAGTTCGCCGCCGGCGAAGGTGCTCAGGCGGAAGGTCAGTTCGGGGGCGCCCTTGAAGCCGACCTGCGCCAGCGGCGCGGCGTCGGCGAAATCCAGACTGGCGAACAGCGTGGCCATGCCGTTGGCCGCTGCCTCGTAGGCCAGCTTCCTGCCGGGCGGCAGCTGGCGCAGGGCGAGGTTGAACTGCTCGGGCGACTCGCGCCAGACGTCGAGCTGTTCGCCGTCGGCGTGGCGCACCGTCACCTCGCGAACCTCGGCGAAGGGAATGGCGCTGATGCGCCGGTCCAGCCAGGCCAGCTCGTTGTCCACCAGCTGCAGCGGCTGGTCGACCAGCCACACCTGGTCGTCGCCCGGCAGCCGCACCAGCTGGCCGCCCTGGCGCGAGGCCTGGCCGATCAGCAGCGCCAGCGGCGCCTGGCCGACACCCTCGAGGGTCAGCCGGGTGGCCGCTCCCTCGCCGCGCTCGGCCAGGCCCAGGCGGGCATGGTTGTCCGGGTTGCGGGTCTTGGCCTCGACCTTGCGCGCCTCGCCCAGCGCACGCAGCAGGCGATTGACCTCGCCGGCCGCCGCCGGGAAACCGGCCTTGGCCGGCACCACCCAGCCGCCGTCGCGGCGTTCGATGCGGATTTCCGGCAGCTCGCCATGACGGATCTCCAGCGCCTGCACCCGCTCCGCATGGCCGGCCAGCGCCGGCAGCAGCAGCTGACGCTCGGCCAGGCGCGGCGCCTCGGCGCCGCGCTGCAGCCAGGCGAACAGCCCGCCCAGCCCCAGCACGGCCAGCAGCAGAATCCATAGCGACTTGCGTTGCATGAGTAGCTCCTTGGACATGCCGGGCGCTCGAGGCCAGCGCAGGGTGGGCCAGGCCGCAGGCCGTAACCCACCCTGTGGCCGCAAGGCCGGCTAGGGCGATGCCTTGCGGCATCGTTGGCGGGTTGCGCCGCCATGCGGCCAACCCACCTGCACGAGCGGGCTCAGGCCGTGCGCCGGCGGCGCAGCAGCCACAGGCCGATCACCGCGACGGTGAGCAGCAGCGGCACCAGACCGATGTTGACGAACTTCAGGCTGCGGCCCAGCGCCTCGATGTCGGCGTTGAGGCGGTAGCGCACCTCGCGCAGCTCCTTGCGGATCGCCAGCTTCTCCTGGAGGAACTGCTGCACCGTCGCCTGCTGCTCGGGGGTCAACTCCAGCACCTGCTCGGGATTGTCGCCCTGCTGCAGCTCGGCCAGACGCTGCTCGGTCTGCGCCAGGCGCTGATTGAGGATCTCCTCCTGCTCGCGGAAGCGCGCCTCGGCCTGGCGCTGCAGGTTCTCCACCACCACGAACGGCCGGCTGAAGCGTCCACGCGAACGCACGCTGATCAGCGCATCGCTGCCGGCCAGGTTGTCCAGCGCGTTGATGGCGAAGCCGGCGTTGTCGGCGAACGGCTGCGGGATGCGCTGGCCGAAGAAGTCCTGCACCTCCACCCACATGCGGTCGGCGAGCAGGTCGGTGTCGGCGACCACGATCAGGTTGATGTTCTCGGCGCCCTTCAGGCCATCCTTCTGCCCCTCGATGCCGTCGGGGAAAGCCGACTGCGCCGGCCCGCTGATCCGCGCGGCCAGGGCGTAGCGCTCGCCGGTCGGCTCAAGGTCGCGCAGCAGCTCCTGCGGGTCGCGCAGCATGGCCAGGCGCTGGGCGTCCATCGGCATGGCGTACTCGGAACTGTGCAGCAGCGGCGTGAAACGGGTCTTCGCCCCCTCGACCGGCTCGAGAATGCCGGCGCTGGCCACGGTCAGGTTCTCCAGCGCGGCGGTGGTCACGTCCTCGCGGTCGAGCGCCGCCCTGGGCAGGCTCAGCCAGGCCGGATGGCGCACCGGCCGCTGTTCCGCGCCCATGCCCACGGCCATCGCATAGCTGCCGTCGACCAGCATCTCGCCCGGACGCAGACGCAGCCCCCAGGCCTTGAACAGCGGTTCGAGGTCGGAGGCATTGCCCTGCCCCGTCATCCCGCCGCTGTCGGCCTCGCTGAACGGGTCGACGAAGGCCAGCAGCTTGCCGCCGCGCAGCACGAACTGGTCGATGGCATACAGGGTCGGCTGCGGCAGCTGCCTGGGATGCACCAGCAGCAGCACCGACACCTCGTCGGGGATGCGGTCGATGCCGGCCTGCAGGCTCTTGAGGGCGAACTGCTGGCGGATCTGTTCCATGATCATCCAGGGCGTGCCGGCCTGACCGGTCAGCGGGTTGAAGCCGCCGTCCATCTGCAGCCCGGAGAGCACGCCGACCACCGGCCGCTGCGGCTTGGCCAGGCTCTGTACCAGGCGGCTGATCTCGTACTCGAGGAACTCCTCCTGGTCGAGCGGGAAGAACGGGATGGTCTGCACGTCGTCCAGCGCATTGGTGCCGGCCAGGCCGAAGTACAGCTTGTCGCCGCCCTGCTGCAGCGGCACGGCGTGCAGGCCGAACTCGGCGGCGCGGTCCTCGTCCTCGGAGAACGGCTCGGGGTCGATCACCTCGAGGCGGATCTTGCCGCCGGCGGCGCGCTCGTAGGCGCGCAGCATCTCCGTGACGCGCCGCGCGTAGTTGCGCACCGGCACGAGGTCGCGGCTGACGTTGTCGGAGTAGAACAAGTACAGGTTCACCGGCTCGTCCAGCCCGGCGAGGATGCGTTCGGTGCCCTCGCTGATGGTATAGAGCTTCTGCTCGGTGAGGTCGAGACGGGCGTTGGGCAGCCCCAGGCCGGCGACCATGTTGAAGGCCAGGAACGCCAGGGCGATCAGCAGCAGCCCGCTGCCGGAATGGATGATGCGTTTCATCGCGCGCTCCTCAGTCGGCTTTCTTCAGATCGATGACCACTGCGGTGGCGGCCAGCCAGGCCAGGATCAGGCTGGCGAAATACAGCAGGTCGCGCGCGTCGAGCACGCCCTTGCTGATCGCATCGAAGCGGGTCAGGAAGCTCAGCGAGGCCACCGCATCCACCAGCGCCTGCGGCGCCCAGCCGCTGAAGGCGTCGAGCACCAGCGGGAAGCCGCTGACGATGAACAGGAAGCACACGCAGACGGTGAGGATGAAGGCGATCACCTGGTTCTTGGCCAGCGCCGACAGGCACGAGCCGATCGCCAGGTAGCCGCCGGCCAGCAGCCAGCTGCCGATGTAGCCGGTGAGGATGGCGCCGTTGTCCGGCTCGCCCAGGTAGTTGACCGTGACGACCATCGGGAAGGTCAGTAGCAGGGCGATGCCGGCGAACGCCCAGGCGGCGAGGAACTTGCCGCCCACCGCCTCGGCGCGGGTGATCGGCAGGGTCATCAAGAGCTCGATGGTGCCGCTCTTGCGCTCCTCGGCCCACAGGCGCATGGCCAGCGCCGGCACCAGGAACAGATAGAGCCATGGATGGAATTCGAAGAACGGCGCGAGATCGGCCTGGCCGCGCTCGAAGAAGCTGCCCAGATAGAAGGTGAACACCCCGGACAGCACCAGGAAGATCACGATGAACACGTAGGCCAGCGGCGTGGCGAAATAGCTCGCCAGCTCGCGCCTGAAGACTACCGGCAACTGCCTCATGCCGCCTCTCCTCGGGTCAGGGTGCGGAACACCTCGTCGAGGCGGCCGCGCTCCACGTCCATTTCCTTGATGTTCCAGCCGCGCACCGCCACCAGCGCGCTGACCTGCGGGAAGATCACCTGGCCGGGCTGCGCCAGCACGGTCAGGCTGTGCTCGCGGGCGTTGCGCTCCACTCCGGCCACGCCCGGCAGCGCCGCCAGCGCCGCCTCGTCCAGCGGCGCCTCGCCGACCAGGGTCACCGCCTGGTGGTAGCGCGAACGGCTCTCCAGCTCGAAGGGCGTGCCGTCGGCCAGCAGCCGGCCGCCGGCGATCACCACCGCGCGGGAACAGACCGCGGTGACTTCCTCGAGGATATGCGTGGAAATGATGATGATCTTGTCGGTCGCCAGATTCTGGATCAGCTGGCGCACCTGATGCTTCTGGTTGGGATCGAGGCCGTCGGTGGGCTCGTCGAGGATCAGCGCGCGCGGATCGTGGAGGATCGCCTGGGCCAGGCCGACGCGGCGCTTGAAGCCCTTGGACAGAGTCTCGATCGACTGCTCGAGGACCTTGTCCAGCTCGACCTGCGCCACCGCCTTCGCCACCCGCGCCTTCTTCTCGGCGCCGCGGAAACCGCGCACCTCGGCGATGAACTCGAGGAAACCGCGCACCTTCATGTCGCCATAGCAGGGCGCACCCTCGGGCAGGTAGCCGATCTGCTGCTGGGCCTTGAGGGTCTGCCTGCGGATGTCGAAGCCGAAGATGCGCGCGGTGCCCGACGTCGGCGCGAGGAAGCCGGTGAGCATCTTCATGGTGGTCGACTTGCCGGCGCCGTTGGGGCCGAGGAAACCCAGCACTTCGCCGAGCTGGACGCGGAAGGACAGTTCGTCCACCGCCGTGTGCTGCGCAAAGCGTTTGGTGAGTTTTTCGATTTCGATCATGGTTGCTCCATAACCTGCTGGAGCCTCCGTGCCAGACGGCCGTGGAGGCCTCTCGGGTGCGGGTGAACTCTAGGTAGAGCAGACGGGCATTGCAAGGGGGATGGCAGGTCTTCGTGGCGGGCACAGCGAGCGCCACGGCCCCTCGTCGGCGAGAGGCCGCGGCGCAACGCCAGGATGCGGGAGGTCAGTCGCGCAGCCGGCTGAACACGTAGTCGTGGGCCTTCTCGGGGGCGTGGCAGGAGTAGCAGGCGCTCGCCGCATTGGCGCCCACCGCGCGCCGGGCCGGGTCGCCGGCAGCGAAGCCCTCGAAGCCCCAGCCGCCGGTGGCGGCGTACTTGCCGGCATCCTTGTGCATCACCCCGACCACCTTGCGCGATCCTTCGGTGACCGCGCTGTCGGCACGCCTGGCCTCCAGCAGATCGAACACGATGACCGCGCCGTCCGGAAACTTCCCGGCCTTGTAGCCCTCCAGGGCCGCGGCATTGGCATAGATGTGGTGGATGCCGCCGAAGGACTCGTACAACGGGTGCCCCTGCTCGATCACCATGCTCTTGACGTGCTGCCAGTAGCGGTATCCGGCGGGATAGGGAACCTCGGGGTCGGCGGCCTGGGCCGCCGTGGCGGGCAGCGCGGCCAGCAAGGCAAGCAGAAGGGGTTTCATCGGGTGCTCCTCGTCGCGAGTCGGGCGGGCCATGCCGCAGCGGGCACGCACCGTCCAGGGATTGCGCGAACGGGCGTCCCGCAGCGAGCGCGGGAACCGCCCAGCCACACCGTCTCGCCCCCTGCACCGGCCTGGTCGCGCACGCGCCAGACCGGACCACTCATGCCTCGAGTCGATGCCACAGCAGCGTAGGTTCGCCCCGCTCCCCTGTCAAAGCGGGCCGCCGGATTGCTGCACGAGGATCGTCTGCGCCGGCATCGGCGCCGGGAAGCCGGCCTCGCCGAGGGCGTCCTTGATGACGCGGTTGGTGTCGAAGTAGACCTGCCAGTAGTGGTCGTTGTGGCAGTACGGGCGCACCGCCAGCACCGGGCCGACCAGGTTGAACTCAAGGATCTCCACGTCCACCGCAGGCGTGGCCAGCACGTTGTCGATGGCGGCGATGCGCTGCTTGAGCAGTGCCGCCGCGGCGTGCCAGTCGGCGGCACCGGCCAGCTGGGCCTTGAGCTCGACGCGGCGGAACGGGTTGGCGGTGAAGTTCTGGATGTTGTCGCCGAAGATCTTGTTGTTGCCCACCAGGGTCAGCACGTTGTCCGGGGTGGTGATCGCCGTGGCGAACAGGCCGATCTCGGTGACCGTGCCGATCACGCCACCGGCGCTGACGAAGTCGCCGACCTTGAACGGGCGCAGGACGATGATGAAGCCGCCGGCGGCGAGGTTGGCCAGCAGCCCCGACCAGGCCATGCCGATGGCCAGGCCGACCGCGGCGATCAGCGCGGCGAAGGTGGTGGTCTGCACCCCGAAGTAGCCGAGGATGCCAATCACCAACAGGATGTTGAGGGTGACGGTGATGAACGAGCCGAGGTAGCGCAGCACGGTCGGATCGACCCGCTGGGCGCCCAGGGTGCGCTGCACCAGGCCGACGGCGACGCCGATCAGCCAGCGGCCGACCACCCAGAAGGCGATGGCGGCGAGGATCTTCACCGCGAAGGCGGCGCCGTAATCGGCGACCAGTTGCCAGAGCTGGCCGGCCTTTTCGGTACCGGCGCTGATCATGTTCGACTCGTCCACGGCGGATCACCTGTGCGAAGGGCTGACTGGAAGAACGCTAGCACGCCCGGCGCTTCCTGCCCGGCGACGACCGCGCGACCGACGTCCGGGCGCAGCTGCGGGCCTGCGGCTAAGGTGAAAGCATCCTTGCTTCGACCGGAGGTTCGGCGCCATGGCCAGGCACGCAGGCTCAACGCCGCCACGCGCGACCGCCATCCCCTTGCAGGCCGCCGCCCTGGACGTCTGGGCGCAGAAGTACCGGCTGACCGAGGCCGACGGCACGCCGCTGGATGCCGACCTCGACGCCACCTGGCGGCGGGTGGCCCGCGCCGTCGCCGAGGTGGAGGCGCCCGAGCAGCGCGAGCACTGGTACGCGCAGTTCCTCTGGGCGCTGCAGAATGGCGCCATCCCTGCCGGGCGCATCGTCGCCAACGCCGGCGCGCAGCAGCAGCGGCCGGCCACCTCGACCGTCAACTGCACGGTGTCCGGCAGCATCCATGACTCCATGGACGACATCCTCGGCAAGCTGCACGAGGCCGGCCTGACCCTCAAGGCCGGCTGCGTCTCTCCGGACACCTGGGTCGTCACCGAGCATGGCGTGGTGTCGGCCCGGCGCGCGGCCGATGAGCGCCATGCGCGCATGCTCTGCTTTGATCGCAATGCCGGCCGTTTCGAAATGCGCGCCATCGAGCGACATCTGACCCTCCGGGTGTCCCGTTCGGAGAACATCGAGATCGTCTCGAACGGAGCCAGCCTGAAGACCTCGATCCACCATCCGGTGCTGGTCTACCGCCATGATCGGCTGATCTATGTGCGGGCGGACGAGATCGACGCGCACGATGCCCTGGTCCACCACCGCTTCGCCTGGGAAGCCGACCGTAGCCATGCGCTGCAGGCCTGGTTTGCCGGCGCCCATCTGGGCGACGGCAGTTGCAGCGAGAAACGCTTCCGCTACCGGAAAAGCCGCCGAGCATGGCTCGAAAGGGCCTGCGCTGCCGGCAGACGTCTGGTTTTCAAGATCCTTGCCGCAGAGCGTGAAGTCGTCGAGCGGTACGCCGCCTTCTTCCAGGCCTTCTGCGGAGCGCAGGCGCAGGTAGCCTCCACGACCACGCGGAACGGCACGCCGGTCTGGAGCTACACCGTGGCCAGCTTTGCGGCCAGCAGAGCCATTAACCTGATCGACGGGCAGGTCGGCCCGAAAAGCGCCACCCTGCGGGTACCGGCATGGGTGATGTCTCACCCCGAACGGAGCTTCCTGCCGTTCCTGGCCGGCCTGATCGACACGGACGGAACGGTCAGCCGCGAGCGGGGCAGCGTGACCATCGCCATGCAGAGCCAGGCCTTTGCCGCACAACTGCAAGGACTGCTGGCACTGTTCGGCGTGCCGGGAGGCATCTCGCGGCGCAAACCCCGCGAACACCTCCACAACGGTCATGTCATCCGCGACAGCGGGGGAGCGCTGCTGAAGATCTCCGATTCGGCCTTTCTCGCCAGGGTCGCCGAGTTCATGGCCGACAGCAGCAAGCGCAGCCGTATCACCGAGCAGGCCAGCCAGTCGGGGCAATACGATCGCTATCGCCTGCCGGCCCGACTTGGCGCAGCGCTGAGCGCTGAAGCGGAACGCCTCGACTGTCGGGAGCGGCAGACGCTCGGTTTCTATCACGGCTACCACCGCAAGGACATCGTCAGCCGTATCTGGCTCGATCGCTGGAGCCAGCGATTTCCGCAACTGCGCGAACTGATCGACTTCGCGCGCATCCTGCGTCCGGTGGAGAGCATCCGCCGCAATCTGGACATCGGCGAAACCTTTCATGACTTCACCGTCGAGCAGCATCACAACTATCTGGCAGGCGAGAACGGCCTGATGGTCATCCACAACTGCGGCATCGGCTACGAGTTCTCCACCCTGCGCCCGCGCGGCGCGCTGGTCGCCGGCGCCGGCGCGCGCACCAGCGGGCCGCTGTCGTTCATGGATATCTTCGACCGGATGTGCTTCACCGTCAGCTCCGCCGGCGGGCGGCGCGGCGCGCAGATGGCCACCTTCGACGTCGCCCACCCGGACGTACGCGAGTTCATCCGCGCCAAGCGCGAGGACGGCCGCCTGCGCCAATTCAACCTCAGCCTGCTGATCGGCGACGACTTCATGCAGGCGGTGGAGGACGACGCCGACTGGCCGCTGGTATTCCCGCTGCACCCGCGCGAGGTCGACCGGCTCGACCTCGGCAACCCCGACCAGGTGCTCTGGCGCGACTGGCCGCTGCGCGAGGGCTACCGGGTGCGCGAGGACGGCAAGGTGGCCTGTCGGGTCTACGGCAAGGTGCGTGCCCGCCACCTGTGGGACATGCTGATGGCCGCCACCTACGACTACTCCGAGCCCGGCTTCATCCTCGTCGACCGGGTCAACCAGCTCAACAACAACTGGTGGTGCGAGGAGATCCGCGCCAGCAATCCCTGCGGCGAGCAACCGCTGCCCCCCTACGGCGCCTGCCTGCTCGGCTCGGTCAACCTCACCCGCTTCGTCGAGGCGCCGTTCGGCATCGACGCGCGCTTCGACTGGGAGCGCTTCCGCCAGGTGGTGGCGATCTTCACCCGCCTGCTCGACGACGTGGTGGAACTCGCCAACCTGCCGCTGGAGACGCAGCGCCGCGAGATCCTCGCCAAGCGCCGCCACGGCATGGGCTTTCTCGGCCTCGGCTCGGCGCTGGCCATGCTGCGCCTGCGCTACGGCAGCGCCGAAGCCTGCCGCTTCACCGAGGAGGTGGCCCGCGAACTGGCCCTGGTAGGCTGGCAGACGGCGCTGGAGCTGGCCAGGGAGAAAGGCCCGGCGCCGCTGCTGGCGCAGGAGTTCGAGGTCACCGCGCAGATGCTGCGCCAGCGCCCGGAGCTGGCCAGCGACGGCTACCGGCTGGGCGACAGGCTGCCGGGCCGTGTGCTGCACGCACGCTACTCGCGCTACATGCAGCGCCTCGCCGAGGTCGCCGCCGAGCTGGTCGCCGCACTGGCCGAAACCGGCGCGCGCTTCACCCACCACAGCTCCATCGCGCCCACCGGCACCATCAGCCTGAGCCTGGCCAACAACGCCTCCAACGGCATCGAGCCGAGCTTCGCCCACCGCTACGTGCGCAACCTGGTGCGCCCCGGGCGCAAGGCCAAGGAGCAGGTCGAGGTGCTCAGCTATGAACTGCTGGCCTACCGCGCGCTGGTCGATCCACAGGCCGACCCGGACCACGGCCTGCCGGAGTGGTTCGTCGGCGCCGACGACATCGGCCCGACCCAGCACGTCGACATGCAGGCCGCGGCGCAGAAGTGGGTCGACTCGTCGATCTCCAAGACCGCCAACGTGCCCAGCGACTACCCCTTCGAGGCGTTCAAGGACATCTACCGCTACGCCTGGCGCCAGGGCCTCAAGGGCTGCACCACCTTCCGCTTCAACCCCACAGCCTTCCAGGGCGTGCTGGTGCGCGAGACGGACCTCGCGAACACCCTGTACCGCTTCGAGCTGGAGGACGGCAGCGTGGTGGAGCTGCGCGGCAACGAGCTGGTCGAGTACGACGGCGAGGTGAACACCGCCGCCAACCTGTTCGACGCGCTCAAGGAAGGCTATTACGGCAAGTATTGACCCCTCCGCAGGGTGCGCCGTGCGCAGCGGATACCCACTCCGGGAGAACGCCCATGACCGTGAAGATCGACCAGCGCATCAAGAGCTTCCAGGTGGTCGCCCCGGGCCAGCGCCCCGCCGAAACGCCCGGAGCCCCAGTGCAGCTCGACGAAAGCCTGCAGCGCCCGGAAGTGCTGACCGGCACCACCTACAAGATCAAGTCGCCGCTGTTCGAGCACGCCCTGTACGTGACCATCAACGACATCCTGCTCAACGCCGGCACGCCCTTCGAGCAGCGCCGGCCCTTCGAGATCTTCATCAACTCGAAGAACATGGACCACTTCCAGTGGATAGTCGCCCTCACCCGCATCATGTCCGCGGTACTGCGCAAGGGCGGCGACTGCACCTTCCTGGTCGAGGAACTCAAGGCGGTGTTCGACCCGCGCGGCGGCTACCTGAAGAAGGGCGGCGTGTACATGCCGTCGATAGTCGCCGAGATCGGCGCCGTGCTGGAGCGCCACCTGATCGCCATCGGCATGCTCCGCGAGCAGACCCCGGACGCGGCGCAGCAGCGCTACCTGGCCGAACGCCGCGCCGCCTGGGAAGCCAGCCAGGGCGCCGCCGCGCTGGAACCCGGCGAAGGCTTCCCCCCCGGCGCGCAACTCTGCGGCCACTGCCACACCCAGGCGGTGGTCAAGCTGGAAGGCTGCGCCACCTGCCTGAACTGCGGGCACAGCAAGTGCGGGTGAGCGGGCTCAGGGACGATCCAGCGGACTCAGCACGGCCAGATCGGTCAGAAACACCTCCACTTCCGGAGCGCCCATCTCCATGGGATGGCGGTACTGGTGGAAACGGATGAACTGCTTCACCCACTCGCAATAGACCTTCTCGGTGCGAATGGAGTAGTGTTTGACGCGAATCCGCTCACGCATCTGGTCGAGCAGCCTGGGCTTGCCATCCATGGTGTATAACTCCCCGAAGCGGTCATCCTGACCGCGGAACCCGCAGCGTAGGCAGGGAAAGCAGAAATGACAAGGAATGTTATCCACCAATCCCGTCTGGGGTGTTATGCACCAGATGGTGTCTATTTATAGTTGGGCGTCATGATCCATCGCGTCGGGCGACTCCTTGGGCTAGCGGTACTCCTCTCAGCATTGGCTGCGCCGGGCTGGTACTTGCTACGAGAATCACGGGCTGCATCTACATACCAGCAAGCAACGCTAGACCAAAGCGAGTCGCAGATAGTTGCAGCGCTTGGAGAACCAGACGAGGTATTACCTTGCGGTGAATATCTCTGGTGGAATGGCGACCAAGCCAGTCCTCCGAGAAACGACGGGCGATGCGTGAAGTGGACTCGGTATAACTTCTTCTTGCATGCGTTTGCCTTTGGCTATTCAGCGCAAGGAAAATTGATTTCGCGCTATGAATATTTTTCCGAGTAGCCTGCCGCCCAACCCTGCGGTCAACCGGATCGCCGGCAACACTCATCGTTCGCCCCAAGCGCCGTGCCCGGCGGCCGGTTACCTAGCACGTTAGACGGCAGATCAATGACAGCGGCTGACCACAAGACACTCAATGATGAGGCAGTGGCGGACATTCGCACCGTCGAAGCCATACTCCGCCGCTGGGATCCGATTGGTGTAGAGCCCGGCAGCATGGCGCCAGCCGATGAGTACGATAGCTACGCTCCGTACCTGGTCTCGATGGCACGGAACGGCTGCACGCTCGAAGAGGTCACAGCGCGTCTTGAATATCTCGCTTCTGAAACGATGGGGCTGGGCCCAAGCACGGCACAAAGTAGGGAGCACAGCAGCAAGTTCGCCGCACAGATCATCGAAGCGGTTCAGCCGTCTAACAAATCGTTGGAGCGGACGCGTGAGAGATAAAGTGCCAAGCTCATGCGGCGGCGTGTGCGCCGCTCAACTCAACCGTTAGGCCTCAAGGAGATTACTTTGACCCAAAAGGTGAAGCTCAAGTCCTTTAATGGCTCCCTCAGCGCACCAAGGGATACCCAACCGGAAGAGAACTATTGGCTGCTCATCGGTAGCGATGGAGAGCTGGTTGGGGAAAAGAATTCTAGAGGTCGTGTGCTAGTAAAATTTGAAACATCTGTTCTGTCTCTTGGCCTCGCATGTCACAATGAGGTTGAAAATGCGCTCTACATTCTTGATTCGGATCTAGAGCACATTGATTAATCAGCCTAACATGCGGTTCAAGTCGCTCGCTCCGCGAGCTGGGACGTCCGCGTACCGCGGCCGCCCCTTAACCTAAACGTTAGAAGGCAATCGAGCCATGAAGCCAAAATGGAAGTGGATCGCAATACTTGGGGGAACATTATTCGCATCTATTACCGGCTTTGGATTTGATATTGCTGGCGGCCCTACAATAGTCCGAGAGCACATCAGTCACAGTAAGCCTGATAATCTTTCATTTTCTTTTTCACGCTGCAATGGAAGTAGCCATTCAATTGACACCGTGGATAAAGCAAGTTGGAATAGGGGCTCATTAACTATTGATGTGGTGGTTACGCCTAACTGCGGAACCACATGGCTCCTCGGGTCTTACAAAATAGTTGATGAGAGCGAGCTTATTCTTGGCTATAAGACTATTTCGCCAGCGCTTATTGGTTGCAACTGCGACTTCAAGGCAACATATCAAATACACAACCTTGATAGGCGGGACTACAATATAACCATAAAGGAGTATGCATTCATTAATAAGGCTCCAAAAACATTACGAATGCTATATGACATAGGGCCAGACATTGTCGAGATTGAAGAGTGGTGAAAAAACTTTCTAACTTGGGGAAGCGCGGTGCAAGGTGAATCTAACATGGCGCTCAACCTTGCTCCCTTCGGTCGCTGGACGCTGCGCGATAGAACCGCGCAGCGCCGGTTAGCTCTACGTTAGCCACACGGAGCAGCTAGGGAAGGTCTGAAATAGCCCCGACTTCCGTCTTCGCCCTGTCCGGTGAG
>JAEAMF010001395.1_pt1 | contig 17841 bp, 10 predicted proteins | sample 8958721 | NCBI WGS metagenome assembly JAEAMF01 (sample SAMN16933255, study PRJNA681124) | bioreactor sludge metagenome | isolation source: anaerobic bioreactor treating anionic surfactant - SDBS | place: India: Bengaluru | collected 2019-02-28
GAACCTGCAAAAACTCCTGGTGCCAGCAGCCCTTCGAGATCACGCAGGAGGACCGTGACTTCTACAAGAAGATTTCGCCAACATTCAATGAAAAGAAAAAAGCCATCCCTCCTCCCACGCTGTGCCCGGACTGCCGCTTCCAGCGCCGGATGGTCTGGCGAAGGGAACACGCGCTCCTGAGCCGCACCTGTTCGCTCTGCAAGCGGAACATCGTCTCCGTCCACGGCCCCGAAGCCACCTATCCCGTGTATTGCCTGAAGTGCTGGTGGGGCGACGGGTGGGACCCGAGCTCGTACGGAAAACCATTCGATCCCGACCGCTCATTTATCGAGCAATTCGGCGCACTCCTGGGAGTGGTCCCGCAGATCGCCATGATGAATGATGACGGCGTGGGGAGCGAAAACTGCGAGTACTGTCAGGATTTTGCATACGGAAAGAATTGCTATCTCATGACAGGCGCATGGCAGATACAGGACTCCTACTACTGCGATTACAACTGCATCAAGAGCCGTCTTCTCTGCGACTGCCTCTCGACCGACCTTTCGGAAATTGCATACGCATGCATGGCATGCCAGCGTGTTCACCGCTCAGGGTTTCTCCGCCACTGCGAAAGCTGCTATGACTGTTTCTTCGGGTTGGAACTCAAGGGCTGCAGGAACTGCATCGGATGCATCAACCTGCGCCAGAAGGAATACTGCATCTGGAACGAGCAGCTCTCGAAGGAAGAGTACGAACAGAAACGACGCGCGCTCCGACTCAACACGCGCTCAGGCACCGAGGCGATGAAAAAGCGTTTCGAGGAATGGACGCTCTCCTTCCCCCGCCGGGCAGCTCACCTCGTGCACTGCGAAAACTGTCTCGGAGACGAGCTCTTCCATTGCAAAGACACTCTCGGTTACCAGTTTGATGGCGCCGAGTACTGCAAGTTCATCATCCACGGCGACGGCCCGCAGCATTGCTACGACGTCAGCCAGACCGGCAAGTGCCAGTGGTGCTACGAGGGATGCACGCCGGACAATTCATACATGACACACTTCACGACGTGGTGCTGGCGCGATCGCGACACGCTCTACTCGGACAACTGTCACAGCTCCAGCAACCTCTTTGGCTGCATTGGGCTCAGGCACAAGCAGTACTGTGCCCTGAACAAGCAATACACGAAGGAGGAATATGAGCGCGTAGCAGAGAAAATAACCGATCGCATGATTGCCGATGAAGAATGGGGGGAATTCTTTCCCATGGCACTCTCTCCGTACTGCTACAACGAAACCAACGCACAGGAGAGTTTTCCACTCACGCGGGAAAGCGCACAGAAGAACGGCCTTCGCTGGCGCGATCCTCATCGGACTCCGCCCAGGCCGCAGACCTCTGTCGTGCCCGATGCCATTGATGATGTCCCCAACAGCATCGTACAGGAACTTCTCGCCTGCGAACGATGCCACAAAAATTTCAAAATTCTCCCGCAGGAGTTGGCGTTCTACCGGACGATTGCGCTCCCCGTTCCCTCCTGCTGCTACGACTGTCGCTATGCGGAACGTCTGATGCACCGCAACCCGCGGAAGCTCTGGAAACGGAGCTGTGCGCAGTGCGGGAAAGAAATCCAGACGACGTACAGTCCAGAGAGACCGGAGAAAGTTTATTGTGAGGAATGTTATTTGAAGGAGGTGTATTAGGACGAATGGATAATGGAAAATTGATAATGACTTCGGAGAATTTTCCCGTTCAGGGCCTGAGGCCCCCTCAGGGCCGAATAGCCATTATCCATTTTCCATTCCGGTGAAAGGCTATAATCGCTTCGCATGCAGCACACGTGTCGCAATCCTTGGTGCAAGCAGCCCTTCGAGATCACATCGGACGACCTCGCGTTCTACGAGGAGATGGCGCCAACCTTTGCAGGAAAGAAGTTCGATATTCCAACACCGATTCATTGCCCCGAATGCCGCGATCGGCTGCGGTACACCTTCCGCAATGAGCGCCACCTCTATCACCGCGCCTGCGATCTCTGCGGAAAGGAAATGATCTCCATCTACGCACCCGAGAAGCCCCTGAAGGCCTACTGCCCCACATGCTTCTTCTCCGATCGTTGGGATGCGGCATCGTTCGGACGCACCGTAGATCTCCAGCGCCCTTTTTTCGAGCAGTTCGCGGAACTCAAGCGTGAAGTGCCCCGCTTGGCCATCGATGTCCTCAATAATGAGAACAGCGACTACTCGAACATCTCCATCGAGAACAAGAACTGCTACCTCGTCTTTGCCACGGTGCGCTCCGAGCGGTGCATGCACTGCCGGAAAGTCATCCAGAGCCGCGACAGCCTGGATTCCAGTTACTGCGAGCGCATCGAACTCTGCTACGAATGCATTGATTGTGCCAATTGTTATCAACTCCTCTTCTCTGAGCTCTGCACGGATTGTGCCTTCTCCTCCTTCCTCTACGACTGTATCGGCGTCCAGCACTGCTTCCTCTGCTCCAACCTGCGGAATAAGCAGTACTGCTACATGAATCAGCAACTCACAAAGGAGCAGTACGAAACGAAATTGAAGGCACTCATGGAGAGCACGCCCTTTCCGGACCTCAGAAAAAAATTTCAGGAGCTGAAGATTTCCGCCATTCACCGTGCAGATCAAAACATTCAGACGGAGAACTGCAGTGGCAATTACCTCAGGAACTGCAAAAACTGCTTCGGATGCTTCGACATCCACCATTCAGAGGATTGCACCTACTGCAATGAAGCGGTGACCGGCCTCAAATCCTCCATGGACTGCTCCTTCATCACCATGGAGTGCGAGCGGGTGTTCGAATCCTGCAGTTGTTCCAACGCAACGATCGCCAGCTGCTTCAGCTTCGGATGTCGCGATGGGAATCATCGTCTCCTCTACTGCGATTCTGTTTACTCCTGCCATGATCTCTTCGGATGTGTGGGCCTCCGACACAAGGAGCGCAGCATCCTGAACAAGCAGTATTCGCGCGAAGAATACGAGAAACTTGCCTCTCAGATCATCGAGCACATGCGCCACACGGGTGAGTGGGGCCTCTTCTTCCCGGCAGAACTCTCCCCCTTCGATTACAACGAGTCCGCAGCACAGGAGTTCCATCCCCTCTCGCGCGAGGAGGCAGTGAGGAAAGGTTTCCGCTGGCGCGACACCCCCGACGAGGTGCCGACCGTCGCGAAGACGATTCGCGCCAGCCGCTTGCCCACATCCATCGATGACATTTCTGACGATATCCTGAACTGGGCCATCGAGTGCGAGATGACGAAACGCCCCTTCCGTATTGTGAAGCAGGAACTCGATTTCTACCGCACAATGAAGCTCCCAATTCCTCATTTTCATCCGGATGAGCGGCACCGGAGACGCATGGCACTGCGCAACCCGCGGAAGCTCTGGACCCGCCCCTGCCTGAAGTGCGGGAAGGAGATGCAGACGACCTACGCGCCCGACCGACCGGAACAAGTTTATTGCGAGGAGTGCTACCTGAAAGAAGTCTATTAACCTCCTCTCCAATGGAGAGGGGGGATGGGGAGGAGAGGTACAGTGCTACACTGACTTCCCATGCAGCAAACCTGCAAACAATGCGGCTCCGCCTTCGAGATCACATCGGACGACCTCGCGTTCTACGAGAAGGTCTCCCCCGTGTTCAATGGGAAGAAAGAATTGATTCCTCCGCCGACGCTGTGCCCGGACTGCCGGCAGCAGCGACGCCTCTCTTTCCGCAACGAGAGGAAGCTGTACCGCCGTACCTGTGACCTGACCGGAAAGCCGATCCTCTCCATCTACGCCCCGGACACGCCCTACAAAGTCTACGACCGCGACGCGTGGTGGGGGGATGGATGGGACGCGCACTCCTCCGGCCGTGATTACGATTTTTCCAAGACCATGGGACAACAGCTGCAAGAGCTCTATCGCGAGGTGCCCCATGTCGGCCTGTACAACACCAATATTGAGAACAGCAGCTACACGAATTACGCGCTGAACCAGAAGAATTGCTACCTCATCTTCGGCGCGGGAGACAATGAGGACTGCCTCTACGGGAAATTCGTGGTGTACTGCAAAGACTGTGTCGATTGCCTGTCGGTGTACTCATCCGAACTCTGCTACGAAGGCGTGGCTTCCGAACAATGCTACGGCTGCCGCTCCTTCGTGAACTGCCGGAACTGCCGCAATTGCACCATGATCGAAGACTGCCTGGGATGCATGGATTGCATCGGATGCTTCGGCCTGCGGGCGAAGCAGCACTGCATCTTCAATCAGCAGCATTCCGCGGAAGAATACGAGCGACTCTCCCGGGAATTCTCCCCGCTCTCCCATAACAATATTGATGTCCTCCGCAAGAAGCTCGCAGAACTCAAGGCGACGCTCCCCCACCCCCACGCGCACATTTTCGCGTCCGAGAACTGCACCGGGGACAGCGTCTACAATTCAAAAAATTGTTTGAACGCCTTTGACTGCAAGCAGTGCGAAGACTGCCGGTACCTCTACTTCTCGCCGAAGACGCTCTGCACGCAGGATTGCGCCTTCTGCGCGCCGGATGGGGACCGCTACTGCTTCAATGTCTGCTCCACGGTGGACCTGGAGTCGTCGATGGCCTGCTTCTATGTGTGGTACGGGTCGAACGTGTACTACTCGCTCGAGTGCCATCACAACAGTAACATCTTCGGCTGCGTGGGACTGAAGAACCAGCGATACTGCGTTCTCAACAAGCAGTACACGAAGGACGAGTACGAAGCACTGGTTTCCAAAATCATCGCATCCATGCGCGCGAACGGCGAATGGGGCGAATACCTGCCTGCGAGCTTGAGCCCCTTCGCCTACAACGAAACCATCGCCCAGGAGTACTTCCCCCTCACAGAGCAAGAAGTCCTGCAGAGAGGATGGAGATGGCGCGAGGAGCAGGAGGAAATCACGAAGGTTTCCAAGGTGATCGCAGCGGAGAAATTGCCGGACACGCTCGCGGAAATCCCGGATGACATCCTCCACTGGCCCATCACCTGCGCGGCGACGAAACGGCCATTCCAAATCGTGAAGCAGGAGTTGGATTTCTACCGGAAGATGCATCTCCCCATTCCGCATCTTCATCCCGATGAGCGGCACAGACGGAGAGTCGCCTGCCGGAATCCCTACAAGCTCTGGACCCGCCCCTGCATGAAGTGCGGGAAGGAGATGGAGACGACCTATGCGCCCGAACGGCCGGAAAAAGTGTACTGCGAGACGTGCTATCTGAAAGAGGTATACTGACGCCCAATGCCCACTCAATGTAGAGACTGTGGCCGCCCCTTCGAGATCACTCCGCGCGACACCGCCTTCCTCGCAGAACTCAAGCTCCCTCCTCCGAAAGCATGCCCTGACTGCCGTTCGCTCCTGCGCTGCTCGCACCGCAATGAGCGCAGCCTTTCGAAGCGCGCCTGCAGCCTCTGCAAGAAGGACATCGTCTCCATGTACGCGGCAGATGCCCCCTTCCCCGTCTACTGCCACGACTGCTTCTTCTCCGACCGCTGGAATCCGCTGGACTTCGGCCAGCCCTACCGCGAGGACATCCCGTTCTTCGAGCAACTGAAGGCGCTCCTCGACCGCGTCCCGCGCCTCTCGATCATCAATAAGCAAACCGAGAACAGCGAGTACTCAAACTATTCCTTCGCCAACAAGAACTGTTACCTCACCTTCGGGAGCCACTACGAGGAGGACTGCCTCTACGGCGCCTACTCCACCAAGAACAAGGATTGCCTCGACTGCCTCTGGATCTATGGGAGCGAACTCCAGTACGAGTGTCTCTTTTCCAAGAACTGCAACCGCTCCATCTTCCTGGATCACTGCGCCGACTGCTCCGACTGTGCCTTCTCGATCGATCTGAAGGCCTGCATGCACTGCTGCTTCTGCAGCAACATACACCACAAAAAGTACTGCATCTTCAATGAGCAGCTGACGAAGGAGGAGTACGAGCGGCGACTCGCCGCGCTCCACTTCGACACGTGGAGCGGCCTGAAGGAAGCGAAGCGCATCTTCAGCGAGGAGATGCCGAAGCGCTTCCCCGTCCGCGCCTTCTACCAGATCCAGTGCGAGGACTGCGAGGGGAGCATGCTCGTCCAGTGCAAGAATGTGCGCCGCTGCTTCTTCAGCACGCTCTGCGAGGACATCACGTACGGCGTGCAGATCGACAACACATTCCACGCGGCGGACATGGACTACATGGGCTACGACCGGAGCGAGCGTGTGTATCAGACCATCGGCTGCCAGGGGCTCTTCGACTGCATCTCCTGCAACGCCTGCTGGCACGGGAGCGGCCTTCGGTACTGCCAGTCAAGCTTCTCCTGCCACGACTGCTTCGGCTGCATTTCCCTCCAGCAGAAGAAGCACTGCGTCCTGAACCGCGAATACGCGGAGGATGAGTACCGCGCGCTCGCGGAGCGGATCAGGGGAGGCATGGAGAAGGATGGCACATGGGGCGAGTTCTTCCCCCTCTCCCTCACACCCTTCGCCTACAACGAGACGATGGCCCTCGACTGGTTCCCGCTCACGGAAGCGGAGGCGAAGAAGCGCGGCTACCGCTGGAAGACCGACGATGAAATCCCGGACGTGAAGAAGATCATCAATGCCAAGGACCTCCCCGAGCGCGTCGGGGATATCCCCGACGATGTGCTCAACTGGGCCATCAAATGCGAAGCGACCAAGCGGCCGTACCGCATCGTGAAGAAAGAGCTGGAGTTTCACAGAACCATGAATCTTCCGCTGCCGCGCCACCATCCGGAGGAGCGCCATCGCATGCGCCTCCGCCGCCGCCACGGACGCACGCTCTGGAAGCGCACCTGCATGAAGTGCGGGAAGGAGACGCAATCGATCTACCCGCCCAAACGGCCGGCCGTTCGAGGCTCCAAGGAGCCCTCAGGCTCCCGAGGAGAGATTATTCACTGCGAGGAGTGTTATTTGAAGGAGGTATACTGACCTCTCATGCAAAAGCCCTGCAAGCAATGCGGCCAAGCCTTCGACATCACTTCGGACGACACGGAATTCTACGCTCAGCTGCATGTTCCCGCTCCCACGTGGTGCCCGCCGTGCCGCGAGATGCGGCGGATGGCGTGGTACACCGAGCGGTACCTGTACCCGGGCCAGTGCGCGCTCTGCAAGAAGAGCGTGATCTCGCAATTCGAACCGCGTAATCCCCGCGCCAAGACGCAGTATTGCTTGAACTGCTGGTGGAGCGACACGTGGGATCCCCTCTCCTACGGACGCGACTACGATCCGCAGCGCCCGTTCTTCGCGCAGCTCCACGAGCTCGAGATGGCCGTGCCCTACGCCTGCACGACGAACGATACGGTGCTCGAAAACTGCGACTACACGCACCAGACGGGACACAGCAAGAATTGCTATCTCGTCTTCCACACCTCGCTCTGCGAGGACTGCTACTACGGCTATGGCGTAAAGAAGAGCAAGAACTGCATGGATGTGCACTACTGCCACGAATCGGAACTGTGCTACGAGTGTGTGGACGTGGTCGGATGTTACGGACTCTCGTGGTGCCAGGATTGCCAGAACTGCTCCGAGAGCCGCTTCCTCCGCGACTGCATCGGGTGCAGCGAATGCTTCCTCTGCGTGGGCCTGCGCAACAAGAAGCACTGCTTCCTCAATGAGCAACTGTCCCCCGAGGAATACAGGAGCCGCCTGCGGGAGGTGTCGACGGGCTCGTGGTCGATGACGCAAGCCCTCTTGAAGAAGTTCCGGGAGATGCAGCTCAAGCACCACTGGAAGTGCCTGCAAACCGAGATGACGGAGGACTCCACGGGCAACTATCTCTACCGGGCACGCGATGCGCAGCAATGCTTCGATTGCAGCGACATCGAACACTCGCGGCTCTGCAGCCAGCTGCAGCTCGGCGTGAAGTACTGCCGCGACATCTTCCAGTTCGGCATCGGGATCGAACTCTGTTACGACTGCCTCTCCATCGGCTACAACAGTTATGACCTCGCATTCTGCGCCTGCTGCATGGAGAGCGCCACGAGACTGCGATACTGCATGTACTGCTTCGGGGGGACGACGGATTGCTTCGGGTGCGTGGGGCTGCAGCGCGGGAAGTTCTGCATCTTGAACAAGCAGTACACGGAGAGCGAGTACCACGCACTGCGAGCGAAGATCATCGAGAAGATGACTGCCGACGGAGAGTACGGTGAATTCTTCCCAATGGAGCTCTGTGCGAGCGGCTACAACGAATCGACCGCGCAGTGGTGGTACCCCCATACGAAGGAAGAGGCCCTCCGAAAACACTGGCCGTGGGAAGACAACCTGCCTCGGACGGAGGGAAAGGAAACGCTGGATAGCGTTCCGGATCGCATCGGGGACGTGAAGGATGATATCGTGGGGAAGATCCTCCGCTGTGAGAAGTGCCAACGGAACTTCAAAATCATCGCACAGGAACTGGACTTGTATCGCACCCGCGCTCTCCCGCTGCCTCGCCGCTGCTTTGACTGTCGCCGGATGGATCGCTTTGATCAGCGCAATCCTCGCAAGCTCTGGAAACGGAGCTGCGCGAAGTGCCGCAAGCCAATAGCTACAAGCTACCAGCCTTCGCGCCCCGAGATCGTGTATTGTGAGGAATGTTACGTGAAGGAGATATACTGAAGACTTTCCCTCACACAGGTTTTTGATCCAGCAGAAGCTTTTTTTTCGAAACCATGCACATCCCCATGCCCGCTCCTCCGGAACACCGCGAATTGCTGTTAGCGTGCTTTGCGTATCCTTCCCCCCTATGGAAGCCAATGGCAGAGTAGCCGCTCTTCGATTCGCCAGTCACGATACCACCCCCTCACCGGCCACATCGACATTGCTCATGGGATGAATCAAATTGCTTGGTGGCGGACTTCCGGCGTCCGGCGGCTCATATCCCTGCCAGTCCTGCGGATGCGACAGCGGCAACCCACGTTTCACTCTGTCGGCGAATACTTCGATTCTTCTCCTCGACCCGGGAGGTGCGTCCGTCGGCACGTATTCATTCGTCTCATCCAGAGCCGACGAGCGGGGTTCATACCCTTCGTCAGTCCCGTGCCGTTGGATGTACTCGAATAAGCTCATCGGGTTTGCACCATCCGCCGGCGCCTCATCCGGCAGTGGCACGTTCCCCACTGTCACGAGGAGAATGTTTCTCTGCTCCAATGCATCTGCGGGCGGATCCTCGCGGGAGCCGAAGCACTCGAGAAGATGGCTGTACCTCGATGGAGTGATCTTCAGTCTCGCGCTTGCCTGAAGGATGGTGAGTCTCTGCCCATTCCTCAGCTGCTGCATGGCAAGGAACAAACCCCATTCCTTCATCTCCTTGTCGTATGCCGCCTGCTCAGCCTCTTCCCGTTGCCTCTGTCGCTCGACAAGGATGCGCCGAAGCTTCTCTCGATTGAGATTCTGGCGGACAAACGCCTCAACGGCAGCAGAATCCACCTTTTGCCCTTCGCACTCCTTCCAGTGGTCGCCGAATGCAGAGGAGCTCAGCCGCAACACATCGCATGCCTCCTTTGCTCCCAAGGCATGTACCTTCATCAGGCAAACGACGGCAACATGCGCAACCAGACTCTGCTCATGACGTTCCGCCGCCTGTCGCCTGAGTCTATCCGCTCTGGCCATACCATAATGTGCCCTCCGATTAACCGGCTCCACTGCGCCTGCCGATGCCCCCTCATGATGTTCCGCAATCGCTTCCGGCTCTTGCGGTTGCGCCGATGGAGCGGCGTCATTCCCCGCCTGTCCCGCTGAAATGACAGCCACTGCAGCACTGTGCGTCTCCTCCACAGTCGCCGGCACATCATCTGTCGCGGCAACTCGCAAGGAAGCGTTGACGGAAGAGATGATGAGATCTCGCGACCCCTCCGATCGGAGAACCGGCAAATTCAAGTATCTCTTACGGTACCAAAGGTTCCACTCCGGCAGAGAACTGGCCGTCACCAGTCTCGGGCGTTCCCGCGCCGACTGCTGCAGAAGGGGAAGAGAGAGACCATGTCGGCATTCCATTTCCTTCGCGAGAGCAATGCTATTCCCCGAATCTATCCACCGATCCACCAGCGCCAAGAGTTCCGCGGGACCCATTTCAAACACGCTCTGCATGCCCTCTTCATGTGCGCGCTCCGCAGGACCCGCTTGAATGGAAGAGCCGTCATCCCGCGGTTGCATCAACATAGGGAGGAAAAGCATAGGATAGAGACACACCTATTTCCATGATTTTTCACGCTCTTGCGACAGCATAAGACAACTCTGCCCGCGATTTCCCTCGCCCCAACCTTTTCCGCACGAAGAGTCAAAAAATAACCATGCCAAAGTCCCGCAGCTGCGGGACTGGAGCCACTCCTTTCCTCGACAAAAAAGACCAGAATGTAACCTCTGGTCTTTTTTGTATGTGTGTCGCTTCCCGGGCTATCGGTCACGCGCTATGGGTGACTGAGCCGAATGATGGGAAGACGTGAGAGGAGGTGCTCTCGTTTCTCTGCCTTGCTCCGGTTTCTTGTTTATTCTCGCAACCTGACGAGTTCCCCGGAACGGTTCACTTAGAGGCCCCGCATGCGCGGGAGGAACACTGGGGAGGAGGGGGGAGCATGTCGTGGAGCAACCTCCCATCCACGACACGGCTTCGCAGAGCAGAGAGAGTGCTAGCCACACGTCGCGTGGCCATCACCCTCCCTGCTTCGTTCATGTACCGATGTGTGAAGGATCTCTGGATGTGAGGGGGGAGGAAACGCCCCGGGGCGGAGTTCCCTCCTGTCTGTGTGGGTGTTGAGATTTGCTTCGAGGCAAATCATGGCATTGTACGTAGGGGAGTTATCCCCGGCAACCATTTCCAGTAGACCAACGCTAAGATTGTTTTATGAATACATTTTTTGTACACAGAAGGACTTTCCTGCGTCAATCGCTACAATGCGCGTGACCTCCCTGTGAAGCACTGCCTCCTCCGTGCTATCGGCATCGTGACATTGGCCCTCCTTGGAAGCGCCTGTCTCCTCATCCTTGTCATCATCACGATGCGCTCGATGGAAGCCTACACGCGGAAGGCGGAGGACTACCTCCCCGCGCAGGAAACCGTCGCGCTCTTCTCGCACACGGAGCAGGCAACGCTGGAGCGTTTCGCCCTGTGGCTGCCGCTCACCACTCCCCTCCCCGTGACGAGCGAAAACGACCTCGTGGCACTCGTGGATCTCCCCGGGCGGGAACACGGAACAGTCATCTTCCATCGACGAAGTGACGGACCGACTCCCGCGGCAGAGGACCGCTGGTGGTGGAAGGACCTCGGCCCCTTTGCCGTCGGTTCTTCCACGCAGAAGGTCTATCCGCTCCTCACAGCCACAGAGAACCGCTTGGGGAAGAGCGCTACTTTCTCCGCACTCTCCGCACTGAGGGAACATGACACCACATGGACGTACCTCGTGGCAGAGCCCCTCCCTCCCCCCACCTCTCTTGGGGATCACCTCCTGCAGGCGGCACTCCTCTCCGGCGTCACCCACTTCGGTATCACAACAGCAGGAAACGGAGACATGCGCATCGATCTCTTCGGCTCATCACAGAAGAGTGAGGAGCCCATCACCCCACGCCTGCGCCTCCCGTTCCCGGCAACTTTCCTCTCCCTCACAGCCTCCCGGATCGGGGAACGCTGGAAGGATATGACCGAAACGCTTGGTCGCGCACGGGCGCTCACAGCAGAGAGCTCTCTCATCACCATCATCTCTTCCCTCTTCGGGGAGGATGTGAGCTTCCGGGAAGACCTCCTCCCCCTCCTCGCGCCGACGTCCACCCTCCATCTCGGGAGGACCGCCTCCGGGAACACCGTCTTCCTCATTGAAGGCACTGTGAGAGAGGAAACCGATCTCCCGCACCTCATCGAGCGCATCCACTCCTCTTTCGCGAGCAGCCTGAAAACAACGAAAATCGTCACGCGCTCCTTCGACAAGGGTCGCTTCACTTCGCGGAACATCCGCGTCGACACGAACCTCCTCCATGAGACGACAGATATGTTGAACGGATGGCAGATCCGCACGACGGCAGGAGGCGACGACGCAAGCTTCACGACTGCCATGAAAGGAACGATGATCCTCCTCAGCAATGCTCCTGAAGCGGTGAAGCAGATCACACGGGAGGAAGAGTCTCTCCTCACACTTCCCATGTCGTCTTCCCTCCTCTCCCCCCGCATCACCGCCGGAGGGTTCCTCCATCTCCCGGCGATACAGCTCTTCTTCGGCAGGGAGACCCCGAGCCTCCTGAGAGCACCCTCCCCCTTCCTCCCACAAGGGAGCGACGGTCTCCTCTGGTCCCTCGAGGAAGGAGAGAAGGAGGTGAGGACACTCCGTCTGCAGACCGATCCCTCGCCGGAAGATCGCAGCACATGAAACACTGAAAATTCTGGATTCCTCCTGGCGAACCCGCTACTCTGCCCACTCGATATGTCCTTCCTCAAGCCCGCCAAGGCCCTCCTCACCATCTCCACGCTCCTCACGATCGTGAGCGCGGTGCTGCTCTTCGTTCCCGGCCCCAAGCTGAGCCTGGAGTTCACGGGCGGCACACTCATGGAAGTGGTCATCCCACAAGGAAAGACGAAAGAGGACATCCTCCAAGCCCTCCGCTCCTTCCAGCCGACAGCCGAGAGCGAGGGGCTCGGCAATGCGACCGTCTCTGTCACCAAGCAGGGCACGGCCCTCATCCGCGCACGCGACATCAGCAATGAGGAGCACCTCTCCCTCGTGCAACACATGGAGAAGACACTCGGCGGGACCATCGATGAGCGCCAGTACACGACCATCGGTCCCACCGTCGGCTCCACGCTGAAGCGCCGCGCCCTCTGGGCACTCGTCGTCGCCTCCATCACGATCATCCTCTACATTGCCGTTGCCTTTAAGAACGTGCCGCGGAAACTCAACCCCTGGAAATTCGGACTCTTTGCTGTCATAGCAATGGTGCATGACACGCTCATTACCACCGGAATCTTCACCATCCTCAGCCGCACAACGACCTTCGAGATGGATACCCTCTTCATCACGGCACTCCTCACTCTCTTCGGTTTTTCGGTGAACGACACAATCGTCATCTTCGACCGCATCCGCGAGAATGTCGGCTATCAGGAGCGCGGGGAGGACTTCGCCTCCGTCGCCGACCGCTCTCTCTCCGAGACCTTCAAACGCACCGTGATCACCACGACAGGCGCACTCATCATGCTCTTCGCGCTTCTCTTCTTGGGACCTGACAGCATCTTCTGGTTCATCCTCGCACTGATCATTGGTACCGGCCTCGGCACATATTCCTCCTACTTCATCGCCACCCCCCTGCTCGTCTACTGGAGGAAGAAACCCCAATACTCATAGTCACCCTGATCCGTCGTGCCTCTCCCCACTATCTCCATCGAGCGACTCCGTGCCGGGAAGGTGGAGTGCACGGTCGTCTTTGCGCCGGAGCACGTCGCCCCAGCTGAGGAGCAGGCTCTGAAGGCTCTCAGTGCCAAGCTGAAGATCCCTGGCTTCCGGCCGGGGATGGCCCCGCGCGAGCTCCTGCTCGAGAAGATCGACCGCAAGGACCTCCTCGAGGGAACACTCCGCATGCTCCTCCCCGATGTCCTGAAGCATCTCCTCACCGAGCAGAAAATCACTACCATCATCCCGCCGAAGGTGGACCTGAAGAAACCGGATCCCCTCACCATCCTCATCTCCTTCGTCGAGCGGCCAGCCGTGAAGGTGCGGGGGGCGGACAAGATCACCGTCGAGAGGAAGGAACCCAAGGTGGAGGACAAGGATGTCGATCGGGTGATCGCGGAAGTGCTCAAGAGGCATCAGAAATCGACGGAAGCGGCACGCGCCGCCGGGGAGGGAGACCGCGTCACGACGGATTTTTGGGGAACCGGGGAGGACGGCATGGAGGTGGAGGGCACCCGCATCGCGGGACACCAGGTCATCATCGGGAGCCACACGCTCCTCCCGGGATTCGAGGAGGCGCTCGTCGGCCTCGCCGCAGGAGAGAAGAAGGAATTCACGCTCACCTTCCCCCAGAAGTACCACGCAACCGCCCTGCAGGGGAAACCGGTCACCTTCCACGTGACCGTGACGAAGGTGGAGGAGGTGGAGACGCCCGCCCTCACGGATGATTTTGCGAAGGAGAAACTCCAGAGCGACTCCGCCGCTGCCTTCCGCGAACAAATCCGCTCCTCGCTGCTCCACGAGGAGGAGCACCATGAACACGGCCGGCGCGAGCGCGCGCTCCTCGAGAAGATCCATGGCGCGACGGTGGTCGAATTGGCACAGGAGCTTATCGAGGAGGAGGAGAACGATCTCCTGAAGAACATCCAGCGGCAGCTCGACCGGCAGAATGCCACCTTCGAGCAATGGCTGAAGGCCTCAGGAAAGAAGATGGAGGAGGTGCGCAACGACCTGAAGAAGGAGGCGCAGCACCGCCTCACCATCCGCTTCGGTCTGGAGCAGCTCATCACCGACCGCGGCATCACTGTTTCGGACGACGAGCTCCATGCGGAAGTGGAGCATCTCCTCGCGCCGCTCCCGAAGGACGAGCGCGCACAGATCGCCCCCGCCTACGCCAAGGGCGAGCGCGCCTACGAGCAGCTCAAGTGGCAGAAGCAGGTGGAGAAGCTCTTGGAGCAGATGCTCGCAGCATGAAATCTGGATAGATCATCGCGAAGCTGCGGGTGGCTTCGCCGGGACCCGCAGCTGGAGCGATACCGCTAAAGGGAAAGGATGGCTCATGGAAGGAAAACCGCAGGTTTGCCTTCCATGCTTTATTTATCTCCACCTCACCCCAATCCTGCGCTCCGGATTCGACTGCCGGTACATCCCACAGTGCTCGCGGTGCACCATCACCGTTCCGAGGCGGTTGATCACGCCCGCAACGGGGCCGCGCGGCGCTTCCTCGGGGGAACAGCATTTGGCATAGCGCGTCGGCATGGGGACGCCGCCCTCGAGGGCGATCTCACTGTCCTTGCGCTGCAGCCGCACCGTCTTCCTGCGGATCTCCTCCGGTGCCAGTGTGCCCTTCAGTACTTCCAGTCGTCGCAGGAGCGTCCCCACCTTCTCCGCCCCCTGCCCCACTTTCATGAGGAGATCCTCGCGCTGCTGCGTCGTGAGGACCTGCCCGTCGCACACGCGGAGTAGGGAGAGATCCGTATCGAGGGGGGAGAGATGATGCTTCCGTAGCTCCCGGTTGAGGGCCTCGCGACCGAGGGTGACGAGGCGCGGACGATCCTGCTGGGCAAGGTACTTCTTCAACTTGGAACGCGAGGAGGCCATTTTGAGGAGCTGCATCCAGCGCGGCGACGGCCGTGGGGGGGAATGCTTCTGCACCTCCACGACATCCCCATTCTCGAGGGCATAGTGCAACGGCACGATGGCACCATTCACGCGTGCAGAGCTGAAGGAGATGCCGAGATCTGTGTGGACGGAGAACGCGAAGTCGAGCGGTGTGGCACCCTCGGGCAATTCCACGATGTCCCCCTTCGGCGTGAGCACGAAGATGTGATCGGCGTACGGCGCCGTGGCCTTCCCCTCCAGGGACTCCTGCGAGAGGAGAATCTTGCGCAGACGCACCTGCTCCAGTGCATCCGCAGCCACCCCCTCCTTGTAGGCCCAGTGTGCCGCCACGCCGTACTGGGCTTCGCGGTGCATCTCATGCGTGCGGATCTGCACCTCCACGAACGTGTTCGACGGCACGCCCGGAAGATCTCCGAGCGTCGTGTGGAGACTCTGGTACCCATTCGGCTTGGGGAAGGCGATGAAGTCCTTGAAGCGATGCTGGACGGGTCGGCCCACATGGTGGAGCAGACCGAGAACCTGGTAGCACTCCCCCTCCGTCCCCACGATCACACGGAGCGCGTAGAGATCGAAGAGATCATGGATGTGTGTGATCGCCTTCTCGCGCATCTTCACGAAGATGCTGTAGACCTCCTTCCTGCGCGACTCGATGTCGACAGAAATCCCCTGCTCCCGAAAGAAGGCACGGAGCTCCTTCACCGCCTGCGGGAGGAAATCCCTCTTCTCCTCATCCAGCTGCTCGACCTGCTCAAGGATGCGCTCGGCATCCGACGGATAGATGACCGGGAATGCGCGGTTCTCGAGCTCATACTTGAGCGAGTAGATACCGAGACGGGCGGCCACCGGTGCGAAGAGCTGGAGCACGTCGAGGCTGATGATCTTGCGCTGCTCCAGGGGCATGACATCGAACATCCGGAGGATCGCACAGCGGTCGCAGAGCGTGATGAGCACCGTGCGGATGTCATCCGAGACGGAGAGGAGCATGAGCCGCAGATCCTCGATGTGGCTGCGGCGGGCCTGAAGTGTCACGTGGGAGAGGAGGTGAACATTGCCCACGAGTGCGCGCACCCTCGGGCCGAAGAGCTCCTCGAGCTCCGTGAGCGTCACGCCGCCGGCATCGAGCGCGTGATGGAGCAGTACCGCAATGATTGCGTCCTCATCCGGTCGGAAGGGGGCAAGAATCTCGAGCGTCCCGAGCGAATGGTCGAGGATGCGAATCCCGGAATGATGCATCCGATCTCCATAGAGATTCCGGCCGAGCTCGAGTGCGCGGGCGAGGCGGCTCTCACTCACCTTGGGTGCAACACCGTCTACGGTGAGGCGCCGCAGGACCGAAGCCAACTCTGCTGTCGTGACTGCTGCCATGGAGAAGCTGCAGTATAGCACAGAGAGGAAGGAAAGCGGGACGGGAGAGCCCCCTACGCCCTACGTCCTTCCCCTACACCCTCCATCCTACTTCTCCAGCACCAGCGTCACCGGTCCGTCATTGACGAGCTGCACTTCCATCATCGCCCCGAACTCCCCTCCCGCGACCTTCGTGACCCCCAGCTCCTTGAGTTTCTTCAGGAAGTACTCATAGAGAATCTTCGCCTCCCCCGGATCCGCCGCCGCCGTGTAGTCCGGCCGGTTTCCCTTGGCGGTGTCCCCTGCGAGCGTGAACTGGGAGACGACGAGGATGCCGCCGCCGATGTCCAGCACCGACCGGTCATTCACCTTGCCGTCCGGCGCGTCGAAGAGCCGAAGCTTCGTGACCTTCTCCGCGAGCCACTGCGCCTGCAGGGACGTATCGCCCTTCAGGACGCAGAGGAGGATGAGGTACCCACGGCCGATGGCACCGACGTTCCGCCCGTCGACCGCAACGGAAGCGGAGGAAACGCGCTGAAGGACGAGACGCATGAGGGGAGTGTAGCGGAAACCTCTGATATTTCCCCCACCCTGCCCTCCCCCATCGGGGGAAGGATGGAGGATGGGGAAGAAACGAAGAGCAGAGATTCATACATCTCTGCTACAGAACGAGAAGTTCAAACCTCGTAGCTGCAGATCGCGATCTGCCACAGCAGGATTTAATTGTGTGCAAGGATTTTGGCGTTGAAGATGGACATCAATGATATCCAGGAAAGTTGACGTATATCCAATTTCATTTCATAAAATGAAGTCTCCCCCCTGCGAAAAACTCGGGGAATTATTGACTTCCTGCCCTTCCTCTCTATTATTGGGCTTCGACCGAAGACCGAGGGCACAAGGCCGCAGGCCGAAATAAGCCCCTCCGAGGCATACAGCATCGGCCACCCGGCTCAGGCTTGGTGATTCGTGCCGTGTGCCTCGCTGGTCTCCCGGTCACTCGTGATCCCGGGAGATTTTTTTATCCCCCGCCCTCACCCTCACCCTAGCCCTTACCCCCCTCCCATGGCCGTCACCCGCGAAGAGAAGACCAGGCAGCTCACCGAGCTCAAAGAGAAGATGCAGAAAGCGCAGTCCCTCGTGTTCGCGCAGTACATCGGTCTCACCGTAATGGAAGTCGGAGAACTCCGACAGAAGTTGCGGGAGGCGAACGCCGAGATGAAGGTGGCGAAGAAAACCCTCAT
>JAEAMF010001396.1_pt1 | contig 17831 bp, 14 predicted proteins | sample 8958721 | NCBI WGS metagenome assembly JAEAMF01 (sample SAMN16933255, study PRJNA681124) | bioreactor sludge metagenome | isolation source: anaerobic bioreactor treating anionic surfactant - SDBS | place: India: Bengaluru | collected 2019-02-28
CTTCCAGAACCGCTGGATCTGGCAATCCTACCTGAGTCAGCTCATGAGCTTTCTCTTTAGCAAAGTATCCTAACCCAAGAGCAGTTAAGAAGAAAGATGCAGCTAGTATAGCAGTAAACTTACTCAGAAAGGTAGCAGAACCTTGGCTTCCGAACACAGTATTTGAAGCACCTGCGCCGAAAGATGCACCAGCCTCTGCACCTTTACCCTGTTGCAACAACACCAGTACCACCAAACCCAGCGCGCCCAACAGATGCAAAACAACTACGACGGTTTCGAGCATTTCTCAGTTTCCTGCGGCGCGACAAATTGCACCGAATTCGTCTGCGTTCAGGGAAGCTCCACCTATGAGCCCCCCATCGATATCCGGCATGCCGAACAGCTCAGCCGCATTGGCCGCCTTCACGCTGCCGCCGTATAGAAGCCGCACATTTCCTGCGACTTCAGTATTCTCTGCCGCCAGCTGCTCACGAATGGCTTTATGCACATCCTGCGCCTGCTGTGGCGTGGCCGTAAGGCCGGTGCCAATGGCCCATACAGGCTCATAAGCAATCACCGCTTTGGCAAAGGCACCAACACCGAGCTCCTCGATGATGCTACCCAGCTGACGCCCTACAACCTCAAGCGTCTTGCCCGCCTCGCGCTCTTCCAGGGTTTCCCCTATACACAACACTGGCGTCAGGCCACAGGCCTGAGCGGCTGCAAACTTGCGGTTGAGCGTTGCGTCAGTTTCGCCCATGAACTGGCGACGCTCCGAATGCCCAACCAACACAAAACTACATCCTGCATCGACCAACTGGCTCGGTGCAGTTTCACCGGTCAGCGCGCCCTGCATAGACTCCACTGCGGAGTTCTGTGCACCGACGGCGACCGACTTACCCTGCAACCCTTCAATCACTTGATTGATGTAGAGACAGGGCGGGAAAACCGCTACTTCAACACCGCTCGGCAGGGCTAAATCACTCAAGCCCTTGATCAGCTCAGCGACGCTGGCGCGGGTACCGTGCATCTTCCAGTTACCAGCTACCATAGGGCGACGCATGCTTTACCTCGTCGGTCAAAGTGGGCGCAGATCTTACCCAACCCTTTCAACGCTGGCAAGCGCTAATCAGACGCAAACTTCACCAACCAGCGCTGCCAGCTCTTCGGCGTAACCACGCACCTGTGCTTCATCGTCACCTTCGACCATCACGCGCACCAGCGGCTCAGTACCGGATTTGCGCAGCAATACCCGCCCACGCCCCGCCATTGCCTCTGTAACACGCGCACAGGCTTCCTTGACGACAGGGTGCTCAACCGGATCGACCTTGCTGTCACCAAAACGCACGTTGATCAGAACCTGTGGGCACTTGCGCAAAGCCTGACGCGCCTGAGCCAAGGTTTCGCCGCGACGCTTGAGCGCCAACAAGACCTGCAACGCAGCAATAATCGCATCGCCCGTCGTGGTGTGGTTGCAGCACACGACATGCCCGGAGTTTTCGCCGCCAACCACCCAGTCACGCTCCAACAGCTCAGCCATGACGTAGCGGTCGCCAACCTTCGCCCGCACAAACGGTATGGAAAGCTCCTGCAAGGCCAACTCAAGGCCCAGGTTGCTCATCAGGGTACCCACCACGCCACCCTGCAACTTGCCGCGCTCCTGCAGGTCACGCGCAATGATGAACAACAGCTCGTCACCATCGACGATCGCACCGGTATGGTCGACCATCAATACACGATCGCCATCACCATCGAAGGCGATACCAAGATCGGCGTGCCCCACCAGCACCGCTGCCTGCAGCGATTCGATGTGCGTAGAGCCACAACCTTCATTGATGTTCAGGCCGTCCGGCTGCGCATGCAGCACCGTGACGCTGGCACCCAGTTCGCGGAACACGCTAGGCGCAACCTTGTAGGTAGCGCCATGAGCACAATCAACCACAAGCTTGAGCCCGGCAAAATCGGTACTGGTCGGCACACTGCTCTTGCAGAACTCGATGTAGCGCCCGGCAGCATCGTTGATGCGCGAGACCTTGCCCAGCTTGCTCGACTCCACCACGGTCATCGGCTGATCGAGCAACTCTTCAATCATCAGCTCGATATCATCAGGCAGCTTGGTACCCTGGCCGGAGAAGAACTTGATGCCGTTATCATCGTGCGGATTGTGCGAGGCACTGATGACAATGCCCGCTTCGGCGTGAAAGGTACGCGTCAGGTAGGCAATCGCCGGGGTCGGCATCGGCCCAAGCAGCATGACATCCGCACCGGCAGCAGAGAGACCTGCTTCCAGCGCCGACTCGAACATGTAACCCGAAATTCGCGTGTCCTTGCCCACCAACACCCTGCAAGCGCCCATCTTGCGAAAGGCCATACCCGCTGCCCAACCCAGCTTGAGCATGAAATCAGGGGTGATGGGGTATACACCGACGCGGCCACGAATACCGTCGGTACCAAAATATTTTCTACTCATAAATGCTCCGTCACTCTTATTCGGCGGCCTGTACCGCTGCGATCATCCGCACTACGTCGACGGTTTCGGCGACATCATGAACGCGTAAAATACTGGCACCTTTGGTCATCGCCAGCGCAGCCAATGCGAGGCTGCCGTAGAGCCGCTCCCCAACCGGGCGCTCAAGTGCCTGACCAATCATGCTCTTGCGTGAAACGCCGACCAGCAGAGGCCTGCCAAGGCGATACAACGCTTCCATGTGCTTGAACAGGCTAAGGTTGTGGGCCAGGTTTTTTGCGAACCCAAAGCCCGGATCCAGGATGATGCGCTCCGCACCAATGCCCACCGCCGCACACGCAGCCATCCGTTCTTCAAGATAGCTCGACACTTCGACCGTGACATTCTGGTAATGCGGGTTGTTCTGCATGTCGCCTGGTTCACCGCGCATGTGCATCAAGCACACAGGCAAACCTGTGGCAGCCGCTGCATCCAGGGCGCCATCGCGACTGAGCGATCGCACATCGTTAATCAGCCCCGCCCCGAGACGAGCCGATTCGCGCATCACGGCCGGGGTCGACGTGTCGACGGAGATGATGACATCCAGCGCCTGGCTGATGGCCTCGACGATGGGCGCAACGCGCTCCAGCTCTTCGACAGGAGACACCGCTCGCGCGCCCGGCCGAGTGGACTCACCGCCCACATCGATCAGCGTAGCGCCTGCGGCAACCATCGCCTCCGCGTGGCGCAATGCCGCGTCACGCTGAGTGAAGCGGCCGCCATCGGAGAAGGAGTCTGGCGTGATATTGAGGATACCCATGACATGGGTAAGGGACAAATCAAGAACCCGGTTGCCGCAAGGCAACCGGGTCGGGTACTGCTTTGGAGTCATATGAATCCTTAGTGTTGCGCCGCCGGGCCACCAATCGGCGACTCGGGGCGGTCACCCTGCGAGACAGGTGTGCCCGAAGTACCCGATCCACCTTCCCAGTCACGCGGTTCGCGCGGAGGACGGCCTGCCATGATGTCGTCGATCTGATCAGCATCAATGGTTTCGTACTTCATCAATGCATCCGCCATGGCGTCCAGCTTGTCTCTATTCTCGGTGAGAATCTGCTTGGCGGTGGCATAGCACTGATCGATGATGCTGCGCACTTCGGAGTCGATCATCTTGGCCGTCTCGCCAGACACGCTAGCGTGCTGGGAACCCGCGCTACGACCCAGGAAAACCTCACCCTCTTCTTCGGCATACATCAGCGGGCCGAGCTTTTCGGAAAGGCCCCACTTGGTGACCATGTTACGGGCGATCTGGCTGGCACGCATGATGTCGTTTGATGCACCGGTGGTGACACCATCAAAGCCGAGCGTCATCTCTTCGGCGATACGACCGCCGTAGAGCGAGCAGATCTGGCTGATCAAGGCACGCTTGGAGAGGCTGTAACGATCCTCTTCAGGCAGGAACATGGTTACACCCAACGCACGGCCACGAGGGATGATCGAAACTTTGTAGACTGGATCATGCTCAGGCACGATGCGACCGACAATGGCGTGACCCGCTTCGTGGTAAGCGGTGTTCTGCTTTTCCTTCTCCGACATGACCATGCTTTTGCGCTCAGCGCCCATCATGATCTTGTCTTTGGCCAACTCGAACTCTTTCATTTCGACGATACGCTTGCTGCCACGTGCAGCGAACAGCGATGCTTCGTTGACCAGGTTAGCCAGGTCGGCACCGGAGAAGCCTGGCGTACCACGTGCAATAACCGCCGGATTGACGTTCTCGCCCACAGGCACTTTACGCATGTGAACCTTGAGAATCTGCTCGCGACCACGAATATCCGGGAGACCCACCACGACCTGACGGTCAAAGCGACCTGGACGCAACAGCGCCGGGTCCAGCACGTCTGGGCGGTTGGTAGCGGCAATCACAATGATGCCGTCGTTCATCTCGAAGCCGTCCATCTCGACCAGCAACTGGTTGAGAGTCTGCTCACGCTCGTCATGACCGCCGCCCATACCGGCGCCACGATGACGACCCACCGCATCGATTTCGTCGATGAAGATAATGCAAGGGGCATGCTTCTTCGCTTGTTCGAACATGTCACGGACACGGCTCGCACCGACACCCACGAACATCTCGACGAAGTCAGAACCGGAAATGGTGAAGAACGGTACTTTCGCTTCGCCTGCAATGGCCTTGGCCAGCAGGGTTTTACCGGTACCCGGTGGGCCAACCATCAGCACGCCGCGAGGAATACGACCACCCAGGCGCTGGAACTTGCCCGGATCGCGCAGGAACTCGACGAGCTCGCCGACTTCCTCCTTGGCTTCATCACAACCGGCCACGTCGGCCAGTGTGGTCTTTACCTGGTCTTCCGATAGCAGGCGCGCCTTGCTCTTGCCAAAGCTCATCGGCCCGCCCTTGCCACCTGCGCCACCCTGCATCTGGCGCATGAAGAACATGAACACGGCGATAATCACCAGGATCGGGAAGCTGGCAACCAGCAGCTGAGTCCAGATGCTCTGCTGCTCGGGCTGCTTGCCTTCAACGACTACGTGATTGTCGACCAGATCGCCAATCAGGCCGTTATCCTGAATGGCCGGACGGATGGTCTTGAAGCTGTCGCCGTCCGTACGCTTGCCGGTGATGACATAGCCGTCGACTGCGACACGTTCGACCTTGCCATCCTTGACCTGTTGAATAAAGTCGGAATAGTTGAGGGTCTGCGGCTCGTTCGGGCTGGAGAAGTTGTTCATCACCGTCACCAGGACAGCCGCGATGATCAACCACAGGATCAAATTCTTTGCCATATCGTTCAATTAGCTACCCTCTGAAGCAGGCTGAGGCGCAGCCGTGCCTCGCATGATAATCACCGGCCTAACTTACTACATTACCTACACATCTGCAGGCGCCGTCTGTAACCCTTTGTGAAACTTAGACTACACGATGTTCGCCCAAGTCAGGCAGGGCAGTCGATTGGAAAAAACTATCGCAAACCCTGGAAGCTGCCGGCATGACGCTTTACTCGCCGCGAAAACCCCTTGCCAGCAAGTACTGCTCGCGGGAACGGTCCCGCGAAGAGAGCGGCTTGCGCATCTGGACCTTGTCGAACTTCTGCCGAACGGTTTTCAGATAGGTATCAAACCCCTCACCCTGAAAGATCTTGATCAGGAAGTCACCACCCGGACGCAATACGCGGGTAGCCAGGTCAAGGGCCAACTCACAGAGGAACATCGCCTTGGGCATATCCACCGCAGGTGTACCACTCATATTGGGGGCCATATCGGAAATCACAAGGTCTACTTCGGTATTACCTACCGCTTCGAGGATTTGCGCAAGCACCTCATCCTGGGTGAAGTCGCCCTGAATGAAGGTCACATCAGGAATGCTGTCCATTTCCAGGATGTCCGAGGCAATCAAACGCCCCTGCCCACCAATCAGACGACTGGTCACCTGAGACCAGCCACCTGGCGCAGCGCCGAGATCGATGACACTCATGCCCGGGCGGATCAGTCGGTCTTTTTCCTGCAGCTCCAGCAGCTTGTAGCTGGCACGCGAGCGATAACCGTCCTTTTGCGCCATCTTGACGTAAGGATCGTTGAAATGTTCTTTCAGCCAGTTATGGCTTGTCTTGGAACGCGCCACTGGGCACCTCGATGATAACGGTCGTGATTAACTGGGCGGATCCACGGGCCCTCGGGTAAAATGGCCGCCATTTTTACAGAATCAGACAAAGGGTCAGATTATGCCGCTCACTCAAGAGCAGAAGAAACAGTACAAATCCATTGGCCACGACCTCAAACCAGTTTTGATTGTGGCAGGCAATGGGCTGACTGAGGGTGTTCTCGCCGAACTCGAGCGCGCCTTGAGCGATCATGAGCTGATCAAGATCAAGCTCAACCTCAACGAGCGCGAAGAGCGTGCCGAAGTGATCACCGAGCTGTGCAAGGCTGGCCGTGCAGAACTGGTACAAACCATCGGGAAAATGGCACTGATTTACCGCAAAAACCCACAGCCTAACAAACAGCTGTCGAACATCCATCGCTACAAGTGATGCTCGCGCCGTGTCAGCGGCGCGCTCTGCGCGCCCTGCCCGGCTGAGGTTGCAGCACCAACAATACACCGGTAAGGCCCAGCACCAAATAGCAGAGCAACTGCCAACGCATCAACCCTGGCAGCAACGTTCGCAACGCAAAATACACAACACACGCCAGCAACGCCATCAGCAGCAGTTGCCCTCGCCTGTCTTGCCACAGGCTGCGCAGGCCTTCAGCCTGCACCAGAACCAACACCTGCAGCCCCGCACAAAACGCTGCGAATGCTACCAGCAATGACGCCACCAGCTTGCCGATATCCTCGACAAGTAGCGGCGCCAGCCCAACCTTTGCAAGCGTCGGTAGAAGCCCGAAGTACAGCATCCATAGGCCGCCAACCCAGAGCACCTGGGTTAGCTGCCAGATCACAGCGGTCGCGGCAACGCCGCGACGCCGCTTAAATATGGGCGACTTCGACAATCTCGTACGCGATCAAACCACTCGGGGTCTTCACCGACACGACATCACCCTCTTGCTTGCCGATCAGGGCGCGAGCAATAGGCGAACCAACCGAAAGCTTGCCAGCCTTGATGTCAGCTTCATCTTCACCAACGATCTGGTACTTCAGGCTTTCGTCGGTTTCGACGTTGGCAATCTCAACAGTCGTGCCGAAGATCACCTTGCCAGTGTGCGCAATCGAAGTGACATCAATCACCACCGCGTTCTGCAAGCGCCCTTCGATATCACGGATACGCGCTTCAACCATACCTTGCTGCTCGCGCGCAGCATGGTACTCGGCGTTTTCCTTGAGGTCGCCCAGCTCCCGCGCTTCACCAATATCCTGGCTGAGCTTGGGACGAACGACCTTGGTCAGATGGGTCAGTTCTTCTTCCAGGGCGCGAGCGCCCTGGACAGTCATAGGGTATTTATTCATCCGTTGAGTCCTGCATGGAGATCCTGCAAGCGGCGCACGGTCTTTTCCGGACCGAACTTCAGCGCTTCACAGATAGCTTCACCTGCCGCAATGGTGGTGGTGCAGTAGATTTTGTGCTGCAACGCATTGCGACGAATCGAGTAGGAATCAGCAATCGACTGACGACCTTCAGTGGTGTTGATGATCAGCGACACTTCATCGTTCTTGATCATATCAACAACATGCGGACGGCCTTCAGTCACCTTGTTCACACGACGCACTTTCAGCCCGGCAGCCTCAATAATCTTGGCAGTGCCCGCAGTCGCGACAACTTCAAAGCCCAGGGCGATCAGGTCACGGGCAACGCCAGCCACTTGTGGCTTGTCGTCATCACGCACGCTGATAAACGCGGTACCGCCAGTCGGCAGCACTTCGCTGGCGCCCATCTGAGCCTTGGCAAACGCTTCACCGAAGCTGTCGCCCACACCCATGACTTCACCCGTCGACTTCATTTCAGGGCCGAGGATCGGGTCAACACCTGGGAACTTGGCGAACGGGAAGACCGCTTCCTTGACGCTGTAGAAGTTCGGAATGATTTCCTTGGTGAAACCAATTTCCTTCAGGGTCTTGCCGGCCATGACACGCGCCGCAATCATCGCCAGGGAAGTGCCGATGCACTTGGAGACGAACGGTACAGTACGCGAAGCGCGCGGGTTGACTTCAATGACGTAGATCTTGTCGCCTTGCAGCGCCAGCTGAACGTTCATCAGGCCGACCACGCCCAACTCCAGAGCCATTTTCTTGACCTGCTCGCGGACTTCGTCCTGAACATGGGCTGGCAGGGAGTATGGCGGCAGCGAACAGGCCGAGTCACCGGAGTGAACACCGGCCTGCTCGATGTGCTGCATGATCGCGCCGATGACCACGTCGGTACCGTCGCAGACCGCATCAACGTCCATCTCGATGGCGCAGTTGAGGAAGTGGTCGAGCAGCACAGGGCTGTCGTTGGAAACCTGGACCGCTTCACGCAGGTAACGCTTGAGTTCGTCCAGTTCGTAGACGATCTCCATGGCACGGCCACCCAGCACGTAGGACGGACGAACCACCAGCGGGTAACCGATCACACCGGCAGCACGGATGGCTTCATCTTCGCTGCGAACGGTGGCATTTGGCGGCTGCAGCAGGTTCAGACGCTGAACCATCTGCTGGAAGCGCTCACGGTCTTCAGCACGGTCGATTGCATCAGGGCTGGTACCGATAATCGGTACACCGGCCTCTTCCAGCGCACGAGCCAGTTTCAGCGGGGTCTGGCCACCGTAGTGAACGATCACGCCCTTCGGCTTCTCGACACGCACCACTTCCAGCACGTCTTCCAGCGTCAGCGGCTCGAAGTACAGGCGATCGGACGTGTCATAGTCGGTGGAAACGGTTTCCGGGTTGCAGTTGACCATGATGGTCTCGTAACCATCTTCACGCAGGGCCAGTGCCGCGTGTACGCAGCAGTAGTCGAACTCGATACCTTGGCCGATACGGTTTGGACCACCACCCAGGATCATGATCTTGTCACGGCTCGACGGGTTGGCCTCGCACTCTTCCTCATAGGTCGAATACAGGTAGGCCGTGTCGGTCGCGAACTCGGCAGCGCAGGTGTCGACGCGCTTGTAGACCGGGAACACTTCCAGCTTGTGGCGGTGACGACGCAGGTTCTTGTCGGTAATACCCAGCAGCTTGGCCAGACGCTGGTCAGAGAAGCCCTTGCGCTTGAGGCTGAGCATCAGGCCCTTGTCGATGTTGGCCAAGCCCAGGGTCTTGACGCGCTCTTCTTCCTTGATCAGGTCTTCGATCTGCACCAGGAACCAGTGGTCGATGCTGGTCAGCGCGAAGATTTCGTCACGGGTCATGCCAGCACGGAAGGCGTCAGCAACGTACCAGATGCGCTCAGCGCCAGGAACGGTCAGCTCGCGCTTGAGGATGCTCGGGGTTTCCGGGTTAGCCAAGTCAAGCTTAGGATCAAGACCGCATACACCCACTTCTAGACCACGCAGGGCTTTCTGCAGGGATTCCTGGAAAGTACGGCCGATGGCCATGACTTCACCAACGGATTTCATCTGGGTGGTCAGACGGGCGTCGGCTTTCGGGAACTTCTCGAAGGCGAAGCGCGGCAGCTTGGTCACAACGTAGTCGATGGACGGCTCGAACGAAGCCGGGGTACGACCACCGGTGATGTCGTTCTGCAGTTCATCCAGGGTGTAGCCGACAGCCAGCTTGGCGGCAATCTTGGCGATCGGGAAGCCGGTCGCTTTCGAAGCCAGGGCCGAGGAACGCGATACACGCGGGTTCATCTCGATCACGACCATACGGCCAGTGTCCGGGCAGATACCGAACTGGACGTTGGAACCGCCTGTTTCAACACCGATCTCACGCAGTACCGCCAGCGAGGCGTTACGCATGATCTGGTATTCCTTGTCGGTCAGGGTCTGTGCCGGAGCAACGGTGATCGAGTCACCGGTGTGCACGCCCATCGGGTCGAAGTTTTCGATGGAGCAGACGATGATGCAGTTGTCCTTTTTGTCGCGGACCACTTCCATCTCGTACTCTTTCCAACCGATCAACGACTCATCGATCAGCAGTTCCTTGGTCGGCGACAGGTCCAGACCACGGGCACAGATTTCTTCGAACTCTTCACGGTTGTAGGCGATGCCACCACCGGTGCCGCCCATGGTGAAGGACGGACGAATGATGCACGGGAAGCCCAGCTTCTCGAGAACGGCGTTAGCCTCCTCCATGCTGTGGGCGATGCCGGAGCGCGGGCACTCCAGACCAATGGCTTTCATGGCCTGGTCAAAACGCGAACGGTCTTCTGCCTTGTCGATGGTGTCGGCATTGGCGCCGATCATTTCCACACCGAACTTCTCCAGAATGCCTTCGCGCTCCAGATCCAGGGCGCAGTTCAGTGCAGTCTGGCCACCCATGGTCGGCAGCAGCGCATCTGGACGCTCTTTCTCAATGATCTTGGCCACCGTTTGCCATTTGATCGGCTCGATGTAGGTGGCGTCGGCCATGGCCGGGTCGGTCATGATGGTGGCCGGGTTGGAGTTCACCAGGATGACGCGGAAACCTTCCTCGCGCAGGGCCTTGCAGGCCTGGGCGCCGGAATAGTCGAATTCGCAGGCCTGGCCGATCACGATCGGGCCAGCGCCGAGAATCAGGATACTTTTAATGTCTGTACGTTTTGGCATGGGTTGTCACTCAAATCCGCAGGTCAGTCGGCAAGCCGTCTTGAACAATCTTGGCGGTCCCTGAACACGGCTTGCGCCGGTTCAGGGCCTTCTCACTAGGTGCTCAGCGGCGCTTGGCCATGGCATCGATGAAACGGTCGAACAGCGGCGCGACATCGGTCGGGCCAGGGCTGGCTTCAGGGTGACCCTGGAAGCTGAACGCGCTCTTGTCGGTGCGCTCAATACCCTGGAGGCTACCGTCGAACAGCGACTTGTGCGTAGCGCGCACATTGGCTGGCAGCGTCGCCTCATCAACGGCAAAACCGTGGTTCTGGCTGGTGATCATCACAACGCCGGTGTCCAGATCCTGGACCGGGTGGTTGGCACCGTGGTGGCCATGACCCATTTTCACGGTCTTGGCGCCAGAAGCGAGTGCCAGCAGTTGGTGACCCAGGCAGATGCCGAACACCGGAATTTCGGTTTCGAGAATGTCCTGAATCGCCTTGATTGCATAATCGCAAGGCTCTGGATCGCCAGGGCCGTTAGACAGGAACACGCCATCAGGGTTGAGCGCCAGAACGTCGCTGGCCGGTGTTTGCGCAGGAACCACGGTCACACGGCAGCCGCGCTCAACCAGCATGCGCAGGATGTTCAGCTTGACGCCGTAGTCATAGGCAACCACGTGGTATGGCAGCTCGGAAGCTTCGATAGTTGGGTGACTGTCGGTCTTCAGACTCCAGACACTGGAACGCCACTCGTAGCTGTTCTGGGTGCTGACAACCTTGGCCAGGTCCATGCCTTTCAGGCCTGGGAAGCCACGCGCAGCGGCGATGGCGGCTTCTTCGGTGATGTTGTCACCGGCCAGGATGCAACCATTCTGCGCACCCTTCTCACGCAGGATGCGTGTCAGGCGACGGGTATCGATGCCGGCGATCGCAACCACGTTGTTGGCTTTCAGGTAGTCCGGCAGCGACTGCTTGTTCCGCCAGTTGCTGGCAAGCAACGGCAGGTCGCGAATCACCAGGCCAGCCGACCAGACGCGGTCGGATTCGGCATCTTCCGGCGTGGTGCCAGTGTTGCCAATGTGTGGGTAAGTCAGGGTAACGATTTGCTGCGCATAGGAAGGGTCAGTCAGGATTTCCTGATAGCCGGTCATTGCGGTGTTAAACACCACCTCACCAACGGTCTGACCGTCGGCTCCAATGGCTTCACCGCGAAAAATGCTGCCATCAGCAAGGGCGAGTATGGCTGGCTTAGTCAAGAAGACCTCCCGTAAATCAAGCCTGAAGGGGCGATCGCAGGTTGCAAAAAAGCGGAATGACGTATAGACACGTCACCCCGCTTTCTTCGTCGAATTATCTGCGCGCTTTTAGTGGACACACTAAAGCTGTAGCTTACAGAAAAACGTATTTTTGGTCTACCGCTGATGTGCCTGAAAGGCGCAGAAATGCGACAGGACGTCGCCAGGATTCAGAAGCAACCCGCAAGACCGGCTCCAGTGAAACCCAAAGAGCCGACTTGCAGGCACACTTTCGACAACGCTTAACGCAGTTCCAGCACGTCCTGCATGTCATACAGGCCCGGCTCGCGCCCTTCCAGCCACAATGCGGCACGCACCGCACCCTTGGCGAAGGTCATGCGACTGGAGGCCTTGTGGGTGATCTCGACGCGCTCACCCTCAGCCGCGAACAACACGGTGTGATCGCCGACCACATCGCCGGCACGCACGGTAGCGAAGCCAATGGTCTGCCGATCACGGGCGCCGGTCTGACCTTCGCGACCATAGACCGCCACTTCCTGCAGGTTGCGACCCAAGGCCTGAGCAACCACCTCACCCATGCGCAGCGCCGTACCCGAAGGTGCATCGACCTTGTGCCGGTGATGCGCCTCGATGATCTCGATATCGACATCATCACCCAGCACGCGGGCAGCAGTATCGAGCAGCTTCAAGCACAGGTTCACACCCACGCTGAAGTTGGCGGCGAAGACAATCGGAATCTCCTTGCTCGCCTCTACCAGCAGTTGCTTTTCTTCAGCACTGAAGCCGGTAGTACCGATCACCATGGCCTTGCCCGACTCACGGCAAAACGCCAGGTTTTTCAGCGTGACCGACGGATGGGTGAAGTCGATCAGAACATCGAAGTCATCGACCACCTGTTCCAGACCACCCGACAGCGCCACGCCAATACGACCCAGCGCTGCCAATTCACCAGCGTCCGCACCGATCAGCGTACTGTCCGGACGATCCACAGCCGCGGTCAGGCCCGCACCCTGCGCATGCTGCACAGCTTCGATCAGGGTTTTACCCATCCGCCCTGCAGCACCCATTACCGCTATACGTCGCATGCCCTGTTCCTTCTTACAGATCGCCGAAGAAGCGCTTTACGCCTTCGAACCAGCCACTGGCCTTGGGAGAATGGGAACTGTCGCAGTCCAGCGAATCGCGCAGCTCTTCGAGCAGCTCACGCTGACGGCGACTCAGATTGACCGGCGTCTCGACTGCGACGCGGCACATCAGATCGCCCGCCGCACCGCCACGCACCGGGGCAACACCCTTGCCGCGCAGACGGAACTGCTTGCCGGTCTGAGTACCCTCAGGGATCTTCAGCTTGACCCGACCATCAAGGGTCGGCACTTCAAGCTCGCCACCCAGCGCAGCATCGGTGTAACTGATCGGCACTTCGCAATACAAATGCTTGCCATCACGCTGGAAGATCGCATGCTCGCGCACATTGATCACAACGTAAAGGTCGCCGGTAGGCCCACCATGGCTACCCGCCTCGCCCTCGCCAGACAGGCGGATGCGGTCTCCGGTATCGACACCGGCCGGCACCTTGACCGACAGCGTCTTGTACTCTTCGACACGCCCTTCGCCATGGCATGCATCGCAAGGATCGGTAATGATCTTGCCTTGGCCATGACAACGCGGACAGGTCTGCTGGACCGAGAAAAAGCCCTGCTGCATGCGCACCTGGCCAATACCACCACAGGTCGGACAGGTCGAGGGCGAAGAGCCCTTCTTGGCACCGGAACCCTCGCACGGCGAGCAGTTCACCAATGTCGGCACACGGATATTGACCGTGGTGCCGCGCACCGCTTCTTCGAGGTTCAGCTCCAGGGTGTAGCGCAGGTCGCTGCCACGCTGGGCACCGCCACGGGAACCACCCCGACCACCACCAAAGAAGTCGCTGAACACATCACCGAAGATATCGGAGAAGTTCGCACCACCAAAGCCAGCACCGCCACCACCCATGCTAGGGTCGACGCCGGCATGGCCATACTGGTCATACGCCGCACGCTTGCTGCTATCGGACAGCACTTCGTAGGCCTCGTTGGCCTCCTTGAATTTTTCTTCCGACTCTTTGTCATCGGGATTACGGTCCGGGTGATGCTTCATCGCCAGACGACGATAAGCCTTCTTCAGCTCCGCCTCGCTGGAGCCGCGCTCTACACCCAGAACCTCGTAATAATCACGCTTTGCCATAAGTCTTTGTACTCTTGAGGACGTTCGGCAAACCTCTGCGCTATTCGCGCTATGCCGCCAGCATTCAAACCCGGTCGAATGCCGTAAAAATTCGGGTATTCCAGACACGCCAACGCGGGAGCAAGCCCCCGCGCGGCGACATCCTACCAGCCACCGCTAAAATGCAGTCAACCGGCCGACAACCTGTAGTAATTACTTGTTGTCTTTGACTTCTTCGAACTCGGCGTCGACTACATCGTCATGCTTGCCAGCTTCTTCCGCAGGCTTGGCAGCAGCTTCAGGCTTCTCGCCCTGCTCAGCGTACATTTTCTGAGCCACTGGCGCGGAGACCTTCGACAGCTCTTCGACCTTGGCATCGATGGCAGCTTTGTCATCGCCTTTAACGGCAGCTTCCAGCGCTACGACCGCAGCTTCGATAGCAGCCTTCTCTTCGGCAGTGACCTTGTCACCGGCATCAGCGACCATCTTGCGAGTCGAGTGCACCAGCGCATCACCCTGGTTACGGGCAGCGGCCAGCTCTTCAAACTTGCGGTCTTCCTCGGCGTTAGCCTCGGCATCACGCACCATGCGCTCGATTTCTTCGTCCGACAGACCGGAGTTGGCCTTGATCACGATCGACTGAGTCTTGCCAGTGGCCTTGTCTTTCGCACCAACGTGCAGGATACCGTTGGCGTCGATGTCGAAGGTCACTTCGATCTGAGGCACGCCACGTGGTGCTGGTGGAATGTCAGCCAGGTCGAACTTGCCCAGGGACTTGTTCTGTGCGGCTTGTTTACGCTCACCTTGCAGCACGTGAATGGTCACGGCGCTCTGATTGTCATCAGCGGTCGAGAACACCTGCGACTTCTTGGTCGGAATGGTGGTGTTTTTCTCGATCAGCGCGGTCATCACGCCACCCATGGTTTCAATACCCAGGGTCAGCGGGCTAACGTCCAGCAGCAGAACGTCTTTCACGTCACCTGCCAGAACGGCACCCTGGATAGCAGCACCCATGGCAACGGCTTCGTCAGGGTTGACGTCTTTACGCGCTTCTTTACCGAAGAAATCGGTAACGGCTTTCTGTACCAGCGGCATACGGGTCTGGCCGCCAACCAGGATCACGTCGTTGATCGAACCTACGTCGATACCGGCATCTTTCAGCGCGATACGGCAAGGCTCGATGGTGCGCTGAACCAGGTCTTCAACCAGCGATTCCAGCTTGGCGCGGGAGATCTTCACGTTCAGGTGCTTAGGACCGGTGGCATCTGCAGTGATGTACGGCAGGTTGACATCAGTCTGCTGGCTCGAAGACAGCTCGATCTTGGCTTTCTCAGCGGCCTCTTTCAGACGCTGCATGGCCAGCGGGTCACCCTTGAGGTTCATGCCGCTTTCTTTCTTGAACTCGTCAACAAGGTAGTCGATCAGACGGATATCGAAGTCTTCACCACCGAGGAAGGTGTCACCGTTGGTTGCCAGTACTTCGAACTGGTGCTCACCATCAACCTCGGCGATCTCGATCACCGACACGTCGAAGGTACCGCCACCCAGGTCATAAACGATCACGGTGTGATCGCCCTTGGCCTTGTCCATACCGTACGCCAGCGCAGCAGCGGTAGGTTCGTTGATGATGCGCTTGACGTCCAGACCAGCAATACGACCGGCGTCCTTGGTAGCTTGACGCTGGCTGTCGTTGAAGTAGGCAGGCACGGTAATAACTGCTTCAGTCACTGCCTCGCCGAGGTAGTCTTCGGCGGTCTTCTTCATCTTTTTCAGGATTTCAGCCGAGATTTGTGGCGGCGCCATTTTCTGGCCGTTCACTTCAACCCAGGCGTCGTTGTTGTCTGCCTTGACGATCTTGTAAGGGACCATCTGGATGTCTTTCTGAACGACTTCTTCATCGAAACGACGACCGATCAGACGCTTTACTGCGTACAGGGTGTTGTGCGGGTTGGTGACAGCCTGACGCTTGGCCGACTGACCGACCAGAATCTCGCCATCGTTGGCGTAAGCGATGATCGATGGGGTGGTACGCGCGCCTTCGGCGTTCTCGATAACCTTGACGTTACCGTTTTCCAGAATGGAGACGCAGGAGTTGGTGGTCCCCAGGTCGATACCGATGATTTTACCCATGTTAACTCTCCCGAAACTTGAATAAGGTTGCCGCAGCAGTGCTGGCTAACTGCGGTAATACTTGAATGCTTGACACCTAAATGGGGACGCCCCGGACGATTTCAAGCCTGCTCGTCAATCGACGGCGAAACCGGCGCCGGCGCCTTGCTGACCACAACCATGGCTGGGCGCAGCAGACGGCCATTGAGCTGATAGCCCTTCTGGAACACTTTCAACACGCTGTTAGGCTCTACCTCAGCGCTTTCCTGCATGGCCATGGCCTGGTGATGCTCGGCATTGAACGGCTCGCCATGCGGGTCAATGGCTTCAAGGTTGAAGCGCTTGAGGGTGTCGTGGAACATTTTCAGCGTCAGCTCAATGCCTTCACGCATTGGGCGAATGCTTTCATCATCGGCGCTGGAAAGCTCCAGACCGCGCTCCAGGCTATCGATGACCGGCAGCAGGTCGCCAGCGAACTTTTCCAGGGCGAACTTGTGGGCCTTCTCGATATCCTGCTCAGCACGACGGCGAATGTTCTGCAGATCGGCTGCAGCACGCAGAGATTGATCCTGGGCCGCCGCCAGCTGCTCTTCGAGCACCTGAACGCGAGCATTGAGGTCGTCGCCGGTCGCGCCTGCGGATTTGTCGGCGTTCAGATTCTGTTCGTCCAGCATCTGTTCGTCAGCCATAAAATCTCTCCTTTCAATTTTGTCAGCGAGCTGAACTCGCGCATCTGCCGCCTATATGGGGTCGCAAAATGCAGGTTCAAGGGCTGAAATCAGCAGAAGCACACCCGCGCTATGATCACTCGCGATCAAAAGCCACCTCACTCAAGCAAACAGAGCTAAAACCAGGCATTGTCAGCCGATTTGAAAACACTGTATAAATAACCAGACTTAACACTTGGGAGCCGCCCCAATGCTGGTGCATCTGTCTGTACACAATTACGCCATCGTCGAACACCTGGACCTCGAACTGTCCCGTGGCATGAGCGTCATCACTGGCGAAACCGGGGCCGGCAAGTCGATCATGCTTGACGCCTTGGGCCTGACACTCGGCGACCGGGCCGACAGTGGCGTGGTACGCCCAGGCGCAGACAAAGCCGACATCCTGGCCACCTTCGACCTGGCCGACATCCCCGAGGCTCGAGCCTGGCTGGCCGAGCGCGACCTGGACACCGACGGCCCCTGCATCCTGCGGCGTGTCATCACTGCCGAGGGGCGCACCCGCGGCTACATCAACGGCACACCCTGCCCGCTGAGCGACCTCAAGGCACTGGGCGAACTGCTGATCGACATTCACAGCCAACACGAACATCAGTCGCTGCTGAAATCCGACACCCATCGCCGCCTGCTTGACGAATACGCCGGCGCCACCGACCTCGCCCGCCAGGTGCAACTGGCGGCCCAGCGCTGGCGACAAACGCGCCAGGAACTGGAGCGCCTGTCCAATTCCAGCGAAGAGCAGCAGGCTCGTCACCAGTTGTTGAGCTATCAACTCGAAGAGCTGGACAACCTGGGCCTTGGAGAAGATGAGCTGGAGCAACTGGAGCAGGAACACAAGAACCTGACCAACGCAGAGGCCCTGTTCGGCATTTGCCGCCAGGTCATCGACCATTGCAGCGAAAGCGATTCGGGCAACGTACTCAGCGCCCTCACCGCCAGCCTCAAC
>JAEAMF010001397.1_pt1 | contig 17827 bp, 19 predicted proteins | sample 8958721 | NCBI WGS metagenome assembly JAEAMF01 (sample SAMN16933255, study PRJNA681124) | bioreactor sludge metagenome | isolation source: anaerobic bioreactor treating anionic surfactant - SDBS | place: India: Bengaluru | collected 2019-02-28
TGGGCATAATCACGGAACGGAAGCAGAAACAACAACGGACGAACACGAAGAAGAAAATGTTGCCGTGCTGACCGATGAGCAGATGAAAGCCGTTGGTATCGAAATAGGGATGATTGAACAAAAACAATTATCCGCAACATTGAAAGCCAACGGAGGATTGAGAGTACCCAACAGCAACAAGGCAAATGCAACTTCAATGTTTGGTGGCGTTATCAAATCCCTCAATGTGGAGATAGGCGATTTTGTAAAGAAAGGTCAGGTCATCGGCACAATTTCCAATCCGCAATTCATACAGTTGCAGGAAGAATACCTAAGCATTAATAGCCGGATAGAATTTGCAGAGCAGGAAGTGGCAAGACAAAGAGAGCTGAACGAGGGAAATGCAGGTGCAAAGAAAAACCTGCAAAGTGCCACATCTGAATTGAACACGTTGAGAACACGAAAAGCATCGTTACAACAACAAATCCAAATGATGGGTATTAATCCGGCTTCCTTGTCAAATGCGAGCCTTAAATCCTCGTTGGTCGTTACAAGCCCGATAAGTGGCACTATAAGTAACGTTTTTGCCAAAATCGGAAGCTATGTAGATGTGTCTTCGCCTATTGCCGAAATAATAGAGAACACAGCATTGCACTTGGATTTACAGGTTTATGAAAAGGATATTCCCCTTATCAAAATAGGTCAGAAAATAGATTTTGTCGTAACCAACAATCCCAATAAGACCTATTCTGCCGAAGTGTACAGTATTGGTTCATCTTTTAGCGGAGAGAGTAAGACCATTGCCGTTCACAGCAGAATTACAGGCGATAAAACAGGATTGATTGATGGAATGAGCATAACCGGAACTGTCAGTTTAGATAATGTACTAAGTACGGCTGTACCCAATGAAGCGATTGTCAATGCAGACGGGAAGTATTACATCTTTTTGGTCAAGGAGCAGGAAGAAGAACCGCACGACCACAAAGAGGACGAGGCTCACGACCATAACCACGACCACGGTTCGGAAAAAGCAACTCAATTTGTAAGAATGGAAATCGTTAAAGGTGCTTCTCAATTGGGTTACACGGCGATAACGCCTGTAAATGAAATTCCACACGGTACGCATATCGTGATAAAAGGTGCGTTTTTTGTGAATGCAAAAATGAATGATACCGGAGAACACGGTCACGCTCACTAAAATAGTATATAATGAAAAAGAGCATTGAACAAAAGCTGTTGTCAAAGAACACCAATCCGACCAGTATGCGGATATTGGTGTACGATTTCTTGGAGCAACAGCAAACAGCGATGTCCTTATCTGAAATCGAAAGCCATTTTTATAAAGCAGACAGGGTTACGATTTACAGGACTTTGAAAACTTTTGAGGAAAAAGGCATTGTACACAGTATTCAGGAGAACACTACAGTTAAGTATATTTTGTGCCACGATGGGTGTGATGAAGAAACGCACAAGGATTGGCACATACATTTCTATTGTAAGATTTGTAAACAGACAACCTGTAAGGAGGATTTTATAATACCGCAGAATGGAAGTCAAAATTACCGTATTGACGAAATAAAATTATTTGGTAAAGGTATTTGTGAGAACTGTTTAAAGGAGAGTTTGCAATAGCATTGCAGGCTCTCCCTGTGTACCTTTGTTATAAATATAAATGTGTTATGGACAACTATCTTAAAGAAACAAAAATCCTTGACTACTCAAACGTTTCCATACAAGAGTTATTGGAACAAAGAGGGTGGAAAGATTTGGACACTGTTTCAAGAGTTAAAGCCATTTACAATTTTGTCAGGGATGAAATAAAATTTGGCTATAATGTTTCGGACGATATACCTGCATCAGAAATTCTGAAAGACGGTTACGGACAGTGCAATACCAAAGCAACTTTGCTAATGGCGTTATTAAGATCAACGGGAATACCTAACCGTATTCACGGTTTTACCATTGACAAAGCCTTGCAAAAAGGAGCTATTACGGGTATTTGGTACGAACTTTCACCTAAGAACATCCTGCATAGCTGGGTTGAAGTTTGGGTAAACGAACAATGGTATTTTTTAGAGGGTGTGATTTTGGATAAACCTTATCTCACAAAATTACAGGAACAGAACAGTGATTGCAAGACCACTTTCTGCGGTTTCGGGGTTTATACAGATAATTTTGAGAACCCACCGATTGAATGGAACCTCAACAATACGTTTATTCAAGACAAGGGTATCAATCAGGATTTTGGTGTATTTGTCACGCCAGATGATTTTTATTCAAAGCACCAGCAAAAGCTAAATGCTTTTAAGCGGTTTATTTTTCGCAACATCGTGAGGCATATAATGAATAATAACGTGGAAAGAATAAGAAATAAAAAAGTGTAATAAATCTAAAAAATTAAAGGCTATGATAAATACAGATAAAAATCATAAGCATACCTACGATGCACAAGGCAGAATGACTTGTTGCACACAGGAAGAAAAAATTTACACCCAAGCAGGTGCAAAAGAGTTGGTAAATGAAAAGCATCAACACGACCATAGCGATGATGACGGACACGACCACAGCCATAGTGAGAGTAGTCCAATTCAACTATTTTTGCCGAGTATAATATCATTGGTATTGTTGCTTGTTGCCATAGCATTTGATAATTGGCTTCCACAGCAATGGTTTACGGGTTGGGTAAGGATTATTTGGTATGTGGTTGCGTATGCTCCCGTTGGGTTTCCCGTATTGACAGATGCCGTGAAAAGCATCAGAAAAGGGGAAATCTTTTCAGAGTTCTTTTTAATGGGCATTGCCACTATCGGGGCATTTACCATTGGCGAATACCCGGAGGGTGTTGCCGTGATGTTATTCTATGCTGTTGGAGAAGTTTTTCAAACAATGGCTGTTTCGAGGGCAAAAGCAAACATCAAATCATTGCTCGACCAAAGACCTGATGAGGTAACGGTTTTACGAAACAATCAGCCTGAAACCGTAAAGGCAGAAACCGTGAATATCGGCGAAATAATACAATTAAAACCGGGAGAAAAATTAGGTTTGGACGGAGAATTATTATCTGAAACGGCATCGTTCAACACCGCAGCACTCACAGGCGAAAGCAAACCCGACACCAAAGCCAAAGGCGAAACGGTTTTGGCAGGTATGATAAACCTTAATACCGTTGCACAAGTGCAGGTTACAACCGCATATACGGATAGCAAGTTGAGTAAAATTTTGGAATTAGTACAAAATGCTACTTCGCAGAAAGCACCAACGGAATTATTTATCCGCAAGTTTGCAAAAATATACACGCCTATTGTCGTGTTTTTAGCCATAGCCATTTGTTTAGTGCCTTACTTTTTCGTAGCTGATTATGAATTTAAGGATTGGTTATACAGAGCTTTGGTATTCTTAGTTATTTCTTGTCCGTGTGCCTTAGTGATAAGTATTCCATTGGGTTATTTCGGGGGCATTGGAGCAGCGAGCAGAAACGGAATACTGTTCAAAGGAAGTAACTTTTTAGATGCCCTTTCCAATATCCAAAATGTGGTAATGGATAAAACCGGTACAATGACAGAGGGCGTTTTTAAGGTTCAGGAAGTGGTATTTGACAAAGCATTCAATCAAGACGAAATCCTGCAATTGGTCAATGTTTTGGAAAGCCACAGTACGCACCCCGTAGCGACAGCCATTCACGAATACGTCGGCAAACCGGATAATAAAATCCGCTTGGAAAATACGGAGGAAATCGCAGGACACGGGTTGAAATCAACCGTAAATGGTAAAGACTTATTGGTCGGGAATTTCAAGCTGATGAACAAGTTCGGGATACAATACGATTTAGACCCGAACAGCATCGTTTATACGACTATTGCCGTTGCTTACGATAACAAATTTGTCGGTTACATCACTATTGCCGACAGTATCAAAGAAGACGCACAGGAAACCATAAATCTATTGCATAAGCTCAATGTGAAAGCTACTATGCTTAGTGGAGATAAAAGTACAGTGGTAAAGTATGTAGCGGAACAGTTGGGGATAGACAATGCTTTCGGGGATTTACTGCCCGAAGATAAAGTGAACAGGGTTAAAGAAATCAAAGCCAAAGGCGAAAGCGTTGCTTTCGTCGGCGACGGTGTGAATGATGCTCCCGTTGTGGCATTGAGTGACGTAGGTATTGCAATGGGCGGTTTGGGAAGCGATGCCACTATTGAAACGGCGGATGTGGTCATACAAGATGATAAACCAAGCAAAATTCCTGTGGCAATCAATATCGGGAAACAGACAAAGAAAATAGTTTGGCAAAATATCACATTGGCATTTGTAGTAAAAGGTATTGTATTGGTGCTTGGTGCAGGTGGATTGGCTACAATGTGGGAAGCTGTTTTTGCTGATGTGGGTGTAGCATTATTGGCTATACTGAACGCAGTACGAATACAGCGAATGAAATTTTAGAGGGCTTGAAGTTTTAAGTTTTGAAAAAGAAACGGAAAATACGTAATAAGAAATATACCCCCAATCGGCATATTTTCAGAAAGGAAAAACCTATAAAAAATTCGTTATCCAATATTATTAACTGGATAACGATATTTTTCCTTTCTGCAATATTGATATTGATAATTTTTATTGTTGCCCGTCATATTTATCAGCATTATTCGGGCGAGGTTCCTCAACATCAGCACAGACACAAGCATCATCATCATTAATATAACGAATGTCGGGAAAACACTTTTGAAGAGGTATGTATAGTCTATTAAAAATAACTTAAAATGGACGAAACGAATAAATTTTACAACGAAACACTGAAAAGGCTGGAAACAGCAATCAACGGATTGGAGATTGAAGCCGACAACCTTTTACATCAGATAGAAGCCATTATTTCTACTATTACCCAGTGCCTGTCCGAAGTAAAGGAATATGTACTAAAAACAGGGTTCAGGGATGAAGAAGCGGAAATCTGTTTTTTCAAACATCAGAAACCTGCCATTGTTGCAAAGCTCATTTATTACAATTCCATTTATAAGATTGAAGCCAAAAGACCTTATGGCGGAAAAGAAGTTTTGGAAGAATATTTCAATAAAGAATTATCAAAACTCAAAATATCCAACAGCACCTATCTTGACCATGCTTATTTTGTTCGTGGCAATCATAATGTTCAATTGAATTTGGACACATTCTATTTTGAAACCGACCACAGTTTTTCCACTTCCCACGATTACAAAGTAGCCAAGATTATTGCCAATGATTTGATACAGGACTACCTCGAATACCAACTATCAAAAACAGCCGTAGGCGACAAATCGAATGCCCTGCCAAACCTTCATTGGACAGGAAGTAAGACCGCTTTAACCGAATTGATTTACGCACTACATTCGCAAGGTATATTCAATAACGGCAATGCGGATATTAAACCAATCGTCAAAGTCTTTGAAAGCACCTTTAATATTGATTTGAGAGATTTCTACCATACATTTTTGGAACTCAAATCACGAAAGATAAACCGTACCAAGTTTTTAGATACCTTAAAAGAAACCCTTATCAGAAAAATGGACGGACAGGACGAAAAATAGCAATTGTTCTATCAGTATTATGTAAAAAGGACTTTGTTAGGTTCTTTTCACTTGTCCTGTAATCCACACAGGGAATAAAATGTTTATTCGTTTTTGAGAAACAAATATTTTGTATATTTGCTATTGAGCTAACGGAAACACGTTGAAAAGCAAAGCAATAAGCACCGTTACCAAATCGTTACCTTATAATCTTCGATTATCGATATAAAAGCTTTGTATTCAACCGATACAGCTTTTTCCTGAAAACTTTAAAATATAAATATAACATATTCCTCAATATAGACTCCTTTTTTTAACACCTCAAAATGAAAATTATTATATTTGATTATTCGGTTTCAGGTGATTTTTCAATAAGAGTAATTTGATAATCAATAAATTCATTCACATCAAAACCATATTGGCGAAGTACCTTTAAATATTGAATAAAAAGATGGTCATCCATTCTTTTATCCATATAGGCGATTGTTTTATGATGACACGCCAGAATTTCAGAGATTCGTTTTTGCGTTAATTTATTTTGCTTTCTAAACTTATTAATTTCCATATGAAAAAGATTATTATAATCATATACGTTTTAATAATCCTCTCAGAAAAAAGCTATTCGCAATCTCAAGATACCATTTTTTTAAAAAATGATGACAAATTTCTTAATAGTATACAACTAAGCGAAAATACGAACAATAATATTAATTTATCACTAAATATTTACAAAGAACATTTTATTTATCTAAATGATAAAACTTTGCTAGATATTGAATATAATGATGTCACTTATTTTTACGTAAAAAAATACTTAGGTTACAAATGGTTACCTAAAATAATAGGACTTTCAGCCTATTATTTCCCTTTATTTGAGTCTAAATTAGCGCAATATGGTTTACCCAAAGAATTGAAATATTTAGCAATTGTTGAATCAAACTTAAACCCTCGAGCAATATCTTCTGTAGGAGCTAAAGGAATTTGGCAATTTATGCCGGCAACAGGTAAACAATATGGATTATATAATGATATCTATGTTGATCTATTCTATGATCCTGTTGCTTCAACAGATGCGGCAGCACGTTATTTAAAAGATTTATATAATAAATTTGGAGATTGGAATTTAGCAATCTCGGCTTATAATTGCGGACCTGGAAAAATTGAAGCTTTAGTAAAGAGTTATAAAACTAAAAACTACTGGAAATTACGCCCTTATATGCCTAAAGAAACCCAAGCGTATGTACCTACGTTTATTGCCATTAACTATATTTTCAATTTCTATAAGGAGCATCAAATGAAACCATTATATTTTAAATATTCTTTTTTCGATTTTAAGATTATCCGGAATGAAAAAGATCAAGCCATAAATAAAGATGAACTATTCAAATTTAGTAATCCACATATTCTTAAAAATTATCTGCCAAAAGGGATATATTATTACAAAATAAAAGAGCGATGAAAACGCTCTTTTATTTTAATAATTATTTTATGTAAGTTTTCACATAGTTAAAAGGATATTCAACTTCATGTCCGTTTACAAAGTTAAACGTGAAATTATTAGAACCATAGTTTTGGTCTTTTAGTCCCAATTCAAAAGAAGATAAAAGATCTGATCCTTGAAAAGTAGTTGTAGCAGTATTCAGAATGGGTTTATCTTCCGATACGTTAAAACTAAATGGCTGTGCGCTTAATACCACAACTTGTACTTTGTTTAAGGTATAAGAGCTACCGTCGGTTGTTTCGTAGTAAATTTTACCGTTTGAATGTTCTGGTGCTCGGTTAATTAAATTATTTACAAATACATAAGGCTGACCACTTGATTCAATAGTATAAAAATCTTTTTTGGTGTACACACCATGTTCTGGTAAAGAAATTATAGCCGTAGTTCGTCCATAATTATTCGGCGTTAAGGTAACATCATCATTTGATTGGTAAACAAAGTTTCCGCTGACTTTATTACCGTTTACTTTTACAACACCATCAAAATCAATATGCATTATAACCGATTGTACATCTGAAACGGAATAGAAAGTAAAATCAACCGGAATTTCATTTTTGTCCGTTGAAGCAAAAGAACTTTGAGTTTGTAGTGACGAAATATTGTTTTCATCATACTCAAACTGATTATCTTCACTGCAAGAAGTAAGTACAAAAGCAATTGACGTTAATAAGATTAGCTTTTTCATATAGATTATTTTAATTTAAAGATCCGTTTAAATAAACATTGATATTATAATTTTTAGACTTTTCGTCACCATTACTGCTAACTACCTTAAAAGTTACCGTTCCTGTGCCCCATATTGTTGAAGACTGTGTGCCAAAATTTGCGTCTAATATGACAAAGTTGCTACCTTCTTCCAAAATGTAATGTCCTTGCCAATTCGTATCCAAAGGATCCGTGATATGGTTTCCATTAGTACTTCCTCCGTAATAATTAAGAAGTGCGCTAGGGGTTCTTAAACATTCTAAATGAAATGTTTCATTTGGGTCGTATTTCTGAAGGTTAATTTTAATGTATTTATCAGTTCGTCCTCCAGTTTTGGTAAAATGAAACGGGCTAGAGTTCCAATTCCCAACAACATAAAACGATAATAAATCGGTAGTATTAGTAGCTACCGAGGCGGCAGTTCCCCAAGAAAAACTCACATCGAAAACTTTGTATTTTAAATCAACAATTAACCCTTTAGTCACTTCATTATTTTGTTGATCAATAGCAATTATATTTATTGGCTGCGCACCATAACTTTCTGGTTTATATTTAATGGTGAAAAGACCCATTCCATAGGGAATAACAGTGGAGTTCGTGATAGGGTTACCATTTACAGATAAAATAGCATTGCTTTGAAATTTCACCCCGATAATTGGATTTGTGCTGACTACGTTTTCAACTTTAATTAATGTATTTTCACGCTGATCGTAAGGAACCACATTATTAGAAAACGGATTAAGCTGACTATCTACAAGGCTTACTTCAAAACCTAGTTCTTGGTTGGTAATGCCAAAAGATTTAGTCTGGGTTGTTTCATATCCTTGGTTATTTTTCATAGTAACAGTCAAAATTTTAGCAGAAGAATTGTTATTAGAATTAAAAATCAACGTTAACTTACCATCGGTTAGCTCGTCATAATTTAACCAGGTATCATTTGTAAGCAATGTTTCACCGTTTTTTACCTGTGCATCCATAATCGTAAATTTGAATTTATAATCTGGATTTGGATTTTCTATCTCTCCCGAATCCAATGGACGAATAGTAATATCAAAGGGAATATTACTTACCGGATTACTCTCACCAGTAATACTAATTTCAAATGGAAACTTGTAATTAGTATTTCCATTAATGACATTTTCCTCCCCATCAGAGCAACCTATCATTAGTATACAAAATAAAAACAATTTAAAAATCTTACTCATAGCTTAATATTTAGATTATAAAATTTATAGATTCGTTTTAAAAATTAATCTTTACACCCACTTGTCCAAAAAGCAATTCTTTATCAATACTTGATTGAAATACATTTTGATATTTGAATCCTCCAGTTAATGAAAAAGAGGGAAATACAACCAATTCTAATTCAGCACCGCCATAGGCTCCGAAATTGTTCCTAGTATAAGTGGGTAAAAAATTTTGAACAATTCCAAAACCTTTTAATTTTTCGTTACTATACAAGCCTCCTAAATAAAGCTGCAAATAAAACGGATGTGGAATTACTTTTTCTAGCGAATAGGTACCGGCAATACCTACTCTTTTACTATTAAAATTCCCTTGATACACGGTTGAACCAAAAAATGCAAGGTTATAATCTTGCTGCAAAAGATCCAAATCGGCTCGCATTCCAAAGAATTTATTTCCAATAAGCTTTTGAACGTTTATATTATAGTTTGTTCCATTATTTACAAATCCATAATTAAACCCTAAGCTATATTGCCCTGCGTAATGTGTTTGAGCAAAAGTTGATGCATAGAAAAGTCCGAAAAGGAACAATAATATCTTTCTCATAGTCATATTTTTTAATTGTAATAGCGTGCGTTATCAATTAATGATGCTAAAATTTTGAAACTTAAATTCCTATCTCCGTTTTTCTCTGTTAATTCAAACAGAAGTTGTTTGTCATCTCCTACAGAGAATTTATCGAACATAAAAACTATTTTATTTTTACCTTTAGGAAGCACTTTTAAATCAGGAGTTACTTGGAGAATATTAACATCAACTGTTTGTTCACTCGTAGCAATACCTTTGGAGTTAGTAATATAAAATTTGAAGGCATTCACATCGTAATTGATATTGCTATTGTTATCAATTCGCATTAAAACATACACCTTATCACTATTCACATAAATACCATTTAAAATAACCTTGATATTTTTATAAGATGAGATATTACGGCTTTTTATATATCCAGATTCCTTCAAAAGCTTCTGACTTATGTTGGAACTATTAACTGGTAATGATGTTGTGTGGGTTTGCGATTCATTCATTGTATCGCTTGCGCCAATTCGAACACTGAAATCTACTGGATCATCATCATATTGTAATAGGAAATTGTATGTTTTATTATCAACTGTTTTTACAAATAAGTTGGTTTCCTGAACGTTTGGTTCAAGAAATTGTATAAACAAAATATCATCTACTTGCCGAATTCCGATTTTATCGTGAATAGACACAGAGTTTTGATAAAAATCAACTTTCGCAGGGAATTGTACCGTTATGAATTTATCTTTTGAGGCTTTTAAAACTTGTATCTGTGCATTTACCTTAAATCCGATTAAGAGTAATGCGATTGAAAATAACTTTATCATTTTTGAATTAATAAGACTTTTTGATTATCAATAAATTTTACAGAAGGTTCTTTAACTTTATTAGATACCACACTGCCCACAACACTTCCAGCTTTACCTAAAATACCACCACTTCTAGCCACATCATCCACTGCACTATTTCTTCCTTGTTTTAAACTTTCATCTAAAGAGATGGGAATTCCTTTTAAACCATCATTACTATAAACTACTAGATTAACAGGCACGATAGATCCATTAATATTTGCGGTTTCTATGGTAATTTCCGCACGGTATTGATTAAAACGAACGATACCAAATAAGGACGTATTACGTGGAATTTTGACTCCACCAATAAAACCATCTGCATTGGTTTGAAACCGTAACGTTTGTCCGTTTTTAACTTCTTGTGTACCTCTAACAACTGCCTGAATCGTACCATTTCCTACTTGTTTGCCATTTTCGAATATTTCCTTTTTTGATTGTTCTACGGTAACAACATTCTTCATATAAGTTTCGGTAGTCTGAACAGTAGTACGTTGTTCCATTTGTTGTACTCTGTTTTCGACGTAATTATTAGCCGATGAATACCCAATGTTGCTATTTTGGGGTTCTTCTACTTGCCACATGGATGAATTTCCATATCGGTTGTAATTCGAATTTCGGGCGGGAGTAGTATTGTCTACCTGCTGATGAATCGGTTCATAACTAGTATTAAAATTTGTTTCAGATTTATTCTGATTAAAGTAATCTATATTACCCTCTATATCATCCTCCTTTTTTCTTGCAAAAAATTGAGTCATTCGTTGATTTGGATCCCCCTTAACGGTATCAAATTTTTTTAAAGCTTGTAGTCTTGTTTCGTACTGTTCTTTTTCTGAAGATAAAGGAATATCCATAGTACTAACTTCCTTATTTGATGAATCCTCACCACCAACGAAAGAAAAACCAATACCAATTACACCTATCGAAATAATTCCGAAAATGGTATAAACAATATATTTCCGTTTATCTTCTTCACTTAAACTTTTAAAATCCCAATTCATTACTCCATTTCTTTTAACTGTTCAACATCTTGAATTAAAACCTTATTTTCTTCTACATAATCAACTATCAAAAGCCCATACGGATTGTATGGATAATTAATGGACACATCAATCATACTCAGCTTAATTTGAATATTATAAACCTGCTTTTGCCCAGTATTAATAATTTGAATTTGGCTTACAAATCGCAATGTATATTTTCCATTTTCCTCCGACCACTGCATCGTTTCAGGAAGTACTTTTGCGTGCTGAATAATATTGTATTGCAGCAACTGATTATAATAGCCGGCATTCTCTTTATTCTTAAAAATCCGTATTACATTATTGTCTAACAGCCACGCTAATTTTTCTTTCTTTTCTTTATAATTAAATGCATCGATATCGTATGCGTAATTAACAAACAAATCAGCATTTGCCATTACTTGCCTAATACGGTCTTTCTTTTCATCAATCAGCGTTAAAGGAATCATTTGACCTTTACTATCAATTGCATACACATGATTGCGACTATGTAGATAGGTTTGGTAACTAAAGTATGTTGCTGACACCACAGAAACCAACGTAATTACCGCCATAACGTATACGGCTACATTGTTTCTTTTTAGCTTATAAAATATGTTTTCTCCTACTTTCATACTAATTGAATAAATTATCTACTAATCGTTTTGTGCCACTAAATAGTTTAATTTTCAAGAAAAATGATATACCCAAACCTGCGATATAGAGCAATAATCTCTTGGTTAAATTAGCAGGATCATCAGGGTTTACGCTTTGAATTTGTGAGGTGTGTGTCATCACTAAATTCGACAAATGAAATATGGCCATATACGGTATGGGCAATAGTAGAATCCCTACATATTTTTTTATCCAACGGTAAAAAAAATCTTTTGTACCGTCCAATTGAGAAAATACAATAGCTAAGGGAAAAACGAACCTCATAATCTGAATTAGAAACACCCGTTCAATCAAATAAAACCCATATACCAAATTATCCAACACCCATAACAAACAATAAATCGAATAGAATATTACAATGATACAATTGGCAACAAACGAATCAATAAAAACATTTATACAGTCAAAACCCGAACATCCATCTTGTAACATTTGCAATTCAAGCATCGCATTAGTAAATACTTCTGTATTAAAAGGAACTGTTTTGGTAGTTATAGAATCATCGATTTGAGCAAATATATTTTCAATCATATCGATAATCCAATCAGCTGAAATAATAATCATACCCGCACCTAAAACTTCCATAAAGCCACCTAAACGAGGTTCTTCATGATCCATATTTTGAAAGTACTTTCCTAAATATTTCAAACCCAACAAAGCAATAGCAAATGCCTTAAACCCAGTAATGGTATAGTTTAAAATATTTTCACTTTCAATGGATTGCCGAAGGCTATTTATAAATGAAAAATCAAACGCCTCCATCTACAAATTTTTAAGGATGTACAGCTTACTCTTTATTTTTCTTGCATTAGATGATATTATTTGATTCTCTTTTTCAAGCATATCAATACGTTCTTTGTCGCTCATATTAAAGAAGCCAGATGAAGTGATTTTGTTAATCATCTTTGCCGAATTATTAATTGCAGTAAGCGAATTAGAAACTGAATTCATTGTAGAATTTGCTGTAGAAACATTTTTAATATTCTTTATCAGTTTTTGAACCTGCTGGGCATTTTTGATAGCTTCTTGCTGCCGATCAATCATATCGGATATCAACTGTAATTGACCGATATATGAATTTACCTTTTCAACCTTTTCTACGTTTGATTTCACCAACTCGTAATTATCCATCGACACCTGTAGACTTTTCAATCCGTCTGCAATTTGCTCACCTAATAAAATATCGGTGGCAGGTGCTTCAGTTATGGTCACCATTTGTGCATTACTACTTATACCAGCTAATAATGCAACGAGTAAAAAAATTCTTTTCATAGCCTATTTTTTACATTATTTATTACTAATCATTTTTGCAATTGCTTTTTCCATATCACCATACTTTTCGTAATAATTCATCAATTCTTGATTCTTGCTACCTTCCGTTTGGTATGCCCAAAACACTTCCTGAGGTGTTTCTAATCGATAAACACCGTGAACATTTCCACGCATAATAAAAACTTCAGAGTATGGGCGTTCCGCAGAAAAATTACTTTGTATAGACACTAATTGATTATACGCATGGTCGGATAAATGAAAGCGTTTCTGAATTTCCCGGTAATCTTTAGCATTAAGAACATATAACATTTGAGTATTTTCAATAATTGATCGGGCTGTGGTATTTTCGGGTAATTGGGTGATCGATTGAAGAACAATACCAATTGCTGAGTTTTGTTTACGTACCGCTTGAAAGAAGTATTCCACTTTATTTAAAACTCCATCGAATTTTAGTTGTTTAGCGAATTCATCAAAAAATATATATCCTCTTGTGGATTTATCTTTCCAAATAATATCCTCAATAGTAATCCCTATTAACTGTAGCATGATAGTAAGCAAAAGCTCATTATCCTTTATTTCATCTAATTCAAAAACGATAATTCGTTTATCGGTTAATGATTCAATAATCGTATGTTCATCTTCTCGATAAAGGAATTCATACAATCCGTTTTTTCTAAAATCAGACAACAAAAACAAGAACTCTCTTAAATCAAAATAATCAGAATCAATTTCTAAAGTAGATAAAAGATTATCCTTTGATGCTTCAACAAAATCAACAAAGTTTAAAAAGGAAAAATAGACGTCATTATTACTATTTTTGGTTAGATAATAATGTTCAATAATTTTTTTTAGAGCTGTACTTTCCTTCTGACTAGGAATGGTATCTCTTCTATAATGCGTTTGAACAAACAGCGTTAATTCTTCAATTTTTTTCGACGTTATTTCTCCCTCTATTAAAAAAGGGTTAATCCCTAAGCTTTGGCCTTCTTGATAGGTAATATAAGCCGTGTCTGAATAAAGGGCAGATAGTTTTTTATAAGATCCTCCTAAGTCAATAATAACAGTTTTACTATTATTTTGCTCATTAAAGTTTCTAAAGATATGATTCGCTAAAAACGACTTTCCATAACCAGTAGGAGCAACAATAAAGAAGTTCCGGGCGTTCATATATTTTTTGTTTTCATCCCAGGTGTCCACGCGTACAGGAATATTAGAATTAAAGCGGGAATTGAATAAAATTCCTTCTTTATCGCTCTTATAATTCGTGGTATTATTGAATAACGAAACAGCTAAATCTAAATTGGCACGATATGTTTGACGATTCGAAAAATACTGAGCAAATAAAGGAAACGAGTAATTAAAAGTAGCGTTCAAATAATTCGAGATAGGCAAATAAGCTTTAATATCCAATTCTCGGCACTTTTGAATAATTTGATTCGAACGCATTTTTAAATCTTCAATATTCGATGCCATTGCAATAATGTTATTATGGCCACGAATAATTTGCACATGATCTCGCTCGTTGATTACATCTTCTATTATTAATTTAGTTTGATCAAATCCAATTTTGTTCTCATTGGAAAATCTTTGAGATTTCTCCAATTGTTCATTTCGTTTTTCTAAATCACGAGTGTGCTTCTTACTATCATCAATAAAGATGATTTGATTATACACATGATCGAAGTTTAAATCGAACCCAAAAATATCACCATTACTTTGAAAGAATTTATAATTTGCTGTTGAGAAGTCTTTATCTAATTTATACGAATTAATAGTTTCGGGCATTTGCTTCTCATCGTTGATACAAACAGCTGCCAAAAATTTATCTCCTATCTGAATATGATCTTTTTCAAAAATTCGATCTGTAATTACATCATGTGTAAAACCATTGAAAAAGAAATCTTCATACGCCCTAGTTTCCTCAAAAGTAAAAGGTTGAATACGGAACGCATTACCACTGTTAAGTTTTTGATTAATCAAGAACGAAACGGTATTCTCAACAGCATCAATAAAACTTCTGATTTTATCATCATACTGGGTAAATTTCTTTTTAGTTAGTCGCTTAAAAGGATTTTGAATTTTATCATTGAAAAACGTATCGATATTTGATTGTACAAAGAATAGATTGCACGAATGTTCTAAATATGGTCGATTATTAAAATAGCTTTTAGTAGATCTCTGCAAAAAGTTAGTATCAGACCAAGCATGCGTACTCAAATTACGTTGAGCATAAATATCTTGCTTACAAATTATGGTATTTGTAGGCAGATACTTAAACGCTTTATGCCAAAAATCATTGATAGACTCCAGATCATCTTCTCCCAAAGAATATTTCTCAGGCAAATCAATATGAAATGCCATAGCAAACACTCCATTGGCTGCCCAAATTTTATTTTGATCTATAGCTAATGTAGTATCATTCGTACTTCGATATTTTGTTTGGTAACTTTTCATCTGATACACTTGAAAACAATCCTTTATTAGAAAGAAGGGAAACACAAACCAAATAAGAAACTCCTATTATTAGTAATAAAACAATAAGTTTAGGGATGGAAACTCCGGTTGTTAATGTCATTAATGAGCATATAACAACAATTATAAAAACCATAAAAGCCTTTACATTCATACCCCAAATAGAAGGTTCTTTTCTAAAGTGTTTATAATTCTTAATCTTTCTCATAGCCAGAAAGTATTTTTAAAATTATAAACTTGTGGAACCTATATACTGATATAAACTAACAATAACCCCTACGATTACACAGTAAAGAACAATGTTAAAAACGCCCTTTTTCCAGTCGCCACCCTCTTTGGTAAAATGACCTAAATTAACAAGGGCTACAACTACAAATAGGATACAAGCAACAATAGGAAATATTGATGAAATTTGTTGCTTAAGATTGTTTGCTGGTGTCTGTAAATCAAGGTTCTGAGCAATAGAACTCTGTGCGATAGCAAAGGTCGCTATCGACAAATAAATTAATTTCTTTTTCATGGATTTTCTTTTTCAAAACCCAAGTTATAATTTTTTTTCTAACTATAAACTCCTTTTTTTGTTAATTTTTAATTTTAACATTTTACAAAATATAAATATATTTATATATACATATATTTTTATATATAAAAAAGCAACATTCTTACTGCAATGAAAGGATACGATTTCAGTAAAATGTGAAACATAAATAATTAGTTCTGATATGTTAAAAGAATACTTATATTTGAAATATATAAAGCGAAACAAAGATTAAAAACATTCGCATATCTTGCTATATGGGTATGAAATAGAGTAGAATGTTTCGCATATAAATAAGTTAGTTGCAATATTAGAAAACAGCAGTACAATAATATAATAAATAAAAACGGACAAGCCGAACACCGTATTAAGAAGTAGGCAAAAAATAAATATTCATAATTATGGCAAAGAAATTATCAGAGTTGTTAGCAGATCTGACAGCTAAAGCAAAACAATTGGAAGACAAATTTCAAACTTCCAAAAACGATTCTAAAGAGCAACTTCAACAATGGCAAAACAGTGCTAAAGAAAATGTTGCCGAAACTAAAGCGGCATTTGATGCAAAAAAAGATTCTCTTGAAAATGAAGTTAAATCTCATTGGGACAATGTAAAATCAAATTGGGACAATGGTGTTTCAAAAGTAAAAGCAGACTTTAGGGAAGCGAAGTATAATTTGAAAGCTGCGGATGCAGAAATGAGTGCAGAGTGGGCAGAAGATGACGCAGAAATGAGTGTCTATTTTGCATTAGATGCAATATCGGATGCTCAAGAAGCAGTCATTGAGGCAGTTAAAGCTAGAGCAGAAGCAAATTCTTATAAATCATTAAAATAAACTACAATGGCAAATTTATTAAACACGTTAATTAATTCAATCAAACATTGGTATGTGCCACTTATCTTGGGCATTTTGTTTTTAGTTTTTGGTATATACATTTTTACAGTGCCTCTGGTAACTTATGTAACGCTGTCAATATTATTTAGTATATCGTTTATTACTTCTGGATTATTTGAAATATTTTTTTCCATTCAAAATTCAAAAACACTTTCTGGTTGGGGTTGGTATTTAGTTGGAGGTCTTTTTTCATTAACAATGGGTGTTTATTTGGTAATTTATCCTGGAATTTCAATTGTTATTTTACCATTTATTGTAGGATTTACGGTAATGTTTCGTTCTTTCCAATTGTTAGGAATTGCATTTGATATGAAATCTTTGGGTATTTTGAGATGGGGAAACCTTGCCATAGCAAGTGTATTAGGTATTGTTTTTTCGTTCATACTTTTGGCAAACCCAATATTTTCAGGGATTTCAATTGTAACAGCAACAGCATTAGCATTTATTTTTATTGGTACTGCGTTAACTATTCTTTCATTTGACCTTAAAAAAGTGAAAGACATACCAAGCAAAATAAGTAATAACCTTAAAGATAAAATTACTACTTTGCAAAAGGAAATTAATGAGAACACGAAATAAGAAATACTGCAACTAATCGAGTAGACGGCTCCGCCAGAAACTGACGGAGTGCGCCTCTCACACCAC
>JAEAMF010001398.1_pt1 | contig 17793 bp, 16 predicted proteins | sample 8958721 | NCBI WGS metagenome assembly JAEAMF01 (sample SAMN16933255, study PRJNA681124) | bioreactor sludge metagenome | isolation source: anaerobic bioreactor treating anionic surfactant - SDBS | place: India: Bengaluru | collected 2019-02-28
CAAAAATCCACCGTTCTTTCATCTAAGAACGGTGGATTTAGTATGATTGGGTCCTGGTAATTAGCTCAGCAAGCGTTTTACGGTTTCGGAGATCATGCGGCCTTCGGCTTTTCCCGCCAGTGTTTTGGTGGCCATGCCCATCACCTTGCCCATATCCTTGGCTCCGGCGGCACCTGTCTGCTCGATGATTGCTTTCAAAGCCTGCTCAAGCTCTTCGGCACTCATTTGTTTGGGCAGATATACTTCGATACAAGCGGCTTCGCTCAATTCATCCTGAGCAAGTTCGGGACGGCCCTGAGTTACGTAGATCTCTGCGCTTTCCTTGCGTTGCTTAATCATCTTCTGCAAGATTTTAACTGCAGCTTCGTCGCTCAGCTCTCCATCGCTTCCCTTGGCTGTTTTCGCTTCAAGAAATTCTTTCTTTACTCCGCGCAATGCCTGCAAACGGATTTTATCTTTGGCCAGCATCGCTGCTTTAATGTCGGCACTTACCTGATCAAATAGATTCATATCTTTATTATTTTACAAACAGTTCATTCATTAACGGAAACGGATCACCGGGCCGTTGTTTTCGGGCGTTTCCTTCTTCTCAGTTACCGGGATACTCTCTTCCTGTATAACCGGCGCTATTACCTCTTCGCGGGTTGTTTTGGAACGGGCACGGGTAATTATCTTCGGATCGCGGCTATAGGTAGGATTCTCTTCCATCAATACGATAAAGGCGTCGTCGTCCATCTCTTCGGTAGAGAGTATAACGGCTTTCGCTCTGGTGGAAGCACGACGCATCCGCTGACCGGAAGCTCCGTAGTATTTGTCTATCAGGTCCTTCTCTTCCTGCTCCTTGCGCAGGCGATCTTCTTCCTGACGGAGTTCTTCTTCAGACATCCGCGAGTTTTCGGCTCTTCTCCGATCGGCAATCTGAGGAATATCTTCTACCCCGAATCCGGTTGCCAGAATGGTGATCTTCACCTTGTTTCCAAGGGTGTTATCAAGGGTAGTACCCCAGATAACCTCGATATCCCGTCCAAAACGCGACATAAAGTCGTGTACGTCGTTCATCTCTTCCATACGAAGCTCGGTGTCTTCGCAGAAGGAAACGTTAAACAGAATCTTCTTGGCATTAAATATATCGTTGTTGTTAAGCAACGGCGAGTTAAGCGCATCTTCGATAGATTTGCGTACCCGGCCTTCGCCTTCGCCGTATCCGCGGCTCATCAGGGCCACTCCACCGTCTTTCATGGTTGTTTTCACATCCGCGAAGTCCAGGTTGATAAGTCCCGGCAGGGTAATAATCTCGGCAATACTTTTTGCTGCAATCGTAAGCGTATCATCGGCCTTGCCAAAAGCATTGGTAATGGAAAGGTCGGCATATATTTCGCGCAGGCGTTCGTTGTTGATAACCAAAAGTGCGTCTACATTCTTGCTTATCTCTTCAACACCGTTAAGCGCCTGTATAATTTTGCGTTCGCCTTCAAATACAAAGGGAATGGTAACAATACCCACCGTAAGGATACCCATATCTTTGGCAATACGGGCAATTACAGGGGCTGCTCCGGTTCCGGTTCCGCCTCCCATCCCTGCCGTAATGAACACCATCTTGGTTCCGTCACTAAGCATCTTCCGGATATCATCAAGGCTCTCTTCGGCTGCCATCATGGCCCGCTCGGGTTTATTGCCGGCTCCCAGTCCCTGGGTGATCTCGCGTCCCAAAGTTATCTTGACAGGAACATCCGATCTGAGAAGCGCCTGATTATCGGTATTACATAATACAAATGTAACATCATGAATACCTTCTTTATACATATGGGTTACGGCGTTACCGCCACCCCCTCCTACTCCAATCACTTTAATGATGGATGGACTATCCGTAGGATAATTGAATTCTAATATTGTATCGTCCATGTGTTCAGTTATTATATTACAATTGCTTATGACTTATCTTCGCTATCATCAAAAAGATTCCGTGTCATGCTGTCAAACTTGGATGAAAGATTCTTTAATAGCCCGCCCTGTTTCTTTTCCGGTTTGGGTTTTGACGGCTTGACGGGTTCACTCTTCGGCATGGGCGGTACCTCTATAGGATCTTCCATGAAGGGGCCAGGTTCAACCACATAAGCAGGAGGCACATAGCCGGCACAGTTTTCGGTTCCGTTCAGCAACAAGCCTACTGCCGATGCATACGAAGGATTCCCTGCTTCCAGGTCGCCGCTTGCCACAATCCCTCTGCGGGTAGCCGCGTAACGTACCTCCATTTTAGTGCGCTTGCGTATTACTTCGGGCAGACTTTTCAACGCTGCTCCACCTCCTGTAATAACGATACCTGCTCCTAACGTTCCCTCCATCTCGATGGCATCCAGTCTGGCGTACACATTCTCAAGAATTTCTCCCATACGTGCCTCAACCACGTTGTTGAGATCCGATAGCTTGATTTCACGCATACCCAAGCCGTCGGCCTGACTTACCTGGATGGATTGGTCGTTATCCTGATCCATCATGGCGCTTCCGTAGGTTTGTTTTACCCTTTCGGCTTCGCTTTCCGGCAGATGCAGACTGGTTATATCTCTTGTGATCAGATTGCTTCCCAACGGAATAACAGACAGATGCAGCAGTTTTCCTCCCTTATAAACGGTAAGTGTTGTAACACCGGCTCCAAAACCGATCAGCGCACATCCCAGATCGCGTTCGTCGTCGTTCAGAACGGCATCGCTAAGGGCAAGGGGTGATACAATAATTCCGGCAATGGTTATCTGGGCTCTTTCGGCAATACTGTTTATGATATGCCGCTTCAGTGAAGGACGCCCCACAATGAGCTTATATTTTGCTTCGATGCGTGTGCAGGGAATGCCCACCGGATTGGCCTCGGGTTTGTTATCCAGGTAATATACGGGAGACACCGCAGCCAGCACATCCAGCATATCGGGATGGAAGTTGAGGCATTCTGCATGCAGCGACGAGATGATCTCGTCCGTCACCACACCTTCCGTACCAAGTACACGGGGTACCGTGTGGTTGATGGAACGTAGTGACTGTCCGCCTACACCTACGTACACCTTCTCTATCTTTGCCTCGTGAAGCTTGTTTTCAAGTTTCCTTACCAGGCGTTTAATTTTATTGGCTGTTTCTTCCACATTATATACACATCCCCTCCGGATGCAGTTACCGGAGTTTTCAACTTCGTAGGCAATTATGGAAAGAACTCCGTGCTCGTTCTTCTTTCCCACCATCCCGACTATCCGGGAGGTACCTAGATCAATAGCTGCTATAAAGTCTGTGTATGCCATATCATTTATTTTTTTGTACAAACAATCTGATTCTTATATTTTAAACTGATTACACTGTATTTCTCCCATCCTACGATAGGAATGGCCTGATCGTAAAACAGCTTCAGGTTCTGAAGCTTGGTTTCAAAATCGTCCAGTGTACCTAATACGATCCGGTGACTTCCCACCCGGGGTATAAGTTCTGTTTCGCCGTCGGGATGAACAAATATCTGGTCAATCTGGTCGTTCCAGAACTCATCCTTTTGCAAAAATAATGCAAATTTATATAAATCGGTAATAGCCAGCTCTTTTTCTATGTAACCGGTTGCAATTGGTACGTGGGCCACGTAGCGGGGACTAACTGGCATGGTGCTGCCTTCGTTATCCACATAATAGTTACCCCGCACACTCATAATGCGCAGAATGGGTACTTTCTGCGTTACCTCCAGCTTGACTGTTCCGGAAGGGGTGTTATAGGCTTCCACCCGGGCTATCATCTGGTTCTTGAGCAGTTCGGCCTCAATCTTGTTGGTGTTAACCTTTCTTGCCCGTTTGTCGATGGGGTTCAGATCGGCTTGCCTGAGTATGGCTATGATATCTGATTCGCTCACAAAGTGTTTGTCGAGGCTGTCTTCCACCACAATCTCCAGGTCGTGACAACGAGGGTTGTGTCTCTTTTCCCTGAAATAGAAAGAGACAAACACGATGTAGGCAAACAACAACGTGGCAACTACTATGGATAATGCGCGGATCACCGTTTTTCCAATATTTGTTTTACAGGTTCAACCAACCGGTCTATATCGCCGGCTCCAACCATCAGTACAACATCATACGCTCCTGCCTCGATGATACCGGGCAGTTCTGCTTTCGTGCAAAGCCGCTTTGCAGGGATCGTCACCCGGTCGAAGATGATGGACGAGGTTACTCCCGGAATGGGTTCTTCGCGTGCAGGGTAGATATCCAGCAGGATCAGTTCGTCCAGCAGCGAAAGACTGGCGGCAAACTCGGGTGCAAAATCGCGTGTACGGGTAAACAGGTGCGGCTGGAAGATACCGGTAACCTTTCTGCCGGCATAGAGTTCCTTCACCGACTGAATACTCGCCTTTAGCTCTTCGGGGTGATGGGCATAATCGTCTATCAGCACACAACGGTCCGTTTTCATGCGGAAATCGAATCGGCGCTTTGGTCCCTGAAAGGTCTGCATGGCATCCTTTAATTCTTCTTCGGTAGCGCCGTTCAACCAGGCGATGGCCATGGCGGCTACGCCATTCTCTATATTTACTTTAACGGGCACTCCCAGCTCCACATCTTTGATTACTCCGTCCGGCGAAACAAAGTCGAACACAATGGTACCGTTTCCGATACGGATGTTTTCTGCATGGAAATCGCCACCCTCGGAAGCCGAATAGGTATAACATGAAACGCCTGTATTCAGTCTGGGAGTTACGGCAATGCCTTTGCGCATAAGCAGGCATCCGTCCGGACGAATCAGGGAGGTGAATTTCTCGAAGCTCTCGCGGTATGCCTCAGCCGTTCCGTAGATATCAAGATGGTCGGGGTCGGCCGACGTGATTACAGCCATATAGGGAGTGAGCCAGTGAAACGAACGGTCGTACTCGTCGGCTTCAATTACCGTAAGGTCGCTGGTTTCCGACAATAACAGGTTGCTGTCGTAGTTTTTCAGGATACCGCCCAGAAAAGCGTTGCAGCCCACATGCGATTGTTTAAGCAGATGCGCAATCATGGATGAGGTGGTCGTTTTACCATGGGTACCGGCCACGCAGAGTCCACGGGTACAACCGGTAATCTCGCCCAATACGCGGGCACGCTTCATTACCTCGAAGCCTGCCGACTGAAAATAACTTAGCTCCGTATGGGTGGAGGGTACAGCCGGGGTGTAGACTACCAGGGTTTCGAGGGGGTTGCGGCAGACTTCGGGAATCAGGTCCACGTTGTCGTCGTAATGAATCAAAGCACCTTCCTCATTAAGTTGTTTTGTTAAATCGGACGGGGTTTTATCGTAACCTGCCACCAGCTTGCCTTTAGAAAGGAAATAGCGGATCAAGGCGCTCATTCCGATACCTCCGGCTCCTACAAAATATACCGATTTAATTTTATCTATATTCATCTTTGTTCTATCTTCTTGCAAGGTTCTGCTCGAACCTTTCTTATTTATCAATAATATTTACAATCTCATCCACAATCCGTTCGGCACTCCGGTGCTGGGCCAGCAATTCGATATTCTTTCCGAGCATAGCCAGCTGCTTTTCATCGCGCACCACCTCGAGGGCCGTTGGGATGAGCCTCTCCCGCGCCTCGGCATCGGGTATCATGATAGCCGCATTCTTAACTACCAAAGCCAGGGCATTCTTGGTCTGATGATCTTCTGCCACGTTGGGCGAAGGTACCAGAATGACCGGTTTCCTTAAAAGGCATAGTTCGGAAATTGATCCTGCACCGGCTCTGGAGATAACCAGATCGGCCGCCGCATAGGCATAATCCATCCGTGTAATGAAGTCGGAACACCAGACCGGAATTCCATGATAGGCCTTCAGGTGTTTCAACGATTCTTCGTGGTAATTCTTGCCTGTCTGCCAGATTACCTGCACATCTTCCAGGGTGTAAAGGGCATCCAGACCGGCAATGATACTTTGGTTGATGGTCCTTGCTCCCAGACTGCCTCCCACAACCAGGATGGTTTTGCGGTTCGGATCCAATCCGAAGAAACGGACGGCCTCCTCTTTTTTGGTGAGAGCCTCTTCCAGATCAGACCGTACCGGGTTACCGGTAACAATCAGTTTCTCGTAGGGAAAGAACTTCTCCATTCCTTCGTAGGCAACACAGATCTTGCGGGCACTGCGGGCCAGCAGCTTGTTGGTTACCCCGGCATACGAGTTCTGTTCCTGGATAAGCGTGGGGATTCCCTGCCGGCCTGCCATCCACAACGTGGGACCGCTGGCATATCCTCCTACTCCGATGGCGATATCGGGCTTAAATTCGCGGATGGTTTTACTTGCCAGGCGCAGACTTTTCAACAACTTCCCGATCACCTTGATGTTGTTCAGCTTATTGGACCGGTCGAATCCGCTTACCGGAAGTCCGACTATCGGATAACCCGCCGCCGGAACTTTTTCCATTTCCATACGGTCTTCCGCGCCTACAAACAAAATTTCGCACGACGGAAACCGTTTCCGCAGTGTGTTGGCAATGGATATAGCCGGGAATATATGTCCTCCCGTTCCGCCGCCACTTATCATAATCCGATACGTTCTCATATCTTATTCTACGATTGTTTCAAGTTCTTTTATTGTTTTCACCGCCGTGTTATCCTCTTCGGTTTCCGGCTCCTCCGAAACTTCCGCCTCTTCGGTTCCCTCCTCCGTAGTATCCTCTTCGCCCATACCGGCTCCGAAACGACTCACACTGAGAATGATGCCGAAATAGATACAGGTGATAACCGTGGAGGTTCCCCCACGACTGATAAGAGGCAACGGCTGACCGGTTACAGGTATCAGGTTTACTGCCACCGCCATGTTGGCAAGTGCCTGTGTAACCACCAGCAACCCGCAACCCAGCACCAGAAATTTAGGAAACAGCTTATCGCACCGCCGGGCAATCATACCTGCCCTGATAAGCAGCATGATGTAGAGTAACAATACGAATACCCCTCCTACAACTCCCAGCTCTTCTATAATGATGGCATAGATAAAATCTGAATAGGCCTGGGGTAAGAAATCGCGTTGCTGACCGTGACCGGGCAGTTGTCCGATAATTCCTCCGCGGGCAATGGCTATTTTGGCATGGGATACCTGGTAATTGTCGTCGTTGATCACATAGGTTTCACCCTCTTTAAAATCACTCTTGTGGTTGAAGTCGGCAATACGTGCTTTCCAGGTCTGGGCACGGTTAGGCAGGTACTTCATTGCACTGTCGGGCATAAAGATGAGGGCGGCTCCTAAAAAGGAAAAGACCAGAATAAGAACGGCCATTAGCTTGAACAACAGTCTGAGTGGGATCTGTCCTACAAACATCATCAGAAAACACACCCCAAAGAGCATAAATGCCGTGGAGAAGTTTTCGGGAAGAATCAACACACAGATAATTCCGACACCTAACAAAAGCCATTTGAATAGCTGCACATCCGTAAACTTGTTACGTTTGCTCAGCAAGAAGGCAACATAAACCACCGACGATAGTTTACCGAATTCCGACGGCTGGAACTGCACCCCGAAAAGCTCCAACCAACGATGGGCGTCGTTGGCACTCACGCCGATAAACGGAGTGATAAGCAGCATCAGTACAGACAGCGGAAGTAAAGCGATGAATGCCGAGAAAAATTTGTAAGGGATGTTATGCAGTAGTATAACCACTACAAATCCGCCCAGCAAAAAAGTGGCATGGCGCACTATGGGAGCCCAGTGATTTGCGTTTTTATACGCAATTGTACTGGTTGCGCTAAAAACTTCGACCACCGAGACCAGGCACAGGAACATGAAAATGATCCATATCACCCTGTCGCCCTTAAATAGTTTACTTGCCAGATCCATAAATAATCCGCTGTTTTATAAGTTTAGCACACAAGCTTTGAACTGGTTGCCTCTGTCTTCATAATTTTTGAAAAGGTCGAAGCTAGCACAACAGGGCGAAAGCAATACCGTATCTCCCTTACTGGCCAGTTTATATGCTTTGGAGATGGCCTCTTCCATCGACTGCGCATCTTCAATAACCGGCACCTTCCCATCAAAGAACGCATGCAACTTGGTATTGTCTACACCCAGAAAGATCAGGGAGTGCACCTTGTTTTTCACCAGTTCTTCAATTTCCGTGTAGTCGTTTCCTTTATCCGTTCCTCCCAGGATAAGCACAACGGGTGTATTCATACTCTGCAGGGCGTACCAGCAGGAGTTTACGTTTGTAGCTTTGGAATCATTGATATAATCGACACCACGAACACGGGCCACCTTTTCCAATCTGTGCTCCACGCCGGCAAAGTCGCTCAGTGAAGCACGTATCTCATCGTCTTTGATGTCCGTCACCTTTGCAGCAATACCCGAAGCCAGCGAATTATATAGATTGTGCGTACCCGTTAATGCTAACTGATCCTGATCCATTGTAAATATTCCGTTATCTGTTTCAATTACTATTTGTTTGTTCTCTGTGAATGCTTTTACGCCCTCCTTTTTTGTTTCAGAAAAAGGATACAACGCAGCTTTGGGATTATGCTTTGCTATCTCACGGGCAATCACGGGATCGTCGTTCCAATAGATAAAGACATCTTCCTCCGTTTGATTCTGAATGATGCGGAATTTAGAGTCCACATAATTCTGAAATTCATAATTATAGCGGTCCAGATGGTCTGGAGTTATATTCATTAATATGGCAACATCGGCCTTAAATTCGTACATGTTGTCCAGCTGGAAACTGCTTAGTTCGAGCACATAGTATGCGTGCGGCTGCTCTGCAACCTGTAACGCCAGACTGTTTCCCACGTTTCCGGCAAGTCCCACATCGAGTCCGGCCTGCTTAAGGATATGGTATGTAAGCATCGTGGTAGTGGTTTTGCCGTTACTACCGGTAATACATATCATTTTGGAGTTGGTATACCTTCCTGCAAATTCTATTTCAGAAATAATGGAGGTACCCTTTTCCTTCAGCTTCTTAATGATGGCTGCTTTGTCGGGAATACCGGGACTCTTTACTATTTCGTCTGCTGCAAGAACAATCGATTCCGTGTGCTGCCCCTCTTCCCAGGCGATGCCACGTGCATCCATCATCTCTTTGTAAACGGGTTTAATGACCGATAAATCCGAAACAAACACATCATACCCTTTGGCTTTAGCCAGCACAGCAGCACCTGTTCCACTTTCGCCGGCTCCCAAAATTACCATCTTTTTACCCATCTTTATCTCATCTTTAAAGTGACAATTGTAATAACAGCCAGAATAATGCCGATAAGCCAGAACCTTACTACGATTTTAGATTCGGGTACCACATTGAACGGCTTTTGCAACAGGGCTTCGATGCCTGCATTTCCGGGTTTCTGGAAATGGTGATGCAACGGAGTCATCTTAAAAATGCGTTTTCCAACGCCATATTTCTTTTTCGTGTATTTAAAGTAAGCTACCTGCATCATCACCGATATGCTTTCTGCGAAAAAGATACCACAAAGTATCGGGATAAGCAACTCTTTACGTATAATAATGGCGAATACTGCAATAATACCACCGAGGGTAAGACTGCCGGTATCTCCCATAAATACCTGGGCGGGATAGGAATTATACCACAGGAAGCCAACAGTGGCTCCGATGAATGCGGCGGCAAACACCACCAGTTCTTCTGCTCCCGGAATAAACATGATGTTGAGGAATGAGGCAAATTCAAAGTGAGAAGACATATAGGCCAACACACCCAGTGCCACCCCGATGATAGCCGAACTTCCGGCCGCCAGTCCGTCCAGACCGTCGGTAAGGTTTGCTCCATTGGATACGGCAGTAACCACAAAGATGGTCATCAGCACAAATACCAGCCATGCGGCTTCCACTTTATATTCTCCTGCCCAATCCACCAGTTTTGCATAGTCGAAGTTGTTGTTCTTCAGGAACGGAATGGTGGTTTTGGTCGACTTGGTCTCCACCTGATGGTAATTAACCTCTTCGATGACGTTGTTGCGGCGCACCTCCATATTCTCCTTGATTACCACATCCGGACTAAGATACAGGGTTACCCCCACAATAAGTCCGAGACCTACCTGACCCACAATCTTAAAACGGCCATGCAGTCCCTCTTTGTTTTTACGGAACACCTTGATGTAATCGTCGAGGAAGCCGATGCCTCCCAGCCAAAGTGTGGTGACAATCATCAGCAACAGGTAAATATTATTTAATTTGGCGCAAAGGATCGTTGGTACCAGAATGGCTATGATTATGATAATCCCTCCCATGGTGGGGGTTCCTTTCTTACTCATCTGACCTTCCAACCCCAGGTTGCGGACCGTCTCTCCAATCTGGAGCATCTGCAACCGGTTGATAATACGGCGACCGATGGCTGTAGAGATAAACAGCGATAATATTAATGCCAGTCCCGATCGGAACGAAACATATTTGAACATGCCGGCACCCGGGAAATCAAGCTGATCCAAAAAATTAAAAAGATAGTATAACATGCGCTTGCCTTTATTGTTTTTGTTGTGTACCGAATATTTCTCTCACTATTTCGCGGTCGTCGAAATGATGTTTCACCCCCTTCACATCCTGATAATCTTCGTGCCCTTTACCGGCTATAAGAATCACATCGCCCTTTTTTGCGAGTAAGGCGGCGGTTTTAATGGCCTGACTACGATCCGTAATGCAAAGGGTACGTTGCTTCTCTTCGTTGTTCAACCCGGCTACCATATCGTTTATGATATCTTCGGGTTCTTCGAATCGGGGGTTATCCGAGGTAAGGATCACCTGGTCGCTCAGCTTCACAGCCTCTTTGGCCATCAGGGGGCGCTTGCCTTTATCTCTGTTTCCTCCGGCACCTACCACGGTAAGGATGCGGCCTCTGCTATCAAGCACTTCATGTATCCCGTTGAGCACATTGTTAAGGGCATCGGGCGTATGGGCATAATCCACAATGGCCGTATATCCCAGAGGAGACTGGATGGTTTCGAAACGTCCCGACACCGAATGTAACGTACTAAGGGCAAGCAGCACCTCTTCGGGTTCTTTTCCCAAAGCAACTGCCGCTCCGTAAACCGCCAGTAAGTTGTAAGCATTGAACCGACCTACAAAATGCACCATCACCTCCTTGTCGTTGATAGTAAGCAGGGTACCTTCGAAATGTGATTCGAGGATACGGCCTTTTACATCTGCCAGCGTGCGCAACGAATAGGTGAGTTTCGTGGCAGCCGTGTTCTGAAGCATGACCAGTCCCGATTTATCATCGGCATTGGTAAGGGCGAATGCCGATGCAGGCAGGTTATCGAAGAACTGCTTTTTTGCCTTCAGGTAGTTTTCTACCGTAAGGTGGTAATCGAGGTGATCGCGGGTAAGGTTCGTGAATATGCCGCCATCGAAGGAGATTCCGCTGATGCGCTTCTGATCTACTGCATGGGAGCTGACCTCCATAAACAGATACTCGCATCCGGCATCAACCATACGCGCCATCAGTTCGTGCAAAGTAAGTGCATCGGGGGTGGTATGGGTGGCGGGAACGGCTTCGCCGTCTATATAATTGCACACGGTGGAAAGCAGACCTGCCTTGTGGCCCATCTTCCGGAACATGTCGTATAGTAACGTAGCGATGGTTGTTTTTCCGTTGGTACCGGTAACCCCTACAACCACAAGGTTATCTGAAGGGAACTCGTACCAGGCCGATGCCAGCTTACCCAAAGCTTCGGCAGTATCGGGAACCACAATATAAGTAACGGTTTCGGATAAAGCAGCCGGTAATACTTCGCACACAATTGCCCTGGCTCCGTTGGCAATCGCCACCGGAATGTAATCGTGTCCGTCGGAGGCAGTCCCCTTAACGGCTACAAACAGACTGCCATCCGTAACTTTACGTGAATCGGCAGCTATACTCTGTATATGTAAATCATCGGTACCTGTAAGATTCTGAACTTGCAGCACCTTCATCAAGCTTTTCAGTTCCATAAGCTTTTTTATCATTTAATTCAAAACAATAGCAATCGTTTGTCCCTTTATTGCCCGGCTTCCCGGAGGAATGGACTGGGAGGTGACTTTCCCCATTCCGGAGATTGAGACTCGCAATCCCTGGTTTTCGAGCAAGAAGACAGCGTCTTTGGCCCCCATTCCTACTACGTGAGGGACAACGCCCTTCTTTTCCGATACATTTTTCAGACTTATGCCGGTCTCCTTTATACCGGTCATCACCCAGGGACTTTCCACACTATCGGTACCCAGACGGATTCCGAATTGTTTCATCACATTTTCCAACGCCTGCAGATCGCCTCCTTTTGCCTGAGGGATTTTAACTGCCGCAGAATCTGCGGGCATCTTATCCAGGTTGTAGGAAACCGTTCCGGCAAATATCTTTTCGGCGATGGATTTAAAAACACCTCCCGCCATGGTTCCTCCCGAAGGATATCCGATACGGGGCCTGCGTATCACCACAATACAGGAATATACAGGCTTGTCGGCAGGAAAATAACCACAGAAGGAGACCTGGTGACTGACTCCCGCGGCTTTGTAACCGGCCGATCCCTGCGATAGCTGAGCTGTTCCGGTCTTACCCGCAATGCTCACTATGTCTGAGCGTACCGCCTGTCCGGTTCCCTCTTCCACAACTCCTACCAGCATGCTTTTAATCTGCGTCAGGGTTTTCTCCGAACAGATAGCCGGGTTTAACACCTCGGTAGAAAAACTTTTCACCACTTCGCCATCGCGAAGAATCTCCTTGGTAAACATGGGGCGCACCTGTTTCCCGCCATTGGCGATGGCATTGAAAAAGGTGAGCGTATAGATGGGCGGTATCTGCGTTTCGTATCCGAACGACATCCAGGGCAGGGTGGTCTTTGACCAGTACCGTGTCGAGTCGGAGGGTTTACGTATCTTGGCCCGTCCCGCTCCGGGTATTTCGAGATTCAACGGAGTATTGATTCCGATACGGTACAACCCTTCCACAAATTTGGACGGGTTCTTTTCGTATCCTCTCAAAATCAGCTTGGCAACCCCGATATTGGACGAGTTCCAGATGGCCTTTTCGGCCGTTATCATATGATATCCGCCTTTATTGGCGTTATGGTCGGTCATCCGCGCCCCTTTATACATGAATATTCCATTCCCGGTGTCTACCGAATCGGTTGGCGTACAAACGCCATCCTCCAGGGCAACCATCATGGATGCCACCTTAAAGGTGGATCCGGGTTCCGACTCGTCTGCCACCGCATGGTTTTTAGTCTCGCCGTAAATGCCTTCACGAATGCGGCCCATATTGGTGATCGCCTTGATTTCGCCGGTAGCTACCTCCATAACCACAGCCGTTCCCGACTCGGCATCAATTTCCTTTAGCATATCCACCAGCGACTTTTCGGTTATGTCCTGAATATCGATATCAATGGTGGTCCGGATATCCATCCCGTTCACCGGTTCGATCTCGATCACGTTGGTCCACCCTCCCCCTACGCGGCGTACGGAACTTAGTCCGGCCTGCCCCCGTAACAGGGAATCGTATTGAAGCTCCAGTCCGTTCTTTCCTTTGGTGGTACCGCCCTCTTCAATTTCGCCGTAAATATCGCCGATGGTTCGTGAAGCCAACGAACCGAAGGGTTTCTGGCGCTGCACCATCTCTTTGGTATAAAAGCCGCTTTTGTACTTGCTTAAACGCAGGAACGGGTAGGTCTTTATCTCTTTCAGGTCGGTATAAGATACTCGTCCTTCATAGACCGGATACTGCCGGCTTTTACTTCTTAGTCCGCGTAACAAGTGTGCTTTATATCCTGCGGCTGTTCTGTTTTTTAGTTTTTTGGACAGATAATACGATAGCGAATCCACATAATGCTTCAGTGTATCGGCTTGAAGTCCGTCGGCCTTAAAATCAATATACATGTAGTAGCGGGGTACGCTGGTAGCCATCAATTTCCCGTCGGCAGAATAGATATTTCCCCTTCCGGGCAATACAAGCCGGTTGGGACGTTTCTGACTTTCGGCTACTTTTTCCCATTTTTCCTTCTCGACGAAGGCCGTATCGAACATACGCACAAGTATCCCTGTCACCACAAGCCCCAAGAGTAGTACGACAATAAAATAATAGGCCAGAATCCTATTATTTTTCGGCTCAATATCTTTAGGTTGATTCTCTTCGGCCATGGTTATTTATACAATTCATAGGGAGGAGTCTTCGCCCCTTCCAGTTCAACACCTTGTTCTTCAATAAGTAACTCTATTTGCGACTGACGGCTATTGCCGGTAAGTTCGGAAGAGATGGAAAGTGCTTCAAAGCGCACATCCCTGAGCTGCTGCTGCAACCGGTCTATTTCTCTCAGTTTTTGCATGCAGGTATATCTGTTTCCGATAAAGAAGAACATCAGAATTACGATCAGGACAATCATTCTTGTATGTTTGACGATAAAATCCTCTTTCAGGATACCGCCTCCCAACACATACAAAAGCGAAAGCTTTTTTTCCTTTTTCCTTGTTTTCTTTTGCTTCTCGTCCATAGAAATCCGGTTTTACTTTACAGTTTTTCTGCTATCCGAAGCTTAGCACTGCGTGAACGCGGGTTTACCTCCACCTCTTCGGACGATGGAGTTATAACCTTGTTATTTATCAGGCGAAATGGAGACTGGATATTTCCAAAGAAATCCTGGCTGATCGTTCCTTCAAAGTTACCCGACTTAAAAAAGTTCTTCACCAAACGGTCTTCGAGCGAATGGTAAGTCATCACCACCAGACGTCCCCCCGGTTTAAGAAGGCGCATGGCCTGCTGCAACATCTCCCGTAAAGCGCGCATCTCGTCGTTTACCTCAATCCGCAATGCCTGAAAAACCTGGGCAAGCATCTTTTTTTCTTTATCTTTTCCGATATAGGGTGTTATCAGGGCCAGAAATTCATCGGTCGTTTCAAGAGGTTTGGTTTCGCGGGCCTTTACAATCACAGAGGCCAGTTTCCGCGAGTTCTTCAATTCACCATAAAGGTAAAAGAGGGTCGAAAGAGCCTCTTCCGTATAGGTATTTAAAATATCGGCGGCTGTTTTGCCGGCACGGGTATTCATCCGCATGTCCAGCATTCCCTGAAAACGGAAAGAGAAGCCCCGGTCTTTATCATCAAAATGATGGGAAGAAACTCCCAGATCGGCCAACAGTCCGTCTATTTCGGTCTCGCCATGGAAACGCATGAAGTTGGACAGGTAACGGAAATTACTGCGCACAAAAACAAAACGGTCGTCTTCCGGAATGTTATTTTCGGCATCCGCATCCTGATCGAAGCCATAAAGAGTTCCCTTTTTACCAAGTCTGCTGAGAATCTCTCTGGAATGTCCGCCTCCACCAAATGTTACATCCACATAGACCCCATCGGGCTTAATAGCCAGACCTTCCATGCACTCGTTAAGCATCACCGGAATATGATAGCAAACCTCCTTATTACTCATTTACATTTCTTTCTTTAAATCTTAATCTTAACCCTTTAAAGCAAATTACGCTTCTCTCAATCAGAAGGTAAAATTAAACATTTCCATAAGTATGCCACAATATTTAAACGAGAATTTCCCAAAAAGTTTTCAACAACCACATAACATACTGAATATATGCATATTAAAGCATCTGATCTAATCTATTAATCTCAATTTTTCACCAATAATATACTATATCAAAAAGGAAATGAAGTGTATTCTTTATTTTAGCCTTATTCCTGCCAAAAGCGTCTGACCCGAATTTGTCCTCATTTAATGAATACAGGTGTCCGTTTATTATTTCATCCATAAAATCCATAATCTCAAAATTAATTTAGATCAAAAACAGGGTTTAAGATAACTGGATACATAATGAAACTAAAAATAAAGAGAAGCGGTTTTCTGTTTTTTAAGAAATAGCTATATCTTTGCCTCTGACAACGTAATGCATAATGGCAGAAAAACACATCGCGCAGATAAACATAAAACAAATTCTACGGCAAAAAGCGCCGAAGATTTCGGGAAAGATTCCCGGTTTTATTATAAATTATCTGATACGGACAGTCCATCAGGATGAACTAAATGATATCTTAAGACGGTACCACGACAAGCAGGGTGCCGATTTTATGAAAGAGCTGATTTCGTATTTCGACCTTACTCTGGAGTTGGTAAATGAAAACGATTTTTCGAAAGAAGGTCGTTATATTTTTGCATCCAACCATCCATTGGGAGGATTGGACGGAATATGCCTTTCGGCAGTCATAGGCAATAAATTTGACGGGAAAATAAGATACCTGGTAAACGATCTTCTTCTTTACCTCGAGAATTTAAAATCTATTTTTGTTCCTATAAACAAGCACGGTGGGCAGGCTAAACATGCAGCCCGTCTGATAGAGGATGCTTACGCGTCGGAAAATCAGATTATTACTTTTCCTGCGGGAATGTGCTCCCGTAAAATAAATGGGAAAATTCAGGATCTTGAGTGGAAAAAGTCTTTTATCCAAAAAGCGGTTGAGTACAAAAGAGACGTTGTTCCTGTTTACTTTGAAGGGCGAAACTCAAATTTCTTTTACCGGTTTGCCAATATTCGCAAGGCTTTGGGTATTAAGATGAACTACGAGATGATATATCTGCCTGATGAGATGTTTTCGAGCAAACACAAGACGTTTCGGATTTACTTCGGTAAACCGATTCCCTGGCAAACATTCGACACAAGCAAGAAACCTGCCGAATGGGCCGATTATGTAAAAGAAATTGTTTATAAACTTGCCGCAAAATAAGACATGATTATGCAAGAAATTTGTCAGCCTGTAGACAAGGCTATTATTAAAGCTGAATTAACGAAAGAAAAGAAGTTACGAAGCACTAATAAATCGAATAACGAGATCTATATAATTACGCATCACGACTCACCTAATGTTATGCAGGAAATTGGCCGCCTACGGGAAATTGCCTTCAGATATTATGGTGGAGGCACGGGTCTGCCTGTGGATATCGACGAGTACGACACCATGGAAGATGCTTATCGCCAGCTTATTGTATGGGATCCGGTGGAAGAACAGATTTTAGGAGGCTATCGTTTCTTATGCGGATCGGATGTTAAATTCGATGAAAACGGAAAGCCCATGCTGGCGACCTCCCATTTGTTTAATTTCTCCGACAAGTTTGTAAAAGACTACCTTCCCTATACAGTGGAACTGGGCAGGTCTTTCGTAACCCTCGAATATCAATCCACCCGTTCGGGCTGTTCCAAAGGCTTATTCGTCTTAGACAATCTATGGGATGGTTTAGGTGCACTTTCGGTTGTAGATCCTACGTTAAAATATTACTTCGGCAAGGTAACAATGTACAATACCTATAACCCCGAAGCCCGTAATATGATTCTTTATTTTCTAAACCTTCATTTTAACGATCACGAAGATCTGGTGACTCCGGTGCATCCGCTGGAAACCGGGACGGACATAGATAAAATGAAGTCATTATTTAAATACGATTGTTTTAAGGAAAACTACAAGGTGCTAAACCAGGAGGTTCGAAAATTCGGAATTAATGTACCGCCGCTGGTTAATGCCTACATGAGTCTTTCGCCGAAAATGCGCGTGTTCGGCACAGCGATTAATCATGAGTTCGGAAATGTAGAAGAGACTGGCATCCTGATTGACATCAACGAAATTCTGGTGGAGAAAAAGAAAAGGCACATCGAAACCTTTCTCAAGGAAGAGTGCCAGGGAGCTGAATTAATTCGCAAAACTGAATAATAACAAATGACAGATGAGAGATACTTTGCATCTGTCACAAGGTATCTCTCATCGTCAAACTCCGCTCTGGCAAAGGGATCTGGCATCTAAAATGACAGATGACAGATGTTTTCAGTATTTTTCGCTACCAGACTGTTTATCCAATTCGACAGCACACGTAT
>JAEAMF010001400.1_pt1 | contig 17781 bp, 11 predicted proteins | sample 8958721 | NCBI WGS metagenome assembly JAEAMF01 (sample SAMN16933255, study PRJNA681124) | bioreactor sludge metagenome | isolation source: anaerobic bioreactor treating anionic surfactant - SDBS | place: India: Bengaluru | collected 2019-02-28
AGACGCCGGTTGAAACCAAATTCTCACTTCCATCGCGAGCAGACATCTGTAAACCATGTGTCATATTCTTTTTTCATCTTCTCAACCATCCCAGGATGATCTGCGGCAACATTCCTGGTCTCTCCAGGGTCGGCGGCAATATCGTACAGCTCATGGCGCGGCTGCCCCTCTATGCTTCGCTCGCCCCGGCCCTGCAACCTGCACAGCTCGGCATAGCGGTCACGAATATGTTTCTGCTGGGGCAGATCCATTCCGCATGGCTGGACAAGTTTCCACCGTTCGGTCAGAACAGCGTAAGCATGGCCGCGTCGCGGAACCTGGCCGCTGTCCCACTGGAAGAACAAGGTCCGGTCAGGCCAGTCGGCCGATGGCTCCCGCAACAGTGGCATCAGACTGGCTCCATCCAGTTTGACACCGTCCGGCACGGAAATGTCGCAAGCCTCTAGCACGGTCGGCAATACATCGATGTGCGCCGCCAGCCGCCTGACCTGCGCTGGTGCCTTAAACCCTGCCGGCCAGCGCATGAAACATGGAACCCTGATTCCGTTTTCATAGACTGTACCTTTAAGACCATGCAGACCGGCCATGAACCGGTCAACCGGATTGGAACCCGAGCAAGGCCCATTATCTGTGGTAAAGATCAACAGAGTGTCGTCCTCCAGTCCCAGCTCCTTCAAAACGGACCGAACACGCCCGAAGCTGTTGTCAACGCTGCGCAGCATTCCGTAAATCTTTTTCGTGCTGTCTCCGAGGCCAAGCGCATCAAACTCTGCAGCAAGTTCAGGCACAACCTGCAGCGGGGTGTGAATCAGGTTGGAAGGGAGATATACAAAAAACGGTTTTGAACGGTTCTGCCTGATAAATCGAATGGCCGCATCGGTAAAAATATCCAGGCAATAGCCGTTGTGTTTTTCAGGCTTGCCGTTGTACAGCAGTTCGGGGTTGAAATACTGGCGCATGGCTGCGCCGCGATGAACAAGCGACTCGTCAAATCCCTGCGCGTTGGGACCATGTTCGGAGTCATCACCAAGATGCCATTTGCCGAAAATGCCTGTCGTATAGCCTGCAGTCTTCAGGCACTCGGCGAGAGTCACTTCCGCGGCATCCATTATTGCGGCCTTCCCAAAGACATCCGCTATTCCGGTCCGGAAGTTATACCGTCCTGTCATCAGAGACGCCCTGGTCGGCGCGCAGACAGGACATACACGGAAACCTGTGAACTCAACAGCCTCCCGCGCAAAAGCATCCATGTTGGGTGTTTTGACATGCCTGTTCCCATGACAGGCAAGGTCGCCATAGCCCTGATCATCGACCAGGAAGATAACGATGTTCGGCTTTTTTCCGCAATCAGCTGCCCATGCAAACCCGGCCAGCATGGCCCACATCACAACAATCCCGACAATGCTGAAAAACTGCTGCTTGATCATGGTTACAGATCCCCCTTTTTCTGATCGTACAATAATAACGGGAGATTGCCGGCGGGTCGTTCCTGATTTTTCAGTGAAAAACATTCCACATCCAACACCCGCTCTATTTGTATCCCTTGCTTTTGCGGTCCATCACGAAAGTCCTGGCTTTCTCGAAAAGGTCCATGTTGCCCGTAATGCGGGGATCTTTCGTAGACCGCTGGTACGCTTCCAGGCGCGCGCGCAGCTTCTCCAGGACGGCAGCATATTCCGGCCGGCCGGCAAGATTCACAAGTTCATCCGGGTCGGCCACACAATCGTAGAGCTCTTCGCGCGGTCTGGCAGCCTGAATCAGCGGAATGAAGCGCTTGACCGACGGGTGCTCTTCGTGTGCGCTCAGCAACGCAGCCACGTCGAATGTTGCCGCGCTCTCCCTGTAGTCGCTGTCTGGTCTCTTCAGCTTGGGATTCAGCGCAATCCTGGGACCCGATCCGTAATTCACAATATACTGGAATCGTTCATCGCGGACCATACGCGATGACTGATTGCACGGCGGCTGTTCACCATGCCATTCCAGTCCTGAAAATGTACAATCCCGCGAAGGATCTACCCGACCCGACCCTGCCGCAAAAAGTACATTCAAAACGCTTCGTCCGCTCATTTCCTGTGGAACAGGGACACCGGCAGCATCGAGAATCGTCGGGGCAAGGTCAATGAAGTTGACGAAATCGTCCACTTTCCGGCCTCGCCTGATCTTGTCCGGCCACATCACTGCCAGTGGCATGCGCACGCCCCAGTCATAGACATTCGCCTTGGCCCGAGGCGTTGGCGTCCCATTGTCGGCTGTAACTATAACAAGTGTGTTTGCCAGTTCCTTGCGTTCGTCGAGCAGTTTCAGCAGACCGCCCAGGGTATTGTCGGCATGACGGACTTCCCAGAGGTAATTGGTCCGGTGTCGTCGTATCCCGGCGGTGTCGGGCGTAAAGCCTGGCAACTTGATGCCGGCAGGATCCATTCCGGGTTGCTTGTAATTATCCTTCCCGTGAGGATGATGCGGTTCAAACAAACCGGCCCAGAAATAGAATGGTTTGCCCTGGGGTCGTGAATCCAGGAATTTCGAGAAGTTGGCGACATAATCAATATTACTTATGCCTTCGGGAGGTGCCTTGATTTTGACATCGTTATAAACGTCGCCGGCCGGATTGCGTTTTCGGCCCGATTCAGGCAGGACCCCCGGTCCCCATCCTTTGCCAGTATAGCCTGCATGGTAGCCGGCTTCCTCAAGCAGGTCCGGAAGCACTTTATATTTCGATGGCAGCCACGCCTGGATAAAAGCGCCCTGTTCAAGTTCCCAGAAATTGCGGCCTGTCAAAAGAGCGGCACGTGATGGCGCACATGAAGGCGCCGAACAATACGCGTAATTGAACAAAACACCGTCCCGCGCAACCCGGTCAAAATTCGGTGTCTGCACCGATGAACATCCGTAAGCACTGCATTCCCGCCAGCTCTTGTCATCATAAATCACCAGGAGTACATTCGGCTTAGATACCGCTTCGGACGCACTGGCGCGACAAGAAAAACCCAACATTGCGCCCAACATACCGGAAGTGGTTTGTTTCAGGAAATCACGTCTTTTCATAAAGGGTCTAACGGATAGAACACTGTATTTATTGTGTCGATTCAGTACGCTATTTGGCATTACTGCCGGCCCCTTTTGCTGCAGCAGATACAATACGGGACTGGACGGAAACAATTTCTTTAAAGGCCTGCCGTCGGCGGTTTATTGCCACCGATTGTGCTGCAGTCTTCGTACGCAACTCCGCCAGGATGGCCGCGTGTTCTGGCGTGGCTGCAAGATTCGTGCGCTCCCCGGGATCGGATTCAATATCGAACAGCATTTCGAATTCCGGTTTACGTCCGGCAAAGTCAACGTGTTCTTCGTTGTAAGGTATCACACCATCGTACATCCGGATGTACTTCCAGCGTTTTGTCCGGATCCCCTCCTGGAAGGGGTTATCACGCATGGTAAAAAGGCTTTCAAGGAACAACTCTTCGCGCCAAGGGACATTCCTGCCTTCCACCAGCGGACGAAGACTTGCCCCATCCATGTACTCCGGCGCCTCGACACCGGCGTAGTCAAGGATCGTGCGCGTATAATCGAGGCTGGAAACCAGGTGATCAAGTCTGCGGCCGCGAAGCCCTTCCGACAACCGGGGGTCATGAATAATACAGGGAATTTTTGACGCCAGGTCGAAGAGTAATGCCTTGCCGCCCATACCGTATTCGCCCATCAACAGCCCATGGTCACTGGCAAAAAGAATGACAGTGTTCCGGTCGAGACCGCGTTTCTTCAACTCGTCAAGCAGATTGCCGATGACATGGTCGAGACCTGTTATGGTCTGGTAGTAACGGATGTGATGCTCAAGACAGGTGGCACGGTCATAGTTGTAGACATAAGTCTGATTCCGACGCCCCTTGTCCTGGTCCAGTATGAATTCCGGAATGAAGCGATACGGATCCGTGGCGGTATCGTCGGGGATTCTGATCGCAACGTTGCGATATAGCGTGTCGTAGAACGGACTGCCTTTGAGCTTCGGATTCTCATTGGCGGGTCGTTTCATCTGGTGCCACTCAGGGTAGTCGGGATACATGGAAGTCGTCTGGGAACCATGGGGCACATTGAAACTGACGGACAGACAGAACGGTTTATCGCCTGGCAGATCATCGAGGAACTTCGTCATGGCTTCGCCCATAATAAAGGTAATGATGCTTTCTTTTGCCTGGTGATAAGGCTGCGCACTTGGAGCTTTCGAATCCTTGGGAAAGAAACGGGTCCAGCCGTCATGCCCCCACCAGAAATCGAATTTCTCAGGTGTGCGGCCCTTGAAAGAATAGTACTCCACTCCGAATTTACCGATAAAACCGGTATGATAGCCCGCCTTGCGCAGGATTGCCGGATAGGACCGTTCCCATTGAGCTTCCGTCAACTGATAAGACGAACTGAAACCGACGCCATGAACCCGCTCCATCATGCCAGTCAGAAAGCACACACGGCTTGGCGAACACACCGGCGAAGCGATGTAAGCATTGCGAAACTGCACGGAACTCTGCATCAGCCTGTCAAGATGCGGAGTCTTGACGAAGGGATGCCCCATCGCCCCGAGAGTATTATCGCGCTGGTCATCGGTAAGCAGGAAGATAATATTGGGCCTGCCCGCAGTGACACTTTTTTCGGCGGCCCACAGGGTCGCCAGCGAAACCAGCAGTATTATAATAGTAGATGATATTTTCACAAAGTGACTCTCCTTTTGATGGTACAAAGTTTTGTCAATCACCTGTTTTTCTTCGCTTTCTTGTCCTTGCGTGACGGTGAATCTTCAGTAGGATAAAGCGTTTTCGGATCCATTACTTCACCCGCGGGACGGCGAGAAACCGGCGAGTTACCTCCAATCTCCGCACTCATCTTCCCGGCAAGTGCCTGGAGTTTGGCGACGATATCGGGGTGTTTATCGGCCAGGTTAGTTCGTTCGCCAATTTCCTTGTCAAGGTTATAGAGGCGCGGGTTATTCTTGGCATCGTCTGCAACGGCTTTGCCCATAGTTTCATGCTGGGCTGTAATTGCCAGCTTCCACGGACCCTGGCGTACTGCCTGCAGATTATAACCTGCGAAATAGTAATGCGCTTCACGTTGAGACCGGCTGCTTTTGCCAAAAAGCAAAGGCGAGATATCCCGTCCATCAATTACCGGTGCCTCGGGAACAGTTCCTCCGGCTAGAGCTACAAATGTAGGTAAGAGGTCAATAGTTCCTGCAACTGCATCACATACGCTCGCAGGCACAATCTTTCCCGGCCACCGCATTATCGTGGGCACCCGCACACCGCCTTCCCACGTACTGCCCTTCCCGCCACGCAGGGGTAGAGCGCACCCGCCGTCCGGCCCTTTTATCAGCCATGGACCATTGTCGCTCGTAAATACTACTAGGGTTTTCTCGTCAAGCTGTAGATCCTTCAGCGTATCAAACACACGTCCGACGCTCCAGTCAATCTCCTCAACCCAGTCTCCGAACCGGCCGTTATTGGATTTACCCTGGAATGCCTGGCCCGGCTTAATCGGCGTGTGAACCGCGGTATGTGGAAAATACAGAAAGAAAGGCTTCCCCTTGTTCTCATGAATAAATTTCACGGCCTCATCGGTGTATCTCTCAACAATCCGGCTCTGCTGGTCGTCAGTCAGCAATTCCGCCACCTTGTCGTCACAAACCAGAGGCACGACACGTTCGCCGGTCTTCACAGCCTTCTTCTGCATATCATTGGAATACGGAATGCCAAAGTAGTGATCAAATCCCTGCTTCGTGGGCAGGAACTCCGGCTGGTCTCCAAGATGCCACTTGCCTATGCATGCTGTAGCATATCCGCGCTCTTTCAGCCGGTCTGCAATGGTGAATTCGGTCGGATTCAAACCGTTCTTGCATCCGGGGAAATAGACACCCGGCACAGAAACCCTCGCACCGTAACAGCCGGTCATAATCTGCGCACGCGACACGGAACACACCGGGGCAGCATAGAACGAGGTGAACTTCATCCCCTCCTTCGCCATGGTATCCAGCCTGGGCGTTTTCTGTTTTGTGGCGCCAAATGGCCCTATGTCGGCATAGCCCATGTCATCTATGAAGATTATTACAATATTCGGCTTGTCTACCGCGATTCCGTCTGAGGCAGATATCACGGCCAATGGAATCAGCACGACACCGGCAAGCATTGCCAATGCAGTTCTTTTCAACAATATACCCATTTACCTGTCTCCTGTAATTGTCACTCTATTCAGCAACCAGTTTTTCACCTGAAGCCGGAGGGGTCAGCTTCGGCTCGCCTTTCAATAGTCCCTGTTTCACCAGGAAACGATCGGCCTCTATCAGCGTAACGGTCCGCCAGGGATCTTTATTGAAAAAGCTGTGGGACTGACCGGGGGCGATCCGGAGATCGATGGATTTCGTGCCGAGGGACTTCCATTTCGCGTGGGCGACATCCCAGCCTTCCTTCCATTTATCCTTATCGCCGAAGAAGACAATGGCGGGCGGCAGATCGGCTTTGAGATGACGCAGGATGTCGATCTCGGAATCCTTGTCGTCATCAGTGGCAAATGCGGGATTGAACCAGAGGTAGGCAACAACGCGGGTATTGATGTTCTTAGGGTCGGCGGGATCGTTGAGGCCGGGGTTCATCGTGGCAAGAGCGCTGATGTGACCGCCCGCGGAACCGCCGCCCGTGATGATGCGCTGAGGGTCCAGGCCAAGTTCATCTGCATGCTGTTTGAACCAGCGGATGGCACTTTTGGCATCTGTAACACATACGCGTTTCCTGGTTTCTCCATCTGGAAGCTGCTTGCTATCCGCCGCGCTAAGCATTCGGTAGTTGGCTGTTGCAGCTACGAGTCCTCGGCTGGCAAAATAACTGCATGCCGTCCGAAACTGGCTCAGGCTGCCCCCGCTCCAGCCTCCACCGTGAAACATGACAAGCCCCGGCACCTTGCTTTTTGAAGGATCATGGTTTGGCGGGAAGTAGATCTCCATCTCGCATTGCTGCCCTGCGGAATTTTTGTAGACATAACTTTTGCCGGCAGCCCCCTCAAAGTCAGACCTGGCAGCGCGCTTTTCTGCAGCACCTAATACAATTGTTGCCAGGATAAAAACCACAGACAATAAAAATGCCTTTTTCATCTGCCCTGCTCCCTTTCTTTGCCGTATATTATTATCCGGTCTTCTGTCAAACAACCGCCTATGTTCAACGCAAATAACTTCCGGAATATTGTTCGAGACGGTTAAACCATTTTCAGAACCCTTGGTATAACATGTCAATGTTTGCATTCCGGCATGGCAACACCCAGCGTCTTTCGCCATGAGTCAAGCCTGTTATGCATTTCTTTCAGCTTAGCCTGGTTTTCTTCCGCAAGATCGTGCTGCTCGGCCTCGTCATTATCCATATCGTATAACTCAAACTTCCCGGTATCAAAGAATTCGATAAGCTTCCAGCGCCCGTCGCGCATCGCCGCGGAACTCCGTCCCCCGAGAAAATGCGGCTTCTGCAGCGGATAATGCCAGAACATGGCAGCCGTCCGCTTTTCGCCGGGATTTCTCAGCAGGCCGGTAATATCAGCCCCATCCATGGGCTGCGACCCGTCCGGTTTCAGACCGGCAACAGCCAGCAGGGTCGGGAACCAGTCCAGGCCGTTTACCGGTACATTGCAGACCGCACCAGCAGGGGTATTACCGGGCCAGAACACTATCAGCGGAACACGGATACCCCCCTCGTAAAGGTGTGATTTTCCAGCCCGCAGCGGTGCCGCGCTCGTTACCCCTGACGGTTTCAGTTTGCCATCCTTGCCCCTCCGCACGGCTTCTCCGCCGTTGTCGCTGGTGAATATAATGATGGTATTCCCGTCAATCGCCATTTCACCCAAAGTGCGCCGGATGAGCCCCACTCCATCATCTATGCTTTCCATCATAGCGGCGAGTACGGCATTTGTTCCGGCATTCACCGATCCTTCCCGGGGCATTTCTGCAAGACGTTTCTTGTACTTCTCCACAAGGGCTGGTTTTGCCGCCAGTGCCGTATGAACAGCGTAGTGGGAAAGATACAGGAAGAACGGCTTGCTGCGGTTCCGCCGGATAAAGTCACAAGCCTCAAGATTAAGCCGGTCCGTAAGATATTCGCCTTCACCCAGCCGTACCGGCAGATTCGAGATATGGGCATACGGATGGAAGTAATCACCGCCGGCAATGTAACTGGTCTCCGAACAGATGACTTCATCCCAGCCATGTTTATCCGGCGATCCTTTTCCTTCTTCATAGCTGCCGGTGAGATGCCATTTGCCGATCAATCCACTGACATACCCGGCCTCCTTTAATCTTTCATTGATGGTCACCAGCTTCGGATCAAGAAATTTCTCACCCTTGCGCGGACTGAGGTAATCTGTAATGCCGGTGCGGACAGGATGCATGCCAGTGAGCAGCGCCGCACGCGTAGGCGAACAGACCGTCTGCTGATAGGCATGACTGAAACGGACACCGTCTTTTGCAAGTTTGTCAAGGCTGGGAGTGTCTATAAAACTGTTGCCGCAACAGCAGACATCGCGCCAACCCAAATCGTCGGCCATGATAAAAACAATATTGGGTTTTCGCGACATGGCATCGGCGGAATCGGCCGGATATGGGGTAAAAAATAATACGGCAGGCCAAAGCCAATGGCAGACTTTCATCCGCGTTTTCTCCCGTTCAAGAACATCATTCAACAGGCACAAGATTCAGGGATGACACCCTTATACCCTTGCATTCCTGGCCCGTAGGGCCGAAAGTAAAACTGTGTATTCCCGGCCCCGGAAAATCTATTACACCGACTCTATAGGTACGGAAACGCGGCAACGCGCCGCCAAACGCCTGCCTTTTTGGACGCTCTCCGGTATCTATCAAAGGGAATGTCAGGTCCGTATCGCCGCAACGCACACGCCACTCCGAGTAATCACATTCCATGGGGCACGTATATTCTATGTCCAGGTAAAATGAACAAGGCCCGACCGTGCTGAACTCCCAGGTCGCTGAACTGTCCGCGTCCTTCCAGCCCACAAGACACTGCATGTGCTTCCAGTCGCCAAACTTCTCCATCCAGTTTACCGCTTTCACCTCGCATCCCTTTAGCTTCGCCACGCCGGTCTCAAGGGTGTTGTGACAGCCTTTGTACACGTATATCTCACGACTTGCGTTCAGGGATTCGGCCAGTTCCAGGGTGATAACAGGAATAAGCACGTCCGGCCGCACTGCCGGAACCATAATATCCAGGATGGAGCCTGATGCCCTGGTTCTGATCTTCTCGCCTTCCAGCGTCGCGCGCTTCACACGTGATTTAAGCCCCGGCAAAACCAGTTTTCCGTCCGACGGCCATTGGAAGATGTGCAGGAACAGCTTGTTCCCATTCACTGTACACTCACCCCACGCCATCGGACCGAAGGGCGTCGGATCTGCGCCATGGATTGCATCCTCATGCGTGTGCACCCACTTGCCCACCTCGCGCAGAATGCGTGCCGATTGTTCCGGTATACGGCCGGTACCGTCGGGACCGACATTAAGCAGGTACGTGCCGCCCCTGCTCGCGACTCGGACCAGCCTCTGGGCAATCTCTGATGGGCTCTTCCAGTTCCGGTCATACCACGCATATGCCCAGGTGTCATTGTGCGTATCCGGAGTTTCCCAGAGCCCGGCCCGCGGCAATCGCGGAATTTCCTGGTCGCCAAGCGTGTCATAGTCGCCAAGGTTGTTGCCGATGCGGCTGTTCACCAGGCAGTCAGGCTGAAGCCTGTGAACAAGGTCCACCAGCATCTTCGACTCTTCCGACGTAATCGGACCGGGTGTATCGAACCAGACTCCGGCAATCTGGCCGTAACCGCGCAACAGCTCCTCAATCTGCGGTATGGCCTTGGTATTAAGGTAACGTTTGAAATCCGCGCCTTCCGGCTTGAAATCCCAGGTGTTTCCCACCGCATCACGCTCGTGCCAGTCCTGGCTCTGCGAGTAGTAGAACCCGAGCCGCAGGCCTTCCTTCCGGCATGCTTCGGAAAGTTCCTTCATGGGATCACGCTTGAAAGGAGTGGCATCCACGATATTAAAGGGATGCACCGCCGACTTGAACATGGCAAAGCCATCGTGATGCTTGGATGTGATCATGATATGCCGCATCCCGGCATCTTTCGCCAGCTTGACCCATTCCTGTGCGTTGAATCCGGTCGGGTTGAACCGCTGTGCAACCTTCTCGTAATCAGCCACGGGAATCTGCGCACGTTTCATGATCCATTCGGCAATCCCGTAGTAGGTTTTGTCGTTCCACTTGCCGCCCAGCTCGGAATAAAGGCCCCAGTGCACAAACATGGCAAACCGAGAATCCTTCAGCCACGTGCCGCGTACCAGGTTTGTCTTCACCTGGCCGCCTGCCCCCCACATATCGGCAGACGTTCCGTCTATCGTTTTCTTGCTGTCTGCTCCAATTGCGGTACTGAGCACACAGAACAATATCCCTGTCACAATGTATTTAGGCATCGCTTTCTCCATTGTCATTTCCTCCTTTCAATTATATCGTTCGGCCAGCCGCGATTTCTACCGGCAAAATTTCCCGGCATTTATTCGAAGTTCAGATTCTCCTGTTTACCGACTGCAATGATATGCGCCGCAGCAGCAGCATACTCTTCCGGTTTCGACAGATGTTCAATCATTAATGGAGGATTGTCCGGCAATTCGCTGAGGCGACGCAGGTATGTGGCATAATCAAGAGAACCCTTGCCAGGCTGCACTTCGCGGAAATGGACGTTACTTTCAACATCCCAGGCCAGGTCTTTCGCATGACAGCTCACGATCCACCTGCCAAGCTTATCAAAGCACTCATTGAGCAGGTCGCGGTTCCGGTAAAAACGTTCAGGCGAATTTATAAGGTTGCACGGGTCCAGATGCACGGCAAAAGCGGGACGGTCCACGGCCTTGATCATGTTCAGGTAGCAGTCCGGGCCGTCCGGCATGCTCCACCCCATCATCTCGTAACAGAATTTTGCCCTCTTCGGCCTGACGGCATCGATAATCTTGCGCGCGTTTTCAACCGCAGCGTCAAAGAATTTCGGCATGAGATTATCCGGGTGCGGTCCGTACCAGTGCGTCGTGCTGAATGACCCTGCTATGTCGACACAGCACCTCGCACCGATCGCATCGGCCAATGCCAGCCCATCAGTCACTGTCTGGAGATTTTGCTTACGTTTCTCAGCCTCGGCATCAAGCAGGTTGCACCAGCGGCCAACTTCCGCGATCACGACATCGTGTTTTGCAAATGCCTGTTCCAGGGCACGGATCCGGTCGGATTCGCCGAGCGAAACCTTCGGACAATAGGCTGCGCGATAACCTAGCTTGCGATGAGCAAGGGCCAGTTCTTCAGGATCATCCGTTTTGGCAAATGCAGGGGCTCCAAGCCGCAACAGACGACGCTGCACGGATTCTACGCATAATGCCGGCACAGTCATGGCGCCGGCCGCCAGGACACCACCAAGAAAACTGCGACGCGAAAGAACAGCTGAAATATTCATTATAATCCTTTAACTTGTCCCGTATTAATAATCAACCGGATTGACAACGCAACAGCCTCGTCTGTATCTGTCCATATATTCCTACTCCTTCTCATCTGCTGATACTATCACAGTCTATTATTGCTTCAAATTACCATCACACTGGAACTTCTGCCAGTCAGCGGCATACCCGGAACTGATCAGCCAGGAAGCCACGGTCTTGTCGCCGCTGAAATCCGTAAATGGCGCAATTGGCAGCTCCTGGTATCCACCTTTCTCAACATCCCAGTTACGGCCAAGGTAACCCTGTTCGGGTTTCAGCTGAAGAAGCTTTACCGGCCCCCTGCGTGGATCACAATCGGGCGGCACGCGCGCCGCAAAGGAATGGCGCAGGAATGAAAATACCAGCGGCCAGGTTTTCTCGCCGGGCCCATGGCCGGTCTTCGGCTCGACCACGCTGTGCCACAGAGCGCCATGTTTCTTACGCATCAGTTCAACCACGGCCAGGTTTTCCGCCTTGGATGGCCTTGCGAGAAAATGGTCATCTTCACCGAACATGACCATACCCGGTACCCGCGCGGCGCCCGGCTGGTAAACCTGGAATGTTATTCCTGGCCGCATGGAAACCCACGCCCACACGCGTTCGCCTTCTGTTGCAGGAAAGATGGCGGAAAAACCCGTACCGTTCGAGTGGCCGTACAGAAACAGCGGCGCATTCTCCAATTCCGGATGTCCTGATTTTCCGGCAAAGTATTTCAGTTTTTCATAGAGCAGACTTTTCGGCCAGAACCCGCGCTGCACGGGGTTACCGATAAACTTGAAAAGCCCCAGCCTCAACTCACGGGCAATTTCCCTTAACTCCTTGTTGCTGTAAAGCGCCGTTCCGCTTCCGTGACCGGATATGACAACCAGGCCCCTGACACACTCCACTCCGCCGGGAATCCACAGGCTGAATGTTACATCCTCTCTGACACCCTCCCCTTTGTTCTTCACGGCTTCACGCCACTGGGCTTCATCCAGCTTCAAGTCCCAGTTTCTCGCAACAACCTGTTCGGGTGAAGGAGTTCCCCACTTCGCTTCGTCAAGTGTTCCATCCCAGTTCTTCTGATCCTTCGCAACGGTGTTGGCGCGAACCCAGCTGATGCTGTGACACTGCGGCAATTGCACCGTTTCAGAAAGCTCAAGATCATGCCCCGCAGCCTGACCCTCCACTCGCGGTTCCGATCCCGCGACAAAAAGCAAAAACGTCGGCATCAGCAGAAGGAAAGCTGCGAGCATGACACAAACACGTTTTACGGCATTTTCCAACATATTTAAAGTCACCGTGCAAATGTTCAAGGCAGCGTATCCGGCTTTGGAAACTGACGAATCGGCCCCGTGAGACGTTTATAAGTTTCCCAGATCTCACCACCGTCTATAACACGGGCATCGCCGGTTTGGCGAAGATAATCCTCCAGCCTTTTCCACAGGTCGCGTTTCACATCGGTAAACTCCAGATTGTCAGCCAGATTGACAAGACACCCGGGATCTTTTTTTATGTCGAACAATTCTTCGGACGGGCGTTTTGCCACGGCAAGCTGCAGATACCTGCCTGCCGCTGAATCCTCAGCCTTGTCCACGAGAAACTGCAGGGTTGGGCTGTCATCGATATCCTTGTAACCGCTGTGCGGACCGGCGGGAGTGCCATCATTGCGCAGCACTATGGGATCACCAGCCGGCCAGCGTTCCGGCCGGAAGTTCCGTATATAAAGGAAGTCAGGCGTACGCAGGGCACGCTGCGGATATGTCCAGTTGTTGTAACGCGACGAGGAATGCCGTTCCCGCGCAGCATAAACCGCGGCACTACTGCGGTCTACGACATCTCCTGCTTTCGCGGTAAGGATGTTCATTGTGCTGCGTCCTGAAACCGGATACATGCCGCCCGGATGCTGCACTTCCGCCGCCTCGAGAATTGTTGAAGTCAGATCAACAAAACCAACCGGATCGTCAACAGTACGGCCACCCGGGACACGGGCACTCCAGCGTATTGCGAGCGGAACATGGAAACCATACTCGTAGAGAGTTGCCTTGGCCCGCGGAAAGGGCATACCATTGTCGGCGGTAACAATCACAAGGGTATTGTCGAGCTCCCCCGCCTCTTCGAGCAGCTTCAGCATCCGCCCGAGGTGTGCATCGAACCATTCGATCTCGACACAGTAATCCAGGATATCGCTGCGAACCTCGGCTGTATCGGGAAGGAATGGCGGAGGAACAGCGTCTTCCAGTTTCTTGCCCGCTTTCAGACCCGCACCTTTCTCATACACTCGATGCGGCTCCGTAGCGCCATACCAGAAATAGAAAGGCTGTCCTTTTGGCCTCGCCTCAAGAAAATCAGCAAAATTCGCGGCATAGTCGTTTTTGCTTATGCCGCTGTATGGCGGCTTTGTGGTGCGCCCGGAGAAGCCAGGACCCGCCGGGTTGCGCTGACGTCCGTCGACCTTGTAATCTCCCGGAGCCCAGCCTTTCCCGGTCATACCGACAAAGTACCCGGCCTTTTCGAGAAGATCGGGGAACACCACGTATTTCGCAGGGAATGAACTGGCATGAGTCCCGGCCTGTTCGATCTGCCACGTATGCCGCCCGGTCAGTAATGCTGCCCGAGACGGACTGCATCCCGGCGAGCCTGCAAATCCATTCCTGAAAAATACACCTTCCCTCGCCACCCTGTCAAAAGCAGGCGTGCTGACAGCCTTGTACCCGGCATACGAAGTGTGGGCATAGGACTGGTCATCTGCAATGGCGATAAGAATATTGGGACGCCCCACCTTTGTCCCCTCTCCGGCACAAAGTCCGGTCATTGCCACCAGGATGATACCTGCCGTGGCACAGATCTTACACCAGGGCTGCCTGGTCCGTCGCTTTTTCATTACTCGTTCTCCTGTCATATTATTTCACATGCCCTGCCGCGCCGCCGGACCGGTCAGGCGGTCTCACCATGAGATCCTCGATGAGACACGCAAGCTCTTCGGCCGCACAGGCTCTGTCTACCAGCACGTGTTTTCCCTTCTTGTCCGCAACCCATTTGGTCGAACCCGCGGCGTCAATCTCCACTCGCCCTCCGCGTTCTTCGGTCCATAGCTTGGAATCGCTGCCACGTACTGCGTAAAAGGCTGCCGCCTGATCGTAACTGGGCTGGCCGCCCTCAATAGAAGGTCTCCCCTTGTACTGACGCATCTCGTAGGCGCGCCGGACAGGATTCCCGCGAGGAGTCTGTTTCAGCAATTCCCCGGTAATTATGGTGTTACCGACATCAGAACCCTGCCAGTCTATTTCAGTCGGCCATTCGGATGCCACCACCCGCGCAGCTTCCACGTGAGTGCGGATGTTTACTTCACGTAGACTCGAATTCCGGAAATCGCCACCCATCACAACCAGCCGGCGTACCTTGGTACGAACAAGGTTCGGCTCGCGCCGCCAGAGTTCAGCGAGATTGGACATGGCGCCAACGCTGCAAATCGTAACGCTGCCATCCGGCTGGGCGGAAAGAACCCGGCGATATATTTCCAACGCATCCGGCGCACGGTCATCCGGGCCGACATCATTCGGAAACCCGTCGCGTAATGCCTCCGTATAGGGACTGGTCCTCTGGAGGTCAGTCGGCCCCTGCTTATCGCTGCCTATCGGAATACCCGGACGCCCGTAGTAGGTATTGATCGAATCCACCGCCGCGGCCGACGCGCCGGTCCTGTCCTTGCGGTTAACCACCGTTGCCAGCAGCTCGCACTCTCCACGGTCAGCCATGGCATGCAGCATCGCAAGCGTCCCTGCGTCATCGGCGTCCCCGGACATATCGGTGTCCAGAATTAATCTCACGGGACTGACAACAGTCTTTAGCCGTTCGACAGAAACATAATAGGGACCTGTAATCTCGGTACCACTCGCATCCAGGAATGCACCCTCCACAGTGGTTCGGCCGGCAACCAGCGGCAGAACAAACAGGACCGCATCGGCATTCACCGCAACCGCCGCCCTTCTCTCCTCTTTCCCGGCCGACAGACGCGCTTCGGCAACAGGCCATCCCTCCCCTGCGGGAAGTACCCCGTCTGTAACGCGTGTCTCCTGCACCCCGTCACAGATGCGCAGGCCTGACGCATAAGGCCAGCGTCGTAAGGCCAAGGAATATTCACCCGGCTGTGCGACATCCACGTGCCACAATCCAATTTTCCGTTCCCCCCGCCGAACCTGAGCCTGCTGGTCGACAAAAACGTCCGCCCATTCACAAGCAGTAAGCTGCACGGGATTTTCTGCATCGTGTCCGACAACCGAAGCACTGAAATCGTTTACGCGCTCCTTCACCCCGTCCCACCAGGAGTCGAGGTGTTTCCTCATCGCTGCGACAACCTCGGGGTACTGGTCGATGACGTTCCGCTGCTGCTTAGGGTCATCAACAAGATTGTACAGTTCACGATCCTCGAGCAGCCTCCAGTGCTTCCATAACACCGCGGCCCCATCCCGCCTGGGAACCGCCTGACTGTCGGAGGCGGTCCGGACGGACTTGAACGGCATCCTGCTGTAGTTGATAACCAGCATGCGCTCTTCCGGTACGGACTGCCTGCCCCGCAATACCGGCGCCAAGCTCACACCGTCGAAACGGGTCTGACCGGGGGGCAACCTGATTCCAATCAGTTCGACAAGCGTAGGCAGAATGTCCTGCACCTGGGTCAAACCGCCGACATCACCAGCCTGCCTCAGCCCACCGGCAGGCCAGCGCACGAAACATGGCACCCGGTGGCCTCCTTCCCAGAGAGTAACCTTGCCGCCTCTCATCCCTGCGTTGAAATAGCGGGGCCCGAACGTGCTTCCATTATCGGTAAGAAATAGGAGCAGCGTGTTGTCTTTAAGGCTGGATTCAGACAGGAACTTTTCCAGCCGCCCCATATTCTCATCAATATTGGCTATCATTGCCAGGTAGCTGACAAGTTCCTTCTCCGCATCCCGGCCCGGCTGCTTTGATCCGGAAACCTGATTCTCAAGTCTGGGTCGCGCCGCCTCCAATGCCGCACGTACCGGAGCCCTGTAGCTGTCCGGAACAAAGTGGGGCCAATGCGGAGCGGCAGTTGCAAGGTAACAGAAGAATGGACGCCCGGCTTTAGACTCGCCGCTCATCCAATTCATGGCCTCCCGGAACAGGACATCCGTTGTATAACCTTTAAACACGCGGCGTTTGCCATTATGGAAGTACACATCATCAAAGTAATCATTCTCCCAGGTATCCGGCAGGGATCCGATGTGCGAGGACGGAAACCAGATGCTTTCATTGAAGCCTCGGTCCTGCGGCCTGTAGGGATAGGTGTCGCCGAGATGCCACTTTCCAAAGAGGCCGGTGCGCCAGCCGGAACCCGCAAATAGATCCGCCATGGTCGGAAAATCTCTCCTCAAAATGGTCCGGCCGCTGCTGACGTTCATCGCGCCGTTGCGCAACGCATCGACACCGGTCATGAGCTGGCCACGCGTCGGTGTGCACATCGGCGCAGCATGAAAATCGGTAAACCTGACGCTTTCGTCATGAAGTCGGTCGAGATTTGGCGTTTTCAGGACCGGGTTGCCGTGACAGGACAGCTCGCCGTATCCCTGGTCATCGGTGATAATGATGAGTATGTTAGGGCGTTGTTCGGCAGCGTAAAGCGGACAGACAAGCAAGCCGGCCATAAAAAAAATAACGGCAGCTACAATCCTGGCCCGTGCTTTCATATTTTCTCTTTTTCCTATGCTGGTTGTGGCAGAAATTATTTTCCGCGGTCTGTATTACGCATGCTCACATTGATTCAAGGCCCGGTTCAGAGTATCACTTTTTATCAAAACTCCAAACTTGCGGCCCACCCTTTGAACCGCCTAATTCTATACGTTGGATCTCAACCCCTTCGCCCCCTCTGCCAGGCAGGACGCGCACATGAATCATGCGCCCCTTTACAGGCAGCTCAACCTTTACATCCTGCCATTCCTGTCCAGACGGCCAGTCAAAACTCACCGTGTTTTCTGGCAGGAAGTCAGGCGTATTTTTCGTACGCCAGGTTATCGCGCCCTTACCTCCTTTTTGCGCACGGGTACGCAACTTCACGTAAGCCGGCCCCGGAATATCCAATGCAGAATTCGTAATGAAAGCCACCTTTCCGTTGGCCTCCGGCTTCAATACCATGGCACCGTCCCTGAAATCAAGCGTACCGCCCCGTGCAATCCATTCACCTGAATTCTTTCCTGAACCGGCCGCTACAACCTGCTTGCCTTCCAGGTAGTAATCGAAGTAGT
>JAEAMF010001403.1_pt1 | contig 17763 bp, 18 predicted proteins | sample 8958721 | NCBI WGS metagenome assembly JAEAMF01 (sample SAMN16933255, study PRJNA681124) | bioreactor sludge metagenome | isolation source: anaerobic bioreactor treating anionic surfactant - SDBS | place: India: Bengaluru | collected 2019-02-28
CGCCGAGGCCATCGCAGGCAAGCCAGCTCCAACAGAAAATGCAACCTGTAGGAGCGGGTCTTGCCCGCGATGCAGTCGCCGCGCACTCACGGACACCCCGTCGACGCCATCGCAGGCAAGCCTGCTCCAACAGAGAATGCAGCCTGTAGGAGCCGGGCTTGCCCGCGATACAAACGCCGCGCACTCTCGGACACCCCGCCGACGCCATAGCAGGCAGCCTGCTCCAACACAAACCGAGCAGCCCTATTTGGCCTCTTCGATTTCCTTGCCACTGGCGTCAATCGCCTTGGTCGAGGGGTAGCGGGACGAGGCGAAGCGCACCACCAGGATCGAGAACGACAGCAGCAGGATACCGCCGCACACATACAACAGGCCTGCGTCGGGGGCCTTGTGATGCGATACATCGCCGATCAGCAGACGGGTCAAGGCGGTGATCGCCACATACAACAGGAAGCGGATTGGCATGTGGTTGGTCTTGAAATAGATACCGACCATCGCCCCCAATTCCAGGTAGATGAACAACAGCAGGATGTCATCGACACTGACACCGCCCTTGCCCAGCATCTCCAGGAAGGTCACTACAGCGGCGTAAGCCGTGATCGCACCGATACCGAACAACGCCAGGTAATGGAAGGCCTCAACGCACAAGTTACCCAGTGAGTCGGCAGAGCCATGCAGGCTTTTTCGCAGTTTGTCAGCCCAATTGTTATTCACGGTACAGATTCCTTGATACGGCTTGAAGGAGAATGCGGCAAGTACATGACGCTTTATCTGCATGCAGTAAAAAGGCCAGGCACTGGGTTTGAGAAGGCGGCAGATTGCCGCAAGGCACGTGCGCGTGCACCCGTTCAATGCGACCGGGGGCTAAAGACCGAGGCAGGGGCTGCAAAAATGCCACTATTCAAAGCCGAGGGATTGCCTTATCCTCTTTACTGTACAAAAATACAGTATTCGTATTATTCAATTATCGAAAGGCATGTGAGGTGATGAATGGCCGTCGAAGTGGTGTACCGCAGCAGCCGAGACCTGGAGCGCTTGTTCATGGATAAAGCCGAAGCAGACCGTCACGACAAGATGCTCGAGCTGGCTGAACTGCTGGCCGAAGTGCTGAAGAAAGCCGTGCCGTCACTGAGTGAACAGCAGGTTGAGGACGCCGGTATCTACATGGCGAAAAACCGCGACGTCTTCGCCAAGGCCTTCAAGAGCCAACCCGACGCGCTCAGCGAACTGCTGGGTGACGAAAGCCCTGCCGAGTAACCCAACTCAAGGGTATAGCAGCCGCTCGGCCAAGGTTTGCGCAACGCGCGCTGGCGAGCGCTTCTCTGCCTGGGCATGGGCAAAGACCTCTGTCAGCCGCGACGGAATGCGCGCCAGGTGCTCGGTAATGGTCGGCAACTCTTCACCTTGGTGCTTGAGCGCCACATAAATCAGGCCGCCTGAGTTGATGATGTAATCCGGTGCGTACAGGATGCCGCGGTTTTCCAGCTGATCGGCCACCTGCAGGGTGGTCAGTTGATTGTTCGCCGACCCTGCAACGGCAGCACAACGAAGCTGCATTACACTCTGTCCTGTAAGAATCGAACCCAAACCGCAGGGCGCAAAGATATCGCATGGGGTACTGATCAGCGCCTCAGACGCAATCGGATGGGCATTGAACTGCTCCATCGCCAATTGCACCCGCCCAGGATCATGATCGCTGACCAGCAGTTCGGCGCCCGCCGCATGCAACTGCTCCGCCAAGGCGAAGCCCACATTACCCAACCCTTGCACCGCCACACGCAAACCTTCCAGGTTGTCGCTGCCCAAGCGCGCCATTGAAGTCGCACGGATACCGGCAAACACGCCCATGGCCGAATACGGCGAGGGATCACCTGACGCGGTGGTGCTCGTGACATGCTGTGTTGTTTGCGCAATGCAGTCCATGTCCAACGTCGACGTACCGCTGTCGATGGCCGTGATGTACCGCCCCTCGAGTGAGTCGACAAAACGACCGAAAGCCTCAAACAGCGCGGCTCGGTTTTCTACATGCGGGTTTCGAATGATCACCGCTTTGCCCCCACCCAGCGGCAAGCCGGCCAATGCAGCCTTGTAACTCATACCCTGAGCCAGACGAATGGCGTCGATCATCGCACTGTCATCGTCGGGGTAGGCCAGGTAGCGACACCCGCCCATGGCGGGGCCACGCTGCTCATTGTGAATAGCAATCACGGCCTTGAGCCCGGTCGGAGGATCGATACACAGGTGCAGCGAGTGGGTGCGCGTGCTTTGCATCAGCGAAAACATCGACAAGCTCCCGAATTGCTGGGTGCTGATGCAAGTATAGGCACGCTCCGGGCAACTGATAGCGCTACTGGACGAAAGCCACGCAGGGGGCTAAAAAATAAGCGTAAGCGGAGACTTTCATGAACCCACGCAAAGCCTGTCTGGCCTGCCTCGAACGTGACCCTGTCGCGCTGTTTGAAGCGGGGTTGTGGATCGCCGCCGAGCATGACCCCGGCGTGCAACCTGCCGACTGCCTGGCGCAGGTGCAAACGCTGCAACGCGAGGTCAGTGTTGGCCTGCCCATGTTGTCTGTGAACGAACTGGCCCAGCCTCTGCTGCGGCAGCTCTGCGCGCTGGGGTTTCAGCAGGATGAGTATTACCCCTTACGCCCTCAGGCAGCCTTGCTGGACAAGGTGCTGCTGCGCCGTCGCGGCCAGCCGTTGGCCTTGGCACTGTTGAGCCTCGAACTGGCCCGCAGATTGTCCATTCCACTGGAGGGGGTGAACTTTCCGGGATACTTCCTGCTGCGAGTACCGGGCGCCGACCACCTGCTCGACCCGTGTGGTGGACGTCGCCTGTACCCTGCCGACTGTCGCGAACTGCTCGGCCGGCAGTTCGGCCCGCAAATGACCTTGAGCGCAGAACACCTGCTGACCGCCAGCCCACGCCAGATGCTGCAACGCCTTTCACGCAACCTGCGGCAATTGCACACCACCCATGACGACGACCTGGCAGCACTGAAAGATGCTGAACGGGTCGTCGAACTAGGGGCAGCCAATGCCAGTGACTACCTGGCCAGAGCCACGCTCTACCAGCGACTGGATTGCCCACAGGCCGAACGTTTCGACCTGGAGCATGCCTTGTTGCTCAGCGAAGACCCGATCCAGCGTTTACGCCTGACCGAGCGCCTGAGCCACCTGCCCCCCAAAGCGACATCGATTCATTGAGCCTCATCACCTGCCGCGTCATGGGGTATCCGGTTGGTTAGACGGGTGTGCCTGGATGAACGCCGGGTGTTGCGCGGCCAGCGCCGCTACCCGATTGATGCGAGGATAAGCGCCGAGATCGATACTGAACCGCTGCGCGGCATACAACTGGGGAATCAAGTAGACATCCGCCAAGCCCGGTTGCGCGCCGAAGCAGTAGCCACTTTCACCGATCAACTGCTCAACCGCCGCCAGCCCTTGGCTGATCCAGTGGGCGATCCACTGGTTGACCTGCGTTTCGTCATGCCCTAGCTGACGCAGTTGGTTGAGCACACTGACATTGTGCAACGGGTGGATGTCACAACCAATCAGCGCCGCCACCCCACGCACTTGAGCGCGTTGCTCAAGTGCAGCAGGCAGCAGTGCCGGCTGTGGATAACGTTCTTCCAGATACTCGATGATCGCCGGCGACTGTACCAGCAACGCCCCCGAGTCGACCCTCAGGGCCGGTACACGGCCCTGAGGATTGAGCGCCAGAAACGCAGGCTCACGCTGCTCGCCTTTGAGCAGGTTGACCGGCAGGGACTGGAAATCCAGCCCCTTGAGCGCCAGGGCAATCCGTACCCGGTACGACGACGTCGAACGAAAGTAGGTATAGAGTTCCATGCCCTGCCCTCTTTTTTAGTGTGCTGGCAGGATCTTGCCGCGGCACTCACCAAAACCGATGCTGGCAACACCGTCGCGGATGCAACGGGCACGCAGGATGATCTCGTCACCGTCTTCAAGGAAGCGGCGCACTTCGCCGGATGCCAGCTCGATCGGCTCCTTGCCGCCCTGGGTGATCTCCAGCAGGCTGCCGAACTGACCGGGTTTAGCGCCCGACAGGGTGCCAGAACCGAACAGGTCGCCCGATTGCAGCTGGCAACCGTTGACGCTGTGGTGCGCGACCATCTGCGCCACGGTCCAGTACATGCTCAAGGTGTTGCTCAGGGTCAGGCGATGGGCCGGCAGGTTCTGCTCACGCATGCGCTCGGTCACCAGCAGCACTTCCAGCTCGATGTCGAAGGCGCCCAGCGCCTGATCGCGCTTGTCGAGCAGGTAAGGCAGTGGCTGCGGGTCGCCTTCCGGGCGTGCCGGTTGGGCGCAACGGAACGGCTCCAGCGCTTCGGCCGTCACCACCCACGGCGAAACCGTAGAGATGAAGCTCTTGGACAGGAACGGGCCCAGTGGCTGGTACTCCCACGCCTGGATGTCACGCGCCGACCAGTCGTTGAGCAGGCAGAAGCCGGCGATATGCTCAGCTGCTTCGGCCACCGGAATGGCCTCGCCCAACGCGTTGCCCTGGCCGATCCAGATGCCCAGCTCCAGCTCGTAATCAAGCCGTGCGCAAGGGCCGAAGGTCGGCTCGCTCTGCCCGGCAGGCAGGGTTTGGCCCTTCGGCCGACGGACATCCGTACCCGACGGACGAATGGTCGAAGCACGGCCGTGATAACCAATCGGCACATACTTGTAGTTCGGCAGCAAAGGGTTGTCCGGACGGAACAGTTTGCCAACGTTCTTGGCGTGTTCGATGCCTACGTAGAAGTCGGTGTAATCGCCAATCCGGGCAGGCAGGTGCAACTGGCACTCAGCAGCCGGATACAGCAGTGGTCGCAGTGCGGCCTGGTGCTCGCTGTGTTCACCCAACAGCGCCAGCAGACGCTCGCGCAGGGCAACCCGGGCACCACGGCCCAATGCGAAGAACGCATTCAGCGCACCGCCACGGGTAGCCTCGACAGCAGCACGGGCTTGGCCCTCGAACAGGCCCGCGGCCAAAGCGCCTTCCAGGTCGAGGATGGCATCGCCAATGGCAACACCACAGCGTGGCGTCTGGTCGTTACGGCTGAAGATACCCAGGGGCAGGTTCTGCAGCGGGAAATCGCTATGCCCGTTGGCGTGATCGACCCAACTACGGGCAATGGCGGACTGATTCATGGGTTATCTCCGATTCGGGGTGAAGGTGCTCGGCAACGATGCCCAGCAACTATCGTAGTCGGCCTGCAATTGCGGGCATTCCAGTGCATGGCGCGTCGGTCTCAGCATCTGGCTGGTCTCGAACATGAAGGCCATGGTGTTATCGATCTTGTTCGGTGCCAGGTCAGCGGCAATCGCCTTGGCACAGGTTTCAGCATCCGGGCCATGGGCGCTCATGCAGCTGTGCAGCGACGCACCGCCAGGCAGGAAACCTTCGGCCTTGGCGTCATAAGCCCCCTGGATCAGGCCCATGAACTCGTTCATCAGGTTGCGGTGGAACCATGGCGGACGGAAGGTGTTCTCGGCCACCATCCAGCGTGGCGGGAAAATCACGAAGTCGATGTTGGCCATGCCCGGTACGCTGGTCGGCGAGGTCAGTACGGTGAAAATCGATGGGTCCGGGTGGTCGAAGCTGACGGTGCCAATGGTGTTGAAACGGCGCAGGTCGTACTTGTACGGCACGTTGTTGCCATGCCACGCCACCACATCCAGCGGCGAATGCTGCAACACACAGCCCCACAGCTCACCCAGGAACTTCTGCACCAACGGCACAGGGCCCTGGTGCTCTTCGTAATGGGCCACCGGCGCCAGGAAATCACGCGGGTTGGCCAGGCCGTTACTGCCAATCGGGCCAAGGTCCGGGATACGCAGCGGCGCACCGTGGTTCTCGGCGATGTAGCCGCGCGCGGTACCGTCGAGCAGTTCGACACGGAACTTCAAGCCACGCGGCAGCACGGCGATTTCCAGTGGTTCGACCTCCAGCACACCGAGCTCGGTGGCGATACGCAGGCGGCCCTGCTCCGGCACCAGCAACAGTTCGCCGTCGGCGTTGAAGAACACGCGCTCCATCGAGCGATTGGCGCAATAGCTGTAGACGCTCACACCCGCTGGCTTGTCAGCAGCCGAGTTGGCCGCCATGGCGACCCAGCCGTCGATGAAATCGGTCGGCTCGGCGGGGATATCCAGCGGGTTCCAGCGCAGCCGGTTTGGCGTCACCGCGCCCAATGGGCCACCGGCCAACTGACGCTCCAGGCGCTCGAACGCCGGATGCAGGGCCGACGGCCGGATACGGTACATCCAGGTGCGGCGCAGTTCACTGCGGGTCATGGTGAACGCGGTGCCGGAGAACAGTTCGGCGTACAGCCCGTACGGGGCCTTTTGCGGAGAGTTTTGCCCGACAGGCAGGGCGCCCGGCAATGCTTCGCTGGCGAATTCGTTACCGAAACCGCTCTGGTAGCTGAGTGAGGACGTGGAATCGAGGTTCATCGAGACTCCTGGCCATGAGGCCGGTTACGGGCAGTTGGCTGCGAACCGACCAGGCGGTGACAGCACGTCTGCATTATTTTTATCGTAATCACATTACGCATAACGTAATTTGATTGCCAAAGTCCGTCAAGCTATAAAGACGCCCTCCTGTCTCTCCCGGATCGAATGCCCCATGGCCAAAGCCAGCTCCACCGCCGATAGCACCGGCAAACAGAAGGTTCGCTCGGCAGAGGTCGGCACCGACATCCTCAAGGCCCTGGCTGAACTGTCGCCCGCCACGTCACTGTCACGCCTGGCCGAACACGTTCAAATGCCCGCAAGCAAGGTTCACCGCTACCTGCAGGCGTTGATCGCCAGCGGTTTTGCCGAACAGAACCCGGCGACCAACCACTACGGGCTGGGCCGTGAAGCGCTGCGCATCGGCCTGGCCGCACTGGGTGGCATCGATGTATTGAAGGTCGGCGCAATGCCGCTGTCGCAATTACGTGATGAGCTTAATGAAAGCTGCTTTTTGGCCGTATGGGGCAATAAGGGCCCAACCGTGGTCAGCATTGAGCCGGCCGTGCGTGCCGTAACTGTGGTCACGCAGATCGGCTCGGTACTGCCGCTGCTCAGCTCATCCACCGGGCTGGTGTTCGGTGCCTACCTGCCGGAGCGCGAAACCCTCGAGCTGCGCGATCAGGAACTGGCGGCCCTGAAGCAGACCGCCAGTGAGTACGACGCCTTGTTTGCGCAAATCCGTGAACGTGGCCTGCACCATATCCACGGCCTGCTGATGCCCGGCGTCGATGCGCTATCAGCACCCGTGTTCAACGCGGTCGGCAAGATCGCGGCGGTTATCACCGTGGTCGGCCCGACCTCGATCTTTCATGCCGATGAACAGGGGCCAGCCGCTCAACGGCTGCTGGCCACTGCAAAAACCATTAGCTGGCGAATGGGGCATGACCTTTAGGGAGAGCCTGCGCGCTGGCTTCCAGGCCACCAAGGAACAGTGTCAGCTCTTCCTTGAACACCTTGTAGGTAGGGCTCGCGGCCTTGGGCGCGACGGGTGCTACGAGCTCCTTGCACAAGTTTTTGAGCAACGCCACCTGGGCAGAACTCTGCCCACTCGACGACTTGGAAAGGGCAGCAAGCAAGCGCCCCCATCCCCCTGCCATCGAGAATACCCCCAACCCTGACAACGCAAAGGAAACCAGCGCTGAAGCCCGGTCACCATCACGGTAGGCCAGCGCCCCCCTCGTGAATGCTCGCAACGTAGTAAAGGCCGATATCGTCATTGACGCCGGTGGAAACGGCATCGAAAGAATGGACGCGGTACTGAGCACCACCTCAAACAACAACCGCGATATCCGCTCGGCAACGCTGGTCGTGTCGTGATCGACATCGTCGATGATGCGCAGCGTCATGGCATCGAACTCATCACCAAGATCACTGATCCGGGTGTACTCACCGTAGGCACTGACGATCAGATCGGTGGGGTCACCCGCGCGCGCGATATCGTTAATCAAGGTACCGATGATCCGCTGATCCTTGATCGCCACTCGGCGATAGAAGTAATCACCGAGGCCATACGCCTTCCATTGACTGATCAGGTCTTCCCGACTGCGCAACCAGCGGCCATCAGGGGCATCCGGGGTGTACAGCAGGTCGTCCGCGGCATTGCCCTGCATGTGCCGGAGAATATAGACACCTTCGATACGCTGGCCGCGCAAGGCAAGCTGGTACACACCGTCCTTTTGGTAGGTTCTGTCGCCACCCACCACGGGCGGTTCGAGTTCCAGCAGCGATTCGACCGTCGCCTTCATCCAGCGGCGCTGCGCTGACGAAAGGTTCCCCTGCAACACTTCGCAGAGCGCGGTCCGCGTGATCTGCAGGCGCAGCAAGTGGCCATGCAATGCGCGATACAGGCCGTATTTCGCATCGGTCTTCACCAGTGTCTGCTTGGCCTGCGCGATATAGCGCTCCCCCAACTTTGCCGAACGTATGTAGCTCGCCACACGTCGACGATCAAGCCTCGACAGATCCTGCCCGCGGGTTGAGGCGAACCTGGCGAACTCCTCGAAATTGAAACTGCTGCCGTATCCGCTTATCACCACTTGAGTCAGCGTCATCTCGGCGCCCGCCTCAAGTGTTACCAACACCGTGTCAGGGTCTACCCAGCCACCCGTTGAATTCGAACCGAGCAACGTGTTGAGCCATTGCCCGACTTCATGGTGGGCAAAGCTTCGGAAATGGGGAAGGCTGTAGTTTTTTTCATATTCCTGGCCAAGTGCCTGCAACATGAAGTCCAGGTTGCTCAGCGCCTGACGGTCGTTGGGGGTAGCATCGCGGTACCATTTCGGCGTGACGGCCTGCAGCTCATCCAGCAGACCCTCCACTTTCATTGAGGCAATCTTGGACAGCGCGTCGCTCCATGTGCTTGCCTCCCAAGGCTTCAGCACCATGCTGTTACGTATCCAATGCGTGGTGGAGCGATGCTGTTGCTCAAGATGGCGCCTGAAGCCGGACCGCTCTGCAAAGGCAACCTGGCCGACCAGATAATCACAGCCTGGCGCTGTAGCTGACCACCCAGCCATGGCGTCGCTCAGATGATGCACAGCGTCAAACACCCTGACATCACCCCCTGGCGCACCCGGCGCGTAAACGATATAGCGCCAGTCATCACCCTGGGGATAACGCACATAGAACAGATCCTTCAGTACCACCCCTTGCTCATTGAGCAACACACATCCCACCTCGACACCCAGCGACGCCAACGAGCCGTTGTGCTGACCAAGGCGTTCAAACACCTCAAATGCCGTTGGGTCCATGCCCTGATAACGCGCACTCAGAAACGACAACGACAAGCGCGCCTGCAGGGCGTCGGCCATCGCAGCTGTTCCCTCCTCTGTCAGGTAAAGGGCTCGCACGGCATCGATGTAACCCATGCGCAGATTCAGCTCGGCAATCATCGCAGCAATGAACTGCGCCGAAAGGTCTGGCCCTTGGACAACCTGCACAACGACCTGAGCCTCTTGCCCTTGATAGCCTCCCGAGAGCACCCATTGGCCAAGGCTCAATTGCCGGCTGCCGGTTTGTACATGGCCATCGAGGTCTATTGAGTACGCGACATTGAGCACAACTTGCTCAGCGTCGATGGTCAGCCCCAGGTGCTTTTGCACATATGCCTGGATTTGCAGGCGGGCATAATCCTCATGGCTGGCATGCCCCTCAAGCAACGTATCTACACGCAGTTGGGCATCTTCGAGCGTTTTTTCACGCTGCTCATAAGCGACTTTTTCGTCACCGACCAGAAACCGCAACCAGTCTGGTTGACGGGAAACACGGTACTGCCTGAGGCGATCGGCATGACGCGCCTGAAGCGTTGAAACCAGTATGCGCTGCTGCTCCATCGCAGCCAGCGCTTCCCACACCTGAGGTGCAGGCTGCGAGTGAGCACGTGCGTTCTGCAGGATGTCGAGAAACCACTGTCGCTGAGTACGCTGCAGATCAGCAACGTGTTGTTTGAACACGTCTTCAGCAAAAGGCTGCTCGACAACCGTGAGCGTCTGCCCCTGAAGCAGGGCCTGTTGCGCAGGCGCCAAGTGCTGTAACAGTGGTTGACGCGTTTCAGTTTTTTGCAGGCGCCACGTCACGTCACCCAGCAGCGACTGAAGATCACCATACAGCCCCAGCCCATCCCAGGTGCTGTACAAACACACCACTGTGTCGGCGGGATGCTCGGCAAAATCACCTGATACGAAGGCCTGCGAAAGTGGAGTGGCCTGCCCGCTATCGTCAACCAGCGAAAGTGCCCTGAGCGTCGTACCACTATTAACGATGCTCTCCTTCAACTGCTTGCAACGGGCGGCTCTTTCAGGGCGTCCCTTGGCCCACAAATTAATATCGAGAAAGAACAGATAGGCCAGCAGTTGGTTAAGGGTGTCTGGGCCAAACGCTTCATCGGGGCTTAACGCGCCCGCCCAAAAATCTTGAAGTTGCTCCAACCATGTATCAGCCCACTGGGGAAGCAGTTCGCCAAGCACCTGATGAATAAGGTTTACATCGGCATTGATGGGCTGAGTTGCACCCGCCGCGAAAAGCTGCGGGCCCATTTGCTCAAGCGACAGTGCCTGCTGATCAACCATGGCCTGCAGCGCAAGGTCGATCAGCGGTACGCCCTGTTGAACCCGCAAGGCCTGAAGATCAACATCGCAACCCAACGCAGCCATTCGCACCTGAAACTGTTGACGTATGACCTGCGCTAAAGAAGGGGCCGTGCTTAAAACCGACTGTATCTTCAATACGGTATTGGTCATTTCAAGTAGAAGTTCTTGCACACTGAAGTTCTCCAGTCGTTCAGTGGACAATGTAAACGGTGTAGAGGTATTCATTCGCCATCCTTGTGAATGTGGTTATTAGCGGCCAAGAAACTACCCACAAGAACGTGCAAACCCAAGAGGAGAAAGTGCCTGAAAAGTATCAAAATTAATCAGAACTAATGGATCCAATTAATGCGCCCAGTACTTAAAAGTGTTTTCCTTCAGCGCGCTTATTTACAACCCACTTACTGCCTGTTTTCCGACATAAAAAAACACCCCAAAACAAAACACCAACACGCCGTCTTGCCTGCGGTGAAAGTGCTGCATAACCTAAAACTATTACAGCCTGCGTAAAAGAGAATGTCAGAAACCACTATTTTTCCTGAAAGATCAGCGCCTTATTCTAAGCCCACCTGCCCAGTAGAGCCGCTCAACAAGCAACTCCTGGCAGGCTTGTAGGCTTACTCAATAGCGGAGTACCTACCCAGTTCACCGACGTTGATTTTGAAGCTCCTTGATCTACGTCTTACTTGGCCGCTGCTTTGCAGCGGCCTTTTTTATTCTGTACCGCTGCGGGCTTCAGTCGGCCGCGTCATCGCAGTGAAGCGATGAGCGATCGGTGCCAGAATCAAATCATTTGTGGCAGCGTCACCGGGCCCACACCAACAGGAACATCCTCAACATTCAGGATCAGGCCTGTTTCAGTGGCCGCCCCAGCCGGGAGTAAGCGCGGAACGCCAGGTAGTGATACAGCACCTGGACCGGTGATTCGGTGTGTGGGTAATGCCCAACTCCCGGCAGCAGCACCGTATCGGGCTCCGGCACCAACTGCCGGTAACGCTCAACCACATGGCCTCCGCAAACCGGGTCCACCAGGCCATTGATAAACCGTAGCGGCACACCGCCCACCAGCAACGCCCCGACCCAGCGCTCGCGATAGGTCATGCACTCCAACGGGTAGGTACTGAGCTTGTGCAATACCCGCATGCCACGGTTGGCAACCATCAGGCTCCAGCAGTCATCCAGCGCACTTTCACTGGGACGGGTGCGAGGCCCGTAGATCTTGCTGACGCAATTGACCAGATCATCACGCCGAAACGAGCGTGCCACCAGCCAGCCAAGCCGACTAAGCAGCAGCTTATGAATCAGCAGAGGCCGATGGCACTCGGGGAACAGCGCTGCATTGAGGAACACGCAACTGGCGATCTGCGCCCGCCCTTCATGGTGACGCGCCACCAGCTCCTGAGCGACCGTAGCCCCATAATCATGCCCCAACAGATGCACAGGCTCAGTGACCTGCAGGTGCTCAAGCAACGCCTGCTGGATATCCGCCTGCTCCAGCAGGCTGTAGCTGTAGTGCAGGGGCTTTGAGGAATCGCCAAAACCGAGCATGTCACAGGCAATCACCTGATAGCGCTGTGCCAGAGGCTGCCAGAGATAGTGCCAATCCCAACTGGCGGTTGGAAAGCCATGGAGCAACAGCAGTGGTTCGCCATGGCCGGCGGTCCAGTAACGGAGGGTTTGGCCCCGGAACGAAAAATGATGCCCCCGGGTGCGCCAGACACTTAACGGTATCTCGGCAAGAGGCATCTGCGCAGTCCCCGTGGCGTGGTCGAAGTCCTCTTGAGCAAGGTATTGGCGCTATTCATTGCAATCACCTCGGCACATTCATGTGCGCTGCTGGCAAACAGTCTAGCCAGCTTTGATCAACCCGAGAGTTGCATTGCCAGCCAGCCTATTGACCGTGTGAGTCATTGCGCAAAAAGGTCAGGACAAGGCGACCAACAGCACCGCTCAGCCGCGCAGGGCAGCAGCAAACCCGGCCAACCAGGGTTCGGCATCGGCCTCCGGGGTAACGGTCTCACTGGCATCCAGGCGCAGCATCGGCTGCACTTCCTTCAGGCCCATCTCGGCAAACAATTCGCGTAATTGTTCACCGCCAGCACAGAAGGTATCGCCGTAGCTCGAATCGCCCAGACCGATCACGGCACCTGGCAATCCACGCCAAATTGCCGGCAAGGCATCGCGGATTTCACAGAACAGTGGCATCAGGTTGTCTGGCAATTCGCCCATGCCGGTGGTCGACGTCACGGCCAGAAAAGCCTCTGGGGCAAAACCTTGCAGGTCTTGAAGGGTCGCCCGGCCAGCATGCCAAGCCTCAAAACCAGCGGCTTTGAGCAACGACTCGGCGTGGCGAGCAACTTCGTCGGCAGTACCATAGACCGAACCGGAAAGGATGGCGACTTTCATAGTAGATTCCGAAACTGAGTAAAAACGTAGGATACTAACACCGCAGGCTGGCAAATGGCCCCACGCCAAAGGTGTAGGGCTACGCGCAATCTTCTAGAATCAGCCATCCTGTCAGGTCGTTCTTCCCATTTTGCAGGCCCTTGTCCATGATCAACGCCAAACTGCTGCAACGCATGATTGACGCCTCCACAGACGGCATTGTGGTCGCGGAACAGGAAGGCGACGACACCATCCTGATCTACGTAAACGCCGCCTTCGAGCGTATCACCGGCTATACCGCCAACGATGTGCTCTACCGTGACTGCCGTTTCCTGCAACAGAACGAGCGCGACCAACCGGCACGCGCACGTATCCGCCAAGCCATCAAGGAAGGCCGCCCCTGCCGAGAAATCCTGCACAACTTCCGCAAGGATGGCACCGCCTTCTGGAACGAACTGTCAATCACGCCCGTCTACAATGAAGCCGATCAGCTGAAGTACTTCATTGGCATTCAGAACGATGTCAGCCGCCAGGTGGAAGCCGAACAGCGTGCGGCACAGCTGGAGCAGCAGTTGGCCGAGGCCTTGGCCCGTATCAAGGTACTGGAAAGCGACCAACGGTCGTAAACAAAGCGGGCAGATTGTTGTCAATCAATTTACCGCCTCGCAGACCGATCACGACTTCCGGGTTTGACCATGCAAACAGACGCCCTACTCACCCAGGATGAGCTGGACTTCATTCAGAACATGCAACATTCGCCGCAGTTCGATGTGGCGGATGCGACCGCCAGCCTGCTGCTCAACAGCGACAGCCAACTCAAGAACCTGCTGACCCGCCTGATCGCCCACGAACAGGTCACCCTGCAAGCGCAGTTCGAAAACCACCAGATGAGTTTTCCCCTGCAGTTGGTCGAAGACGAGTTCCACGCCACGCACCTGCAAGTGGGCGCGCCGAGCATCTACGAAGACGGGCCGATGGTACGCCCCTGGCGCCTGACCCTGGACACGCCGGCTGCGCTGGAAGACGACATGGGCCTGAGCACGGATCTATGGGTACGGGAGATATCGTTCAAAGGGGTACTGCTTGAAGTGCGCCAGCCAGAGCCACCTGCGCGATTCTCGCTGTGGTTCAACCCCGGGAGCGCAGAGGCACCCATTGCACTTGAGGGCACCCTGCAACGGCGTGCGGCTGACGGCCTTGCAGCCTATCGCCTGAGCCAGCGCCACCCTGCCGAGACCGAGCGCCTGCGCGAGTACATTCTGCAACAACACCGCCGCGCGCATCCGGATGTGCACGCGGCCTGAAGGCCGCACCTTCAGGTATCGAGGTGCCCCGCCAGATACTGCTGCAGCCGCCTGCGCATCAACCGCCCTTCACTGCCCAGACACGCCACCTGCGAGCCGATCAACAGGTCTTGGGCGAGGTCTGCGGCTTCGCCGGCAAACAACAGCGGGCACTCCAGGCCCAATGCCAGGCGCGCCAGACGCTTGGGCAGGTCAGGGGCCGGCGGATGATTGGAAAACAACACCAGAGCATGAGGCTTGATACGCTCGCACACCAGGCTCAACTCCTCAAGCGGTTGCCCCAGCGACAGCACGCTCACGGCGACCTCGCTGCTGCCCAGCAACAACGCGGCCACCAAAAGCTCCAGCTCACGGCATTGCCCGGGGATTGCCGCCAGCACGACATGGAGCTCTTGCTGCTCACGCGCCAACTGCAAACGTTGCAAGGCGCGGGCCCGCAGGAAACCGTCGAGGAACAGCCACTCGCTAAGCTGGCCAAACACCTCCTGGGCCGTGCGCAGTTCCTGCCACACGGGCATCAGAATGTCCTGGAACACCACCACCAGCGGATAACTGGCAAACACCTGCCCATACACTTGCTCAAGCTGGCGCTCATCGAACGAGCGGACCGCTTGGCGCAACTGAACCTGCCACTGCGCCCAATCGTTCTGCACGCCTTGTGGTGGTGCCTGCAGCGTCTGTGCCTTGATGACCTGGCTCTTGGCAAGCAGGCTACCGACCTTGCTCACCGCCACACCGCGTTCGATCCAGCCGAGGATATTACGGACCTCGTCAATATCGGCCTGGGAATACAGCCGATGCCCACTTTCGGTGCGTGTTGGCTGGATCAACCCATAACGGCGCTCCCAGGCACGCAACGTCACCGGGTTGATACCGGTTAATCGGGACACCTCACGGATAGGAAACAGCTCCTCGTGATCGAGGGCAGTGGAGCTCAGGGAGGGATGAGCGGATTCAGTCATCGCCGGGACAGCCGCATTTTCAGAAGGTGGAGGCCATTCTACTCCGCTATTGCCGCCAAGGCACAAGACCGATCTGAACCCACCCGGCGTAGATCAGCACTGACGCGCCAGCCCATTTACGGAATAATCCTTGCTTGTGTTCAAACGCTGCCCACCACCCCGGGCAGCGTTCCATGGGCGCGGCTACCCGCCGCCTCCATAAAGCCAGGAGATACACGATGTCTACCCCACCCGTTACCTTGATGGTGGCGCGCCGCGTTGCCAATGGCCGCTACCAGGACCTGATCGCCTGGTTACGTGAAGGCGAACAACTGGCCACCGACTTTCCCGGTTATCTGGGTTCGGGCGTGCTGGCCCCGCCGCCGCAAGACGATGAATTCCAGATCATCTTTCGCTTTGCCGACGAAAAAACCCTGCATGCCTGGGAGCACTCGGCCTCACGCACGGCATGGCTCGCCCGCGGCAACGGCCTGTTTCAACAACCGTCGGAACACCGTGTCAGTGGTATCGACGGCTGGTTTGGCAGCAATGCCGCACAGCGCCCACCTCGCTGGAAACAAGCCGTGGCGATCTGGCTGGCGTTCTTCCCGGTATCGCTGGCCTTCAACCTGCTGTTCGGCCACTGGCTCGCCGAGTTGAGCCTGCTGCCACGCGTGCTGCTCAGCACCCTGGCCCTGACGCCGATGATGGTCTACGTCTTCATCCCACTGTCGACCCGTTGCCTGGCCGGTTGGCTCAACGCCAGCAGCACACACCCCGCCACGCCCACGGCCCCCACACTGGAAAGCCGCTAGCCGGCTCAGGGCGCGTGCAACACTGCGCAGTTCGGGTATGCTGGGCACTAACCCTGCGAACACGTAAGAAAAGTTGACCGCCCTTACATGAACAGCCCAATTCTAGTCACCGGAGCCAGCCAACGTGTTGGCCTGGCACTGGCTCTGAGGCTTGCGCAAGCCGGCCATACCGTCGTCAGCGCCAGCCGTAGCAAGAGCCCAGAGGCCGCGCACCCGAACATCATCCAGTTCCAGGCCGACCTGTGCGACGAGCAAGATCGCCTGGCGCTGATCCAGTTCCTGCAAGACAACTTCGACGGCTTGCGCGCTATCATCCACAACGCCTCGCTGTGGCTGGACGACAGCCTGGCCAACCTCAATACCATGTTCAAGTTGCATGTAGAGGCGCCCTACCACCTCAACCTGGCCTTGGGCGAACACCTGCTGAAGCTGGACAAGTCAGACATCATCCATGTCTGCGATGAAACCTCCTCACGCGGCAGCAAAAGCCATATTGGCTATGCCGCAACCAAGGCGGCGCTGCAGAACATGGTGCTGTCCTTTGCAGAAAAGTACGCACCGCGCGTACGCGTCAACGCGATCCTTCCGGGCTTGCTGATCCTCAAGGAAAACAGCGACGAAGAGTACCGCCAGCAAACCCTGAAAAAGGCCCTGCTGGAGTTCGAGCCCGGGGCTCAACCGTTGATCGACGCGGTGCTCTTCCTGCTGGAGAGCCAGTACAGCACGGGCAGCAGCGTGGTGATCAACGGCGGTCGCCACCTGAAAAAAGCCGTATCGCGGTAAACTGACCCACTGCGCCACACCTTCACGAGACTAGCCATGACGCCTCAAGAGCAACTCGAACTCGAAGCGGCGGCCTTTCGCCGCCTGGTCGAACACCTGCGCAAGCGTACCGACGTGCAGAACATCGACCTGATGAACCTCTCCGGCTTCTGCCGTAACTGCCTGTCCAAGTGGTACAAGGCCGCTGCCGACGAGCGCCAGATCGACCTCAGCCTGGATGACGCCCGCGAAGTGGTGTACGGCATGCCTTATGCCGAGTGGAAAAGCCAATACCAGAAAGAAGCCAGCCCAGAACAACAGGCGGCATTTGCCAAAGGAAAAACCCATGACTGACCTGACCACCCTGCGCGCCAGCCTCAACAGCGGCGAACACGTCTTTGCCGACACCCTGGCGTTCATCGCGGCGGGCTACGACTACCAGCCACAGGCGTTCAACAATGGCGGCGTCGAAAACGCAGCCGGGCAGAACGAAGGCTCGTGCAAAACCCTGGGCCTGGCCCTGCTGGAAGGCCTGAGCGACCAGGAAGCCCTGCTGGCGTTCGGCGAACACTACCGCAGCGTAGTGGCTACACCACAAGGCACCGACCACGCCAACATTCGTGCCCTGATCGAACACGGCCTGGCGGGCGTGAAATTCAGCGTACAGCCGCTGAAGCGCAAAGCCTGACCCAAACGGCATCGCCCACAGGGATCTTTGCAGAACACTGCATTTCCTGTTGGAGCAGGCTTGCCTGCGATGGCCCCGGCGCGGTGCCAGTGGATACGAGGCGCCTGCATCGCGGGCAAGCCCGGCTCCTACAATCCCTGTTGGAGCTGGCTTGCCTGCGATGGCGTCAGCGCGGTGCCAGTGGCTGCGCGGCGCCTGCATCGCGGGCAAGCCCGGCTCCTACAATCCCTGTTGGAGCTGGCTTGCCTGCGATGGC
>JAEAMF010001404.1_pt1 | contig 17729 bp, 16 predicted proteins | sample 8958721 | NCBI WGS metagenome assembly JAEAMF01 (sample SAMN16933255, study PRJNA681124) | bioreactor sludge metagenome | isolation source: anaerobic bioreactor treating anionic surfactant - SDBS | place: India: Bengaluru | collected 2019-02-28
CTCTCGCTCTCGCCATTCGTGCCTTCGTGTTTTCGTGGCTTCTTCTTTCCGCGCAGCTCGTGGCTCCACTTCGATTCCGGGGGACGGTTCCGCCTTCCGAGTTCCGAATCCTGCCTCTGCCCGGTGTCCTTGATTGGTCCCCCTCCACTTCCTATACTCACTCGTGACCATTGCCGAGAATGTGACGCGGCTTGAGGAAAGCATAACGGCGGCCTGCGGCCGCGCCGGCCGCCGCCGCAATGAGGTGCTGCTGGTGGCCGTCTCCAAGACCCGGCCCGCCGAAGCGGTCGAGCAGGCCATCGCTGCCGGTGTCAGGGCGGTCGGCGAGAACCGAGTGCAGGAAGCCGAGGCCAAGCGGCCGCTGGTCAAAGGCGAGACGGAGTGGCACCTGGTCGGCCACCTGCAGTCCAACAAGGCAGCCAAAGCGGTAAGCCTGTTCCCGGTTATCCAGAGCGTCGATTCAATACACCTTGCCGAGGAACTGGACCGCCGGTGTGAACAGGCCGGCGCCCGCATCCGGGTGTTCCTCGAGGTTAATACATCGGCCGAGGCATCCAAGTTCGGCGTCTCGCCCGAGGATCTGCCCCGGCTGGCCGAGGCGGCACGCGGGCTGGACCGACTGGAACTCGCCGGCCTGATGACCATCGGCCCCGGCCTGGCGGTCACCGATCCCGAGTCTTCGCGGCCGTGCTTCCGTAAGCTGCGCGCGCTGGCCGAGGAGACCCGGCGCCGGCTCGGCATCGCCCTGCCCCATCTCTCGATGGGCATGTCCTCGGACTTCAGGCAGGGAATCGAGGAAGGGGCGACCGTCATCCGAATCGGCACTGCCATCTTCGGAACAAGAACATGAGAACCAGGAGAAGCGCCACGAAAGCTCGAAACCTCGAACAGGCCGTTGCCCTTTTTCACGGAATTCGTGTTCTTCGTGCCTTCGTGGCTTCTCAGTTCACTCCGAGATGACAACCGAGCGTTTCGGCGAGTTGGTCGAGCAGGCGGTCGCCGAAATCCCCGCCTACTTCCGGTCGAAGTTCGCCAACATCGCCATCGACGTACAACCCATCGCCCCGATTGAACTGTGCCGCAGCATGAATCGGCACCCGATGAGCCTGTTGGGTGTGTACCAGGGCGTCCCCTACGGCCACCGCGGTCCGTGGTATGGCAACGTGCTGCCCGACCGCATCCTCATCTTCCAGCGCCCCATCGAACGCGTCGCCGCGACCGAATCCGAGGTACGACGACTGGTGCGTCGGGTCGTCATCCACGAAGTCGGCCACTACTTCGGCATGACCGACGACGAGCTCTACCGCCTCGAACGCGAATCCGACCCGGAACAACCGGCCGGCTGACCACCAGCCCGGCGGATAACAAAGCGGGGCGGTGGAACCGCCCCGCTGAAATCGATCTCTCGAGCTAGTGTTCGAGTATCAGCTTCGCAGTCGCCTGGTCGGTCGGGGTTTCGAGCCGCACCAGGTAGATGCCGCCCGCCAGCCCCTGCGCGTCCAGCTTGACCGTGCCCACCAGCCCGGCCTCGGTCTCAAAGACCGTCCGAACCAGCTTGCCCGTCGCGTCGTACAGCGTCAGGCTGACCGGCTGCCGCTTGGGCACCTGCCACTTGATGTTGACGTAGTTGACCGCCGGGTTCGGGTAGTTCTCGAACACGATTGACGGGTCGGTGACCGGCACGACCCGGCCCTCGGACAGGCCCACTCCGCCCTGGCACGAGGCCGAGGTGAAGAGCTCCCCCAACGTCCACGCGGTCCAGTTGCCCGGCTGGCCCTGGTAGCTGCGGCCGTCGACTGAGTCGTCGCCGCAGGACGACGGGTGGCCGGTCGAACTTACCGGCGCCACCGAGATATAGAACTCGCCCGAGTTGAAGATCAGCGTCGAATCGAAGTCCACCGTTACGTCCGGCCCGGGCGTGCCCGGAGCCGCCTCGACTAATTCGCTCTGGTACAGCAGCGTCTGGCCGTCACCGGCGTAGACATTGAAGCGGAACGAGCTGTCCGGCCAGGGATACGAGCTGTGGTAGTAGAACTTGTGGCGCGCGCGGAACAGCCCGACCGGGTACTGGAGCCCGAACGTCGCCGGGTTGAACTTCGTCGCCCGCTGCGGACCGCCCCAGAACAGCCAACGCAGGTTGTTGAAGTTGGCGTACTGGATCCACTTGGCAACCGACAGGTCGTAGATGATGGTGTCGTCGGCCGGCCACTGCTCGCCCGCCGCTTCGACCCAGGTCGAGATCTGGTAGTTACCCGAGGTCGACGGCACACGCCACGCCGGCGAGAAGTTCATCTGGCCGGTCTGGCCGCGGTTGAGCGCCGCGGTCGTGGTCATCGTATCATCGTAGACGTACGCCTGCGGACCGGTAACGTGCAGCCGGACCGGCGTGCCGATGGGCAGCGCGGTCGTGCCCAGGTTCTTGATCATCGTGCGCAGGTTGAGGTTGACGTCCGGCGTCGTGTCGAGCGGCATGTTCGAGGCGAAGTAGATCGCCGAACCGTTGACGTTCTGCGGCGTCCAGTCGACGACCGCTCGGATCAGCCACTCGCCGCGCCGGGAGTCCTCGGCGAAGCCGTCGGTCGAGGACATCGTCCACATCCGGTGCGAGGCCGCGTTGTTGTAGGCGTCAATCGACAGGCCCGGGCACAGCGGGTACGAGTCGACCTGGACGTAGAAGATGTAGAAGTTGCTGCCGATGATCGGCTCGTTGATCGGCACGAAGTTCCACGAACCGCGGGTGATCGTCAGGGTCGACGAGGTCCACACTTCGGTCCCCGGTGAGCCGTTCGGACCGTCGTCGGTGAAGACCTTGACGATCGCGTTGGTGCCGCCCGGCGAGGGCCAGCCCGAGTAGAAGTGAACCAGCGCGCCGGTCAGCGTGACGTTGTCCGACGGGCTGATGAACTTGACGCCCCAGCCGTTGCCGCCGTAGTTGTAGGCCCAGGCGCTGGCCGGCATGTTGTCGTCGTACTTGAGCGTGTCCACCGCGGGCATGAACAGCTCGGGCGACTGCGGGAACACGCCCGGCTCCGGGTTGGGGATGGTGTAGGACTGGGTCGGGTTGGACCCGATCCATTGCTCGGTGCCGGCGATCGCCAGACCGAGCGCGAGACACAGGACCACGAGGTTGCGCATTACGGCTCCTCCTTAGTAGAGCTTGTAGTTCCTTCGGCCGGCTTCTGCCGGCACGGTATGATACCCCTCGGTCGGGTCAGGTCAAGCCGCAGTTCAGGGTCGCCGGCAGCAGTCCGACTGCCAGTCAGTCGTGAACAGCGCCGCGAGCTGCGCGACCGCGGCCGGGTCTTCGGTCAGCGCGCCGACGTTGCGGCACTCGAGCACCTGGCGTTGGCTCAGGGTCGCCGACCCGATTAGCGCCCGCCGACCGTCAGCGATGACCAGCTTGGCGTGGCAGGTACCGGTCCCCGGGTTTGGCCCGAGCGGGCCAAGATCGATGACCCGGACCTCGATGCCCGGTGTGCTGTCGAGCTGCCGGAGCAGTGCCGGGTCCTGCTCGTCGGCCCACTTGTCGACGAGCAGCCGTACCCGAACCCCGCGCCGGGCGGCTGCGGTCAGCAGCGACTCCACGCCCCGGAACCGTTCGGCCGCCCCGAAGTCCACTCGCGCGGAGATGCTGTTGACCTCGACGTCGACCGATGAACGCGCGCGGCCGATGATGTCCTCCAGCGCCCCGATGGTCGTGCGCGGACCGGAGACCCTCAGTTGCTCAGGGGCGGTTGTGACCAGCGCCGCTTCGCCGTCACCCGGGCCGGACGTCGCCGGCAGCTTCGCACCCCTGCCCAGGCACCAGTCGGTAACGAAGACGTCATCCAGCTGGCGGCCGAACGCCGTGTCGCGCACGACCAGGCTGGCCTCCCGGTTGTCGGTGAAGGCCGCGAAGCTCCAGTTGTGCGAACCAACCACGGACACCGCCCGGTCGATAACGCAGTACTTGGCGTGCATTATGCAGTCGTCATAGGCGCTCCACGGGCGCAGGTCGCAGGCGCGCACCTCGATGCCCGGCACCGACGCCAGCACCCGGCGCATTCGCTGGTAGGTCTCGGTCGAATTTGCCTCAAGCGTCGTTGAGTCGAGCAGCACCCGTACCCGGACTCCGCGCCGGGCGGCGTCGACCAGGCCGTCGTACAGCACGTGCAGTCGCCGGCCTCGACTCGCCGGCGGGTAGTAGAGCATGTACATCTGCGCCAGGTCGATGCTCGACTCGGCCGCCGCGAACAAGCCGGGCAGGACCTCGAGCGCTCCCCGCAGTTCCGGCCGGTCCAGCGCGGAACTCTCGGGCGCGGTCTCGATTACCTCTATCGTGGGTGCCGCGGCCAGCACCAGCAGCAGCACGACCGGCACGCTAGCGCAGCAGAATCGGGTTGAGGGCGACAGCCTTCTCGATCGCCTCGGCCGCCAGTTCCTTCTCCCCCAGGTCGCGGTAGACGATGCCCATGTTGTGCCAGGCGCCGGCGTGCTTGGGCTCGATCCGGGTCGCGGCCTGGTAGGCCTCGAGTGCCGGCTTGAGTTGCCCGGCGGCGTAGAGGGCCTGGCCGAGGTTGTAGTAAGCCTGCACGAAATTCGACTGGGCGGCGGCCGCGGCCCGGAAGGCGGCAATCGCACCGGGCATGTCCCCGGCCTCGAACAGCAGCGTGCCGAGGTTGAAGTGCGCCTGGGCGTAATCAGGCCGGATCCGGATTGCCTCGTTGTAAGCGCCCTGGGCGCGTTCGGTTTCACCGTGGCGGTGCAGGGCCAGGCCAAGGTTGTTGAACGCCTCGGCGTAGCCGGCGCGCCGGGCGATGGCCTTACGGTAGCAGTCGACCGCCTCGGGCCAGCGGCTGAGCAACGAACAGGCATTGCCCATGTGCATGTGGACGTCAACGAGGTTCGGGCTGAGTTCGAGTGCGCGGCGGCAGGCTTCGAGCGCGTCTCTGGGCTGCTCCAGGCCGAGCAGGCATTGACCCAGGACTTCGTAGGCCGCCCCGGATTCGGGTCGGAGCGCGATCACCAGGCGGGCAGTGCGCGCGCCGTGGCTGAACAGGTGGGTGGCGGCATACCCCTGCGCCATTCCCAGGTAGCCGTCAGTAACCAGGTTGAGCGCCGTCAGACGCTGGGCGAAGCCGGATGCCGCCCGGCCGTGCCGTTCCACTGGGTCCCACTTCATGATGCTGCGCGCCGACACGCCAACCTGCAGGTAATGCCGGTCTTTCTGGACGTGGATGGTGACCGGCAGCCCGAGCTTGCCGAGCAGCACGGCGTCAAGCGCCGCCAGGCTGACGTCGTCGCCGACGCCCGGCGTGGAACCCCCGAGGTGACCCTCAATGACCTGGGTCAGCGTCAGGAAACGCCCGACCCGGCCGGCACGGGCCGGCCAGAGCGAATCCCTCATGCCTTCCAGCAGCCGCAGCCGGTCATCACTGCCCAGGTCTTTGAAACCCGACTCAGCTTCTTCGAGTTTGGCGTAGGCCGGACCGTAGCTCACCGCAGTCTGGAACAGCTCCTCCAGCTTCAGGCCGTACTTCGCCAGGTCGGCCCCGGTGCGTACCCCGGCCATGAGCAGGAAGCCGTAGCCGACCGCAGTCCCGGTGCCCGCGGTCGCCTCGATGGCAGCAACGCCCGCCGCCAGACGTTCCGGGTTGCTGGTGACGTAGTTGGGTTCGAGGGTCGGACAGGCGGCAATCTCAACGTACTTGCGGTCCTCATCGCTGGCCGGGATGCCCAGCGCGCGCTGGAAAAGCCATTCCCGCTCGTCCCGGTCCAGTGCTTCGCCGAAGGCCTCGGCCTCGACCAGCCGCGCCTCGGCGTGGGCCCGGTTCACCTCGAACTGGCGTTCGAGCGGGCCAAGCCCCGCGAACTCCTCGGACGAGAAGCGAACCAGCACACCGGACTGCCACTTGAGCAGTAACTGCCAGCCGTTGAGTGCGGACTCGTGCAGGACCGGCAGCGCTGCCGGGTACTCACCGGCCCGGTTTTGAAGCTCGGTGTCGAGTTTCCTCAGCGCCAGTCCGACCTTGATGCCCGCGGAAGCCATCAGTGACGACCTCCGAACCGGTCAGGCGGTGTCCAAAGCACGTCCGGGTAACAAGCTCGCACGATAGTCAATTATGAACCCTGACCGACGGGTGTCAACGGGCAAGCGCCGGCCAAGCGCCGGCTAGCGGCCCAGCCGGCGAATACGCCCGGCCCTGCGCCCGAAGCAGTAGATGAGCGCGCCGACCCAGTGCGCGAACAGCACGACCAGCGTCCAAATGAGACGGTTGTTGTTCTCGTCTGTCTCGCGCGTCAGCACGTCAACGAGCATCCAGACCCAGAAAGCGGCGCCGGCCAGGCCGAGCAACCCGCAGATGACCATTGTGACGAACCAGAACCAGCCGAGGGCCATTCCGAACGCCGCGGCGAGCGCATCCATTGCCGTTGACCTTACATTCCGGGCAGCCGCTGTCAAGGCAGGATTGTTGCAGGGCGTGGCGACAGTGCGACGGCGAAGGCACAAGAGAGCGCCGCATCACGGCGGCCGCGAACGCTTGCCCGGCACGGTAGAACTGGCTATAATCTGCGGCCTGCATTGAGGAATCTGACGCAAGCCGCGACTGCCGCGGCAGAGCCAACATCGGCGATTTGAGAAGCGGCAGCGGGCATGCGCAACCAAGGAGACGCGATTCTATGTCAAAGCGGACTGTAGTGGCAATGCCTGGAGACGGTATCGGCAAGATCGTGCTGCCCGAGGCGATCAAGGTGCTCAACGCGGTCGGGTTCGAGGCTGAATACGTCCACGGCGACATCGGCTGGGACTTCTGGTGCAATGAGGCAAACGCCCTGCCCGACCGCACCATCAGGCTGCTCGAGATCCACAAGATCGGCCTATTCGGCGCAATAACGTCCAAGCCGAAGGCGAGGACCGAGGCTGAGCTCGCGCCCGCCCTGCAAGGTAAGGGTCATCAGTATTTCTCCCCGATTGTCACGATGCGCCAGCACTTTGACCTGGACATCTGCATCCGGCCATGCCGATCCTTTCCGGGGAACCCGCTGAACTTCATCCGGCGCAAGGCGAACGGCTTCGAGGAGCCAAAGGTCGACGTGGTCATTTTCCGCCAGAACACCGAAGGTCTCTACTGCGGGGTCGAATGGACCAACCCTCCGCCCGAGGTGCGGAAAGCGCTCGAGACGCACAAGAAGATGAAGAGCTTCGCCAAGGTGCCGTCGGCCGACCTGGCGGTTTCACTGCGCATCTTCACCCGCCCCGCCTGTGAACGCATCGCCCGCGCCGCCTTCGACCACGCGCGGCGGTTCGGCTACAAATCGGTGACCGTCTGCGAGAAGCCTAACGTTATCCGCGAGACGTCGGGAATGATGGAGGCCGAGGCAAGAAAGGTGGCAAAGGAATATCCCGGCATCGCACTGTGGTCCAATAATATCGACGCCCAGATGATGTGGCTGACCAAGAACCCCGAGGACTACGGCGTCATCCTGGCCGGCAACATGTTCGGCGACATCGCCTCGGACGGGTTCGCCGGCCTGGTCGGCGGACTCGGGTTCGCCTGCTCGGCGAACGTCGGCCGCGAGGTCGCGGTTTTCGAGCCGACCCACGGCTCGGCGCCGAAGTACGAGCAGCTTTCACCGTCCATAGTCAACCCGCTCGCGATGATACTGTCCGCCTGCATGATGCTCGACCACCTCGGCGAGACCGGCCGCTCGAAACGCATCAACGACGCCGTCGCCCGCGTCATAGCCGAAGGAAAGACGCGCACCTACGACATGCTCCGGCTCACCGGCGGTCCCGACGTCTTCAAGCACGGAGCAGCCACTACCCAGCAGATGACCGACGCCGTCATCACGGCCTTGTGAGGAAACATGATTTCCGGTACTGACGTCGAGGCCCTGTTCAGCAACCAGCTGGACCGCATCCGGAACGAGGAGCTGCGCTCCAAGACCGTGAAGGTCTGGGTCGAGGCTGCGCAACTCGGCGGCTGGAACACCGTCGAAGACCTGCAGGCGATGCCCTTCACGCTGCTCACAAAGACCCATGGCATCGACCTCATCCGGCACACCATCGCCGTCACTGAAGGCGCGGTCGGTCTGGCCGAGGCGCAGGCTCGCGCCTACTCCAGGATGCCGTACCCGGTGAACATGGACCGGCTGATCGCCGGTGGCCTGCTCCACGATGTGGGCAAACTCGTCGAAGTCGAGAAGGACGGCAATGGCGGCTTCCGCAGGAGTAAGGCAGGCCAGTATGCCCGGCACCCGGTCTCGGGCGCTGTCATAGCGGCGAAGTGCGGCCTGCCCGACGACATAGTCAACACCATCGCCTGCCACGCCAAGGAAGGTGAAGACGCGCCCAAGGTCATCGAGACCGTACTCATCCACCAAGCCGACTTCGCGACGTTCGACCCGCTGGTCATGCTCGAGAAGGGATTGCTGATACTCTAGCTCATGCCGACCATCATCGAGAAGATCATGCCCGCCCATTCCGGCGGCAGGCCGGCAAAACCGGGCGACATCGTCGAGCTCGGCATCGACGTCCGCGTCGCGCGCGACTTTGGGGGCGCGAACGTCGTCAAATCGCTGGAGGAACACGGCCTCAAAGTCGACGATCCGAAGAAGACCTTCTTCACCTTCGACTGCAACCCGACCGGCTCGGACCAGAAGTATGCCGCCAACCAGCAGGCGTGCCGCATCTTCGCCCGTAACAACGGCATCCGCGTGTTCGACATCGACTCCGGCATCGGCACCCACGTCGCCATCGACACCGGCCTCATCGGCCCGGGCGAGACCCTCGTCTCGACTGACTCGCACGCCAATATCCTCGGCGCCATCGGCGCCTTCGGCCAGGGCATGGGCGACCTGGACATCGCCCACGCCTGGGCGCATGGCAAGGTCTGGTTCGAGGTGCCGCCGACAGTCAGAATCGAGCTCGTCGGCAAGCCCGGCCCGCACGCCACGCCCAAGGATGTGGGCCTCGCCCTGCTCAGGCACTTCGGCGCGAGCGGCCTGCTCGGCTGTTCGGCCGAGGTCTACGGCGAATACGCCGACAACCTGAGCCTGGACGGTCGCATGACCATCTCATCGCTCGGCACCGAGATGGGCGCGATCATTGTCTTTTTCCCGCCAAGCCCGGCCGTGCTGGATTACTGCGCCGGGAAGGCAGGCAGGAAGTTCGTCGCGGTGCTCGCGGACAAGGACGCGAAGTACGAGCGCGTTGAGCGGGTCGACATCGCCGGGCTCGCGCCGCTGATATCGCGCCCCGGTCACCCCGAGGACGTCGTGTCGGTTTCGGAGGTCGCGGGGTGCAAGATTGACTCCGCTTTCATCGGCTCCTGCACCAACGGCCGGACGGAGGACATGAAGGCGGCGGCAGCCGTCGTGAAGGGCCGCAAGGTCGCGCCCAGAGTTGTGCTGAAGATCGTCCCGACCACCGACGCACTCTGGCAGGAGTGCCTGCGCAACGGCCTGCTCGAGACATTCAAGCAGGCCGGCGCGCTGGTCGGCAACGCCGGTTGCGCAGGCTGTGCGGCCGGTCAGATCGGCCAGAACGGCCCGGGCGAGGTGACGGTTTCGACGGGCAACCGCAACTTCGCCGGCAAGCAGGGCAAGGGCGAGGTCTTCCTTGTCTCACCTGCCACGGCCGCCGCGTCCGCGATCGCCGGCGTCATCACCACCGCCGACCGCGTGCCGGCTCAACCCACAAGGTTCCGGCCCAGTCCGGTCAAGACTGCTGCCCCCGGTGCAACAGCGAAGGTAGACCGGCCGACGGTGATTCGCGGCCGCGTCTGGGTGATCCCAAAGGACAACATCGACACCGACATGATATTTCACAACCGGTACCTGACGATCACCGACGTGAAGGAGATGGGCAGGTACGCGTTCAACAATCTGAAGGGCTGGGAGGACTTCGCCAGGCAGGCAAAGCCCGGGGACGTCGTTGTCGCGGGCCGCAACTTCGGAGCCGGGTCCTCGCGCCAGCAGGCGGTGGACTGCTTCACCAGCCTCGGCATCAGCCTGATTGTCGCGAAGTCGTTCGGCGCCATCTACTTCCGGAACGCGGTCAACGCCGCCCTGCCGGTGATGGTCGCGGACCTGCTTGGCGCCGGGCTCAAGGACGGCGACGAGGTCGAAGTGAACGTCGAGACCGGCGCGATAGCGCTGCCCGGCGGCAGGAAGGCGCAGGGACGGCCCTTCCCGCCCGCCCAACTGGCCATCTATCGCCGCGGCGGACTGCTGGAACGGAGTGACAATGCCGTCTGAAGTGAAGCCCGGCATTGCGCAGACGTTTGCCCAGAAGCTGCTGGCCCGCAAGTCCGGACGGAGATCAGTCGCAGTCGGTCAGGTCGTGACCTGCAAGCCGGATCGGCTGCTGATGCACGACAACGCTGCGGCCATTACCGACAAAGTGACGAAGGACCTGGCCGAGTACGGCGTCGCCGACGCGGAACAGCCGGTCATCGTGCTGGACCATGTCATTCCGGCGTCCGATGAGAGAACCGCCGCCAGCCACAAGAAGATCCGCGAGTTTGTGGCGAAGTACGGCATCAGGAACTTCTTCGACATCGGCACCGGGATCTGCCACCAGGTCATGGTCGAAAAAGGCCTGGTCCTGCCCGGGATGCTGGCGGTCGGGTCCGACTCGCACACCTGCTCGTACGGCGCGGTCAACGCCTTTGCCACCGGCATCGACCGAACCGAGGCCGCCGCCCTGCTCCTGACCGGCGAGACGTGGTTCAAGGTCCCCGAAAGCATCAAGGTCACGCTCAAGGGCCGCCTGGCCGAACTGGTCTCGGCCAAGGACCTGGTGCTGACCATCATCGGCAACATCGGGGCCGATGGCGCCGACTACCAGTCGGTCGAGTACCACGGCGACATCGAGCATCTCACTATCGACGACCGGTTCACCATCGCCAATATGGCGGTCGAAATGGGCGCGAAGAACGCCGTCTTCCCGATCGACCAGGTAGCCAAGGGCTACCTTGAGGGAATCGGCGTTGAGCGCACCTCATGGAACTCGGAATGGACGGACCCGGGCGCGACCTACAGGCGCGAGCTTGTCTACGACCTCGCGAAGGTCGTCCCCTCGATCGCCGCGCCGCACAAGGTCGACAACTACAAGACCGTGGCCGAGTTGGCCGGCACCGCGGTCCAGCAGTGCCTCATCGGCACCTGCACCAACGGCCGTGCGTCCGACTTCGCGGTCGCCGCAAGGGTCATAGGCGGCCGCAAGGTCGCCGCGGGCACGCGCCTGCTGCTGCTGCCCGCCTCCCGGCCCGAGCTCGAGCGCGCGCTCGACTCGGGCGACATCCAGACCCTGGTCGCGGCCGGCGGCGTGCTCCTGCCGCCCGGCTGCGGCCCGTGCCTCGGCGCGCACCAGGGCTGTCTCGCCCCGGGCGAGAAGTGCATCTCGACCTCGAACCGCAACTTCAAGGGCCGGATGGGCTGCAAGGACGCCGAGATATTCCTTGCCAGCCCGGCGACGGTCGCGGCGACCGCGCTGACCGGCAGGATAACGGACCCGAGAGAGGTAGCATGACATGAAGGTGTGGTACTATGGTGACGACGTCAACACTGACATGCTGTTCCCGGGCAAGTACACCTACACCTGCTCCAGACCGGATGAGATCAGGCCGCACCTGCTCGAGGACCTCGATTCCGAATTCGCCAAGGCGGTCCGGCCGGGCGACCTCATCATTGCCGGCAGGAACTTCGGATGCGGTTCGTCGCGCGAGCAGCCGGTCGTCGGCCTGAAGGCGGTCGGCGTGCGGGCGATAATCGCCAGAAGCTTCGCCCGCATCTTCTACCGCGCGGCCATCAACCAGGGCCTGCTCCTGGTCGAGGCGCCCGAGGCGGTAGACGCATACCAGCCCGGCATGCCGGTCGAGCTCGACGCCGCTGCCGGCAAGGTCAAGGTGGGCGACAAGACTTGCTCCTTCCCGAAGCTGCCGAAGGAAATCCTCGCCATCTGCGAGGCCGGCGGCCTGCTCGAGTTCACCCGCAGCCGGTTGAAGGCACGCGGCAAGGAACTCAGACCATGACTGCCTCGCAAAAGAAACAAAGGAATGTAAACATGAATGCACAAGCATCTGCGGGCCGCCGCGGCAAAGACGTACGGTCCGACTGCTGGGTCAGTATCGAAACCAGGGCCGGCGGCGGCATCCGCATGGCGCTTTCAAGCAAGGTCGAGACGATGTTCGGCGCCTCCATCAGGAAGCTCGTCAGAGATGAACTTGCCTTCTTCGGTGTCAAACACGCGGCGGTCGCAATCGAGGACTCCGGTGCCCTGCCGTTCGTCATCATGGCCCGTGTCGAGGCCTGCGTGAAGCGCCTGAATCCCAGGGAGAAGCGCGAGTTCCTGCCCGAAATGCTCGAATGCGCCCTACGGCCAACCGAACGAGAGAGGTTTCGCCGCTCCCGGTTGTACCTGCCCGGCAACGAGCCCAAATTCATGCTCAACGCCGGCATCCACCAACCGGACGGCGTGATCCTGGACCTCGAGGATTCTGTCGCGCCGGCCGAGAAGGACGCTGCGCTGATACTGGTACGCAACGCCCTGCGCCAGGTCGATTTCATGGGCGCGGAGCGGATGGTTCGCATCAACCAGTTGCCGCTGGGACTAGATGAACTGGACGCACTCGTTCCCGCCAACGTCCACATGATTCTCATCCCGAAGTGCGAGAGCGCCGAGATGGTCAGGAAGGTCGACGCCCGCATCACCAGGGCCGGGTCAAACGTCCCGGGTCCGGAGACCAAAGTCTACCTGATGCCGATAATCGAGAGCTGCCTCGGCGTGTTCCGAGCACTGGAAATCGCCCAGGCATCCAAGCGCGTCGCATGTCTGACCGTCGGACTCGAGGACTATACGGCTGACCTCGGTACCCAGCGTACGCTGGAGGCGAAGGAAAGCGCCTGGGCGCGCAGCCAGGTCGTCAATGCGGCCCGTGCCGCCGGCGTTCAACCGATCGACACAGTCTTCTCGGACGTAAATGACATGGAAGGCCTGCGGGCGAGCGTGCTCGAGGCCAAGGGCATGGGCTACGAAGGTAAAGGCTGCATTCATCCCCGGCAGATACCGGTCGTCCACGACGCCTTCGCGCCCGCTGAGTCGGAAGTCGAAAGGGCGAAGAAGATAGTCGTCGCGTACCGGGAAGCCCAGGCGAAAGGCCTGGGCGCCGTGGCGCTCGGCTCCAAGATGATTGACCCGCCGGTTGTGAAGCGCGCGCTGCGAACCGTCGACATGGCCGTCAGGACCGGCAGGTTGGCAGCCGACTGGGACAACCCGAGTACCGGAAGGGAGGACGCGTGAAGCTGGTCAAGAACGCACTTGGCCGCCTTGTTCCGACCGAGGTCAACGGCACGACCCAGGTTCCGTACAAGGGGATCGACCAGCACCGCCCCCGTGGCCGCAAGGCGGCGCCCAGAATCCGCTCCTGCGTCGACTACCCGGAAGACGGCAGCAAGCTCGTGCCGGATCTCAAGACCGCGCTGATCAGAGCCGGCATCAAGGACGGCATGACCCTGTCCACCCACCATCACTTCCGCAACGGCGACTTGGTGGCCAACCAGCTGTTCACTGCCTGCGCGGAGCTGGGTCTCAAGGACCTGCGGTGGTTTCCCAGTGCCTCGTTCCCCTGCCACGAGCCGCTCAAACAGCTCATGGACTCGGGCGTCATCCATCACATCGAAGGCAGCCTCAACGGCCCGCTGGGCGACTACTGCACCGCCGGCAAGATGCGCGGGCTCGGCATACTCCGCTCGCACGGCGGCCGGTGGCAGGCAATCCAGGATGGCGAAGTTCACATCGACATCGCGGTCGTCGCCGCACCGGCGGCGGATGCGTTCGGCAACGCCAACGGCGTGCACGGACCGTCCGCCTGCGGATCCCTCTTCTTTGCCCTAGCCGACTCGGTGTACGCCGAGAAGGTCATCGTCTGCACCGACACTCTCGTCCCGTTTCCCTGCGTCCCGTGGCAGATACAGGGCAACAACGTTGACTTCGTGGTCAAGCTCGACAAGGTCGGCGACCCGAAGAAGATCGTGTCCGGAACGACCGAGATAACCAAGAGCCCGGACCGGCTGTACATTGCCGAGATGGTCGCCCGGTTCCTGCGCGACTCGGGGATCATGCGCGACGGGTTCAGCTTCCAGGCCGGCGCCGGTGGCACCTCGCTTGCGTTCGCCGTGTACCTGCGCGAGATGATGAAGCAGGCCGGCGTGAAGGCCAGGTTCATCCGCGCCGGCAGCAACAAGTACCTGGTCGAAATGCTCGAAGAGGACCTCGTCGACTACATCCTCGACGGCCAGACGTTCGACCTTGACGGCGTTCGCTCGATGCGCGACAACCCCAAGCACGTCGCCACGAGCCCCTTCACCAGCTACAACTTTCACGGCAAGGGTAACTTCGCCTCCATCCTGGACGCGGTGGTGCTGGGTGCGACCGAGGTCGACACTGACTTCAACGCCAACGTGGTCACCCACTCGGACGGCCGGCTGCTGCACGGCATCGGCGGCTGGCAGAACTGCCTCTACGGCAAGTGCGTGATTCTCGCCCTGCCCGCATTCCGGGACCGTATTCCGGTGATCGTCGACCGCGTCACCACGCTCTGCGGACCGGGAGAGCTCATCGATGTCATCGTCACCGAACGCGGCATCTGCATCAATCCGCTGCGCCAGGACCTCCTGGATGCGGTCAAGGGTAGGGGCCTGCCGGTGAAACCGATCGAGCAGCTCAAGGCCGAAGTCGAACAGATGGTCGGCAAGCCGTCCAAACCCAGACTCAAGGACAAGGTCGTTGCGGTCGTCAAGTGGGTCGACGGCACGGTTATCGACTCGGTGCACGAGGTCCCGTAGGCTGGCCAAGGAGCACGGACCATGATCGACTTCACTTTCACTGAAGAACAGGAATTCGTGCAGAAACTGGCCCGTGACTGGGCACAGAAGGAAATCCTACCGGCCATCAACGAGGTTGACGCGAAAGGTGAGTTCAACCGCATCATCCTGAAGCAGATGGCCGACATCGGCCTGCTCGGTATATCCATTCCCGAACGCTACGGCGGCTCGGGCAACGACTACATCAGCCTGGGCCTGGCCTGTGAGGAGCTCGAGGTCGTCGACACGTCTCTGCGCGTCATTCTCGCCGTCCACGTCGGCCTGAACAGCCTGACGTTGCTGTCGTGGGGTACCGAGGAACAGAAGCAGCAGTACCTGGTGCCGCAGGGCAAGGGTGAGAAGACCGCGACCTTCGGCCTGACCGAGCCGGGCGCCGGCACTGACGCGGTCGGCATCCAGACCCGCGCGAAACGCGACGGGACCGACTACCTCATCTCGGGCGAGAAGATGTGGATCTCGATGGCCGACGTAGCCGACCACTTCATTGTCTTTGCGTGGACCGACCCCGAGAAACAGGCCAAGCGCGACCACTCCGGCATGTCCTGTTTCATCGTCGAGCGCGGCATGAAGGGCCTGACCACCGGCACCATCCATGGCAAGCTCGGCGTCCGGGCAGGCAACACCGGGTCGATCTCGATGGACGACGTCCGCGTGCCCGCCCGCAACCTGCTCGGCCAGGAAGGCGAAGGCTTCACTATCGCGATGTTTGCCATCGACCAGGGCCGGTACGCTGTAGCTGCCGGCGCCACCGGTCTGATCCGCGCCTGCCTCGAAGCATCGGCCGAGTACAGCCAGACCCGGCACACCTTTGGCAAGCCGCTGGCCGCTCACCAACTCGTCAAAGAGATGCTCGCCCAGATGGCATCGGAGTATGAGATCAGCCGCCTGCTATGGCTCAAAGCCGGCTGGCTGAAGAACCAGGGACTCCGCAACACGCGCGAAACCTCTCTTGCCAAGTACTGGGCGTGCGACGCATCGGAACGCGCCGCGTCCAACGCCGTCCAGATTCACGGTGCCTACGGCTTCTCCAACGAGTACAACGTCGAGCGGTTCTACCGTAACGCCAAGGGCGCACAGGTCTACGAAGGCACGCGCGAAATCCACAAGCTGATCCAAGCCGACTACGCGCTCGGTTACCGGGTGGACAAACCCACTCGCTGCACGCTGCCCAAGCCGGAGTTGTAGCGTCCGCAACCGCGCCGGAGCAGCCGAAGGCGGGGATGCGCTGTAAGCGTGCGACGAACGCCGGACGGCTGCTGCTGCCCGTCCTTTACGCGCTCACTGCGTGCGTATCGGCATCACAGGTCGCCCGGCTTGTCGGTCCGGCCGCCAGCCGGGTGAAGACCGGCCACTACCCGTACTACGCTGCCACGCCCCGGCCCGATGACCCGGTGCTCAGACGTACCGGCGCTTGGCGCAACGACATCGAGGCGAACGAGCGCGTACTGCGGCAGCTCGTCCGGGACCGCTACGAGACCAAGTCTCCGCTGGAATTCCGGTTCATGTACGTGGCGCTGGACTCGGTGAACGGAGATGCGGTAATCCGCTATTTCGCCCGGGAAGCCGACCAGTCGTCCTGGGTGGCCGGTTACGAAGTTTTTCTCACCTACGAGCTGCACTCAGGTCGACTGGACGGTGCCTGGGTCAACCGGCTGCCACTGGAGTAGCCAGCCGGCCTGCAGCCTGGAACCACCGCACCGTGTCAGCCAGCGTTTCGGACGCCGGCCGAACGCGGAAGCCAAGCTCCCGCTCGGCCTTGGACCGGTCCATTCGGCAGTTCGACGCCAGCACCCGCAGCGAATAGGTGGTGAACAGCTGTCGACTTCGGGTCAACCTTGCGACCAGCGGGGCGAACCACGCACCGACGTGCGCCAGCCAGAGTGGCACCCTGACCTTGGGCGGCCGGATGCCGGTCAACCGGAACAGCGATTCGAACAGCTCGTCAACCGTCACCAGGTTGCCGGAGAGCAGGTAGCCCTCTCCTCGGCGACCGTGCTCAGCAGCGGCAATCAGCCCGGTGGCGAGATCGCGGACGTCAACGAAGTCGTACGCGCCGCGCACCCGCGCCGGCAGTCGACGGGCACAGAAGTCGAGCACCAGCTGCCCCATCTCCGAGGGGCGGTAGTCAAACGGCCCGATGACGCCCGACGGGTAGGCGATGACGGCGTCAAGCCCGCCGGTAACCGCGCGCTGGACCTCGACGGTCGCCCGGGCCTTGGACCGCGCATAGTCACCCAGCACACCGTCGGGGTCAATCACCGCCTCGCGTACCGACGACCCGCAGGGCGGCTCGGGCAGAGCATGTACTGAACTGGTGTAGACCAGCCGGCCTACACCGGCAGCACGGCAGGCCCGACAGACATTCGTCGTCCCGGCCACGTTCACGCGTTCGAGCTGCCGTTGGCACCCCGATGAGATGGTGACGATACCGGCCAGGTGGAACACCGTGCCGACACCCCGGAATGCCTGCCGGAGCGCCGCCTGGTCCTCGACCACCGCCCGGACAACTTCGACGTCAAGACCAGCAAGCGGCTCAGTGCTCTCACCCTCGGGAATGACTGCCCGGACCTGCCGTCCGGTCCTGACCAGTTCCCGAACCAGGACGTTGCCGACGTGGCCCGTCGCGCCTGTCACCGCAACCATCGTTGCCCTTCCAGGCAGTCCGGACCTAACCAACGGCTGCTTTCATGAACGACCATGAAAATATACTATCCGAACTGTCCCGGCTGTCAATAGGTGAGTCTCCCCGCCGGCGACCCGGCGACGCCGGTCAGTACCGCACGGCTAGTGCTTGCGGGGAAAAGCCGGGATGTCACCGCCCCGGCTCTCAATCAAGCCGACGGCGACCTGCTCAAGGGTAT
>JAEAMF010001406.1_pt1 | contig 17722 bp, 17 predicted proteins | sample 8958721 | NCBI WGS metagenome assembly JAEAMF01 (sample SAMN16933255, study PRJNA681124) | bioreactor sludge metagenome | isolation source: anaerobic bioreactor treating anionic surfactant - SDBS | place: India: Bengaluru | collected 2019-02-28
CAGAAAATCTGAGTCTGTCCATTTTGATCTCCTGGTATAGATTTGTAGGCGAGTCTAGCACCTTCGCACCCTGATGGTACATGCGTACCCTTCTTTTCTGAACCCATATTATTACATGGTTTGGCTCTTCTGCAATCACCGGATTAACATCTCCCTGAGCTTCCAATCCGGGTTTGTCCGGGTTGTCAACATAACCTTTTGTTGCCCAACCCTCTTTCAATACTTCAATGTGCAGTCCTCCCACTCCCGGGTAGAGATCGTCGTTTACCTCCAGAGGGTTCTCCGGATTCTCCTGATATAATGTAAGCTGGATTCCGTATTGAAATTCTGCATCAGGTATTATGTCAAACTCTATAATAAAATTATCGGGGAATTTGACAGGTTTTGTGAAACAGTATACAGCGTCCTGTCCGTTAAGGTGAAACCATTTGCCGGGAGCCTTATTGACGCCCTTTACCTCGCCGCTTCCGTTAGATGTCCATAATGCCGGAAAGTCGCCAATTGCATCCTGTGAAAAATCCTCATAAAATAGTATTTGGTCACCTGGTATGAAATCATATTTTGTAGTTGAAGAGAGCTTTGATTTTTGTTGAGTTGATTTTGTCTCCTCCTGATCTTCGCTCTCAGTTGTATTCTTTTCCTCTTTCCCAGTTATTTCGCCTTTCTTCTTTTTCAACGCCTCCTCTGTTTTGTCAAGAGTTTTATTTACAGCCTCTTCGGCTTTTTGTTCTACTTTATTCTCAACAGCCTGTTTTGCCGTCTCCTTAACCTTCTGTCCCAGGCCTTTCACCCAACCCTGGCCATTAACTTGTAATGCAGTAAAAGTCAAAATGGTAATCAATAATACTAATTTCTTCATTTCTGTATTTTTTAATATTTAGATTCAGATAAATGCTATACGGGAAACTATACCGATAATTATCGATATTCCTATCATACATATAAGTGCAACAATGAAATAGAGTCCGTTTGTCTCTTCCGGTGCCTTCATCATAGGCTTGATTCCAACATACAAGGTGTATAGACTGTACAAACCGGCAAGAAATGCAATTGAGCCAAGTATGTTGAAGAGATAGAATATTCCTGCAACACATATGGCAGTATAACAGTACGCAACTAGTTCAAAGGCTTTGTTGAAATTTTTCACTCCGTTGTACCTTGGTGCCAGTTCATTGATAATCCAGGCTGTCAGGTATGCTCCGCCAACTATGGTCACAAAGTGATTAATGGCCATTTTTATTCCGAAATTGAAATCGGAACTCCATCCTATCAGGGCAGATATGGCAGGAATCAGAGCCAGCCACAGCAGATAATTTGAAAACACATGGCTATGTGAATTGTTTTCATTGTCAATTACAATCCACTCACTCTTTGGATTTAGAATGATATTCTTCGCCCTCTGAAAAATATCACCGGGATTAATCTTCATAGACAATATAATTTAGGTTATTTTATCAAAGTTAATATTTTTTTTCTACGAATGAGTTCTACTCACCTATTATCTTAACGAGTACTCTTTTACGGCGCATTCCGTCAAATTCACCGTAAAAAATCTGTTCCCAGGGTCCGAGATCAAGCCTGCCGCCGGTAACAGCCACAACCACCTCTCTTCCCATAATCTGTCTTTTGAGATGTGCATCGGCATTATCTTCATATCCGTTGTGCTGGTATTGGGAGTGGGGCTTTTCGGGGGCCAGTTTTTCGAGCCACTTTTCAAAATCGTTGTGCAGACCGCACTCATCATCATTTATAAATACACTTGCAGTTATATGCATTGCATTGCATAGTATTATGCCTTCGGTTATACCGCTCTCCTTAAGTGATGTGGCAATCTGCGGTGTTATATTTACAAAGCCTCTTCTTGTCGGGAGCTCAAACCAGAGCTCTTTTCTGTATGATTTCATTGTTTTTGGCTATTTTTGAAATAGTTTTCTAAATGTAAAGATAATGCTAATTAAGTCAATGCAATTTTCCGGGCTGCTTATAGGTGTTTGCACCTTTTTGATAATCGGTCTCTTTCATCCGATTGTAATTAAGGCGGAGTATTATTTCGGTACAAGTTGCTGGTGGGTTTTTCTTGTCTCAGGAATATCCGGGATAATTGCCACACTGTTTATTGATAACTTTTTCTTCTCAGCACTGACAGGAGTATTTTCCTTCTCGTCCTTGTGGTCAATAATGGAGGTATTTGAGCAGGAACAAAGAGTCCTTAAGGGGTGGTTTCCTATGAATCCGAAGCGTTCCGCCTATTATGCGAAAAAACGCAACTCTGTAAAACCAAAATAATATCACTTATCACTCCTCACTTTTTCGCTTATCACTTTTTTATCTGTATACGCACGGAAAGTCCTCCCCACCTTACGGCGGGTCCCCTCCCTTTTCGGGAGCCAAAGCTTTCCTTAGCCGTATACAGATAAAAAAGTGCTCAAAATTGCTTTTGAACACTCATCTTGTCACTTATCGTTTTTCACTTTTCACTAATCACTCAACACGCCTCACTTTGTTGTAGTCAAAAGTCTTAAGGGCACTGATTTTTCTTGATTTGTTCCCGATAGCCGCTTTCTATATTGGAGATATGTCTAATCAGGGAAGTCCATCCTCAGTCGCGTTGCTCCCTCCGGCTGAAAATTTCCCTGATTAGGCATATCTCAATTAACTTATAAGCGGCTTATGAGGAACTGTCCTGTCAATTTTTATAGATTAGCTATATCTTCTCAATTAAATTCACTTTTATCATATTCCATGCTCTCTTATTGTCATATTCAACACTTTGCTTTAGAATAATAAAAATATCATCCAAAAACTCTTTGTCTTTTATCTTTTCCTCAATATTGGAAAGAAATTGTTTTTGTGTCGGAGGCTTATCTACAGAATGCTCAATATAAGTCTTGTAGCACTGAATCAGTTTATCAACATCTACACTATGATTTGTTAATGCCCAGTATAGATCAAACAAATCCCGGCCTTTCCGACGCTGATACAAAGCTCTCATTTTCGTTCCGAGTAGTTCCTCCAACTCATATCCTGTCAAATTACATTCGCCGGAGAACCATCCATTTTCAACTTTATATGGAATCTCTTTTAAGCCAAGCACATTAAAATGCTCTCGAGTATTAATTTCTATTTTCAATGAAAAGCCAATGATGTCTTTAGAAAAACGTCTGAGAATATCTCAACTAAAGTTCTGGCAATGATTAAATCTTGTTCAACCTGAGCATAGGTTGGCCAAGGTGCATTCTCTTTCCATTCTTCTATATATCGTTGTGGTATCACAAATCACTTACTATTTCTACATTTACATCTACTTTCCAATCCTTGTCAATACATCCTTTCTTTAGGGCAGAAATAGACAAAACAATATTTTGTGTAGCTCTTCCTTTCAACGCACGTTTAATCGCTTTTGCCAAATCATCTCGGCCGAAGATTTTGTCAAATAGATAGCCAAGGCGTTGAAGTGCTGATGATTGTGGATAAGAAGACGCTACTTTATACATTTGAGAAGGTTTTATTTCTTCAGTCAATTCTTCCAAAATAGTGATTATTCGAGATATGCCACCTACTTTACCATTAAAAGACATAAGATCCAATGCCGTCAATTCTGGGGATGAAACATTAAAATAGCCGGCAGCAGATTTTTTCTTTTCAATACTTTTATGTTCCCATATTTTGCGAGAATAGAAACTTATTTTTGTATCACCTACAATAAAATCCCTAATAGGCTTTTGTATAATGATTTGATACTCCATAGGTTGCTGATGAGCAGCACCATATAAGGCGGCAGCGGAATATAAACCTATGTAATAGTCTTTTTTCAAAAACTTCATCAAATCATCGACATAAAGATAGACAGGTAGAGTGCCTTTTTCTGTATATTCAGGCGGAAGGACTATGTAAAAATCCTTTCGGATAGTAGCTATCTTGTTGGCTGTCTTAAGTCGGGAAATTTTTCTGCGAATAGCCTGTTCTGATGAATTAAAGGTTTTTTTTAATTCATCGAAAGTAAATGAGAACCTGCCTTTGGAGCGTATATGAAGCAGATAATCATCAATATACTCATATTTATTTCTCTTTTCCAACTTATAAATAATTTGCATAAATGTACAAAATATGTCTTTAATTGCAAATTATTTATTAGAAATATATAGAATTTATCGGAAAAATATATCGTTAAAAACATGGAAACAGACTCAGCAGTATCTCCGGCACTGTGAGTGCCACTTACGCCTATGACAACAATGGTAATATGACAACAGATGGTAGAAAATATTTGGTAATTACCTATAATGCACCTAACTTACAGCAGTCTCTCAGTCAGAATGGTACGACAGTGGTATCGTACACATGGCTGGCAGATGGTACAAAGTGTGCTGTTGTAGATAACACCACCAACGGGTACGATTATCTAGGTTCTTTGATATACAGCAGGAGCGGCTCTGTACGGACGCTTGAGAGCGCGGCATTCGGAGGAGGAAGGTTCGTCAACACCAACAACACCATCCTTCCTTACTACTACATCACCGATCACAATGGAAGCACAAGGGTAATAACAAACAACAATGGGACTCTTAATGGAAAGGATTCTAAATCTGCAGATGTAACAGTATATGGAATTAATGGCAATGATCCTCGTGAATCTTTGCCTTATAGATTATCTGTTAATGGTAATACTGAATTGGATGGGACAAGAAATGGGCAACCCATAAAAATGAATGGAGTGTTTTTTCATAGGATAGATAATGATGGAAATGCTGGAATGATTAGTAATATTCGTTGGCGTTCAGAAGGTTGTCCTGTTGTTAATGGTGCAAATTGGCGTGATATTAAAAAAAGTTTAGGAACAAATATTATTATTAAAGTTGGAATTTTAGAAAATGAATATGTTAAGATATACTTTTTTTCTATTGTTGTTAATTACAACAAATTCATATTTTCAATCAAAAAACTTTGTAGAAGTCTCTGGTCAATGGCAAAGAGGTGATACTCTATCTTGTTACCCGGAAGTATTAACACTGGGTCAAGACGGATATTATGTTTGGTTGAGAGAAGGCGATCCCTGTCATATATACACTGATTTTGGTAAATGGATTATCAATCGGGATACAATTGTGTTAACATGCTTAGTCAATTTACATGATGAGTTTGGGAATGGTAAATATTTGAAGAAGTATTCTAAACACTCTAAAAAATATGTATTATTGTTTGATGACAACAAGCTTTATATATCAGGTATTTACATCAGCGCTGGCAAAAGCGTTAAGTACATTGATTATAGCAAAAAAACTGTCAATAGCAATAATGATTTAAATGCTGTTTTTTTTACAAAACAAGCTAAAAGAATTAATTAGAATAGCAATTTATCCATAGATTGAAATACTACCAAAAAGTAATACATTATTATATTGATTACAAATATAAATTCAGGGCTCAATTGCTTGGGCTCTTTTTTTTATCTGCTCTCTCAGGAAAACAATTTGGCAATTACCTGTAATGTACTTAACTTGCAGGAGTCTCTCAGTCAGAATGGTACGACAGTGGCATCATACACATGGCTGGCAGACGTTACAATCGCAAACAAAATCTGAAGGTTCAGGAGCGATAGAAGACATAAGACTGAAAACGATCTTGATTTTTTAGTGATTTTATACACATTTGCCGGAAATACAAGAATCGCCAATTTATTCTCTGCTGCCGCTTTAACGTTAATGGAGATATGCCTGATCAGGGATATTTTCAGCCGGAGCGAACTTAGTGAGTGAGGATGGACTTCCCTGATTAGGTATATCTCCAATATAAAAAGCGGCTATCGAGAATAAATTAAGAAGAACCAGTGTCTTTGAGACTTATGACTTTAAAGTGTTCAATTACTCACTTTCCAGTTCTTACTGAATTTACCTGTCAGGGCTTCATTAACTTCAAGCTTTTCAGGAACAACATTCTCGACCGGGATTTCTGAAGGCTTTTTACCCTCGAGAATATCCGCAGCAATGTTCCCGATCTTTTTCCCAACATCAATGTAATTAGCACCCAGACTGAAAAAAGACCCGATTTTAACGTGATCCACATTGTTAGTGAAGACAGGAATTCCACCGGCATCTGCAGCCTTTATCACCATCGCAATAGACATCTCTACCACATTGTCACCACCGACCCAGATAGCATCTACACCCCTGGCCACAATTGACTGTGCAGCTTCAAGAACAGCTGTCGTATTATCGACAGTCGCCTCTATGAGTTTTATACCGAGAGAGTCGCAGACCGGCCTTGCAATATTAACACAGGCTTCCGAACAGGTTTCTGATCGGCACCAGACAACTCCTAAACTCTTTAATCCGGGGTTCATCTGTTTCGCAATGATAAGCAGCTTCTTTACCGGTTGGAATGTTCCGGCACCTGTGAGATGTGGAGGCTGTATAGGGGGATTTCCCCTGCTAAGTCCAACTCCTGAGGCAAACGGGTCTGTGACGGCACCGAAAACATGTATCAGTTTCCCCTCTTTATTTGCATTTGCCATTACCTGAAGGGCAGGAGTGCTGGCTGTAAGTACAATATCATAATTCCTTGTCACAATCTCTTTGGCAATAGTGTTTGCGGTGGGCATGTCATTTTCCGCATTGTACCTGGTAATTTGAATGTTTTTACCATCGATGTAGCCTCTCTCCCGTAGGGCCTCTATATAACCTTTTTCTGTGTCGGCAAGTGTCTCTCTGGAAGAGAATATGAATGAGGCAACCCTGAATATCTTATCATCTTTAGAGGAAGAACCGGATGGTATAATAAGCAAGATGAGAGATAAGAGTGCAATGACGGAAAGTCCTGCAGATATTCTCTTTATGGCGATTATATTCATAGGGCGTTTTATTATGGCCTCTGTTTTCTCCCGGATTTATTCATCAAAATTCTGACCGGCTCGATAGTCACCAGGCACCCTTTTTCCATTGAGTCAAGATCATTTTTGATTAAATCGTAAAATCTAATTATACTCTCGGTAGTATCGATTATTTCAACCATCACCGGAAGCTTCTCTGTAAGTTCCCAGAATTTTGATGTGCTGATATCCTTGCTGCTGCTGCCATATCCCATGATTCCCCTGTATACTGTGACACCGGATATGCCATGTTCCCTGGCTTTTAATACTATATGCTCATACAGTAGCTTATGGCCTACTTTGTCTGTGGTGCTTGCATAAATTTTGAGGACACTGTTTTCTTCCGGTTTCATAATTATAGGATGTTAGAGAGTACATAACCGAGGTAAACAGCAAGGAAACCCAGAATTACACTCAGGGATGTGTACAGTATAATTGATAATATCTCTCCGGTATGAAGCAACATCAGATTCTCATTTGCAAAAGAGGAGAAGGTGGTGAAACCTCCGCAGAAACCAACCATTAAAAAAAGTCTCATATCGGTGGAGAGCAGATTGCTTTTATCAGAGATTCCGGTCAGAAACCCTATTATAAAGCAGCCGGCTATGTTTACCAGAAGTGTACCTATCGGTATAGATAAAAAATCCCAGATCAAATTGAGCTTTGACACGTAGTATCTGGCTACGCTGCCTATAAAACCACCTGTACCTATCAGCAGAATGTGCTTAAGCATTTTTCAGTTTGCTGTTTTTTATTCCGTATGCAAAGTAAATAATAATTCCGATAGCAAGCCATATCAGGAATCTCATCCAGTTTGTGATGCCCAGCTCGGTTATAAGATAGAGGTTTATCAAAAGGCCGAGCACGGGAATTAGCGAGAGAGAGCGTCTGATTGATATGAATATGACGTAAAAGGCGCAGATCAGGAATCCATACATTGGAATATTGTGTTTACTGTATTCCTGGAAGAACCCGGCAATACCGTCAAAATTCAGCGCAAAAAGCAGAACCAGTATAATTAAAACTATAGGAGGCAGGAATGTCCGGCTGTTGTAGTAAGGAACCCTGAAGCCACTCTTCACTTTCCCTTTTTCACTCTTCCCTGTTCCCTTTTCACTATTCACTCTCCCCTTTTCACTATTCACTCTTCCCTTTTCACTCTCCTCTTTATTAATAATAAGAACTCCCGCACAGACCACTATAAAGGCAAAGAGAGTTCCTATGCTGGTAAGGTCAGTTACCTCTGTGAGATTCAGAAAAAGAGTTGGGAGTGCTACAAAGAAACCTGTAATTACAGTTGCGTATGATGGAGTGTGAAATTTTTTATGAACCTTGGAGAACCTCTTCGGCAGGAGTCCGTCACGACTCATGCTCATCCATATTCTCGGTTGCCCGACCTGAAATACAAGAAGCACGCTGGCCATGGCGAAAATTGCACTTATGGCTATTACTCCGGAAAGCCAGTTGATATTTAACTTGTGAAAAACAAAGGCAAGAGGGTCACCTACAGCCAGTTCACTATAACTGACCATTCCGGTTAAAACCATACTTATTGCCACATATAATATAACACATATAATAAGTGAATAAAACATGGCACGGGGAAGATCCTTTTGAGGATTACGGCACTCCTCGGCGGTCGTCGAAATGGCGTCGAATCCTATGTATGCGAAAAATACAGCTGATACACCTTTCAGTACTCCTCCCATCCCGTTGGGAGCAAACGGAGACCAGTTGTCCGTATTGACATAGAAGGCCCCGACAGATATTACAACCAATAGGATAACCATTTTTACCAAGACCATGATGTTGCTGGCTATTTTTGTCTCCTGGATTCCTATATAAACAAGAAGGGTAATTAGTACAACGATTGAAAAGGCCGGAATATCTCCAATCAGTCTCATCCCTGCAATCTGAGGGGCATTGGTCCATGCCATATAAGACTCTCGCAGGGAGGAGGTCAGGGCACTCAGATCCGTTCCACTTGCCAGTTGAGCGGAGGCTTCACGGAAACCTCTGGAAGCTGATAGAAAATCCGTTGTCATGTATTCCGGAATTTTTAATCCGAAACCGTTCATCATCCCGGTGAAATAGTCCGACCATGAAATTGCTACGGCTATGTTTCCTACGGCATATTCCATAATAAGGGTCCAACCTATGATCCAGGCTACCAATTCACCAAAACTTGCGTATGCGTATGTGTATGCGCTTCCGCTTATAGGAATCCGGGATGCGAATTCGGCATAGCACAATGCTGAGAAGCCACATGCAACTGCTGTGAAGATGAAGAGGAGAGAGACAGCTGGCCCTCCGTTATACGCGGCATTGCCTATTGTGCTGAAAATCCCGGCTCCCACAATTCCGGCTACGCCTAGTGCTGTAAGATCTATGACTGAAAGACTTTTATTGAGATGTAATCCGCCTGAGTCCGATTCGGTGTTGTTCAGAATATGTTTTATGGACTTCTTTCTTAAAAGTTCTTCAATCATCAGTTATATGTTTAGGATTGCCAAATTTAACAATTCTGAGAATTTTATGGTTTAAAGATGATTTTTTTTGAAAAAAAACAGCAATCATTATGAACATATGTTCATAAATATTACTTTTGCAAAAAAATATAGATGCCTCGTCCAAAACTTTGCAGAATTATATCCGATATGCCCGGTATTCAGGGGTTCAGACCTATTGGTGTCCCCATGCCTGATAGTGAGCCTGTAGTGCTTTTGTACGAAGAGTATGAGGCTTTGAAGCTGATGGATTACAAAGGACTCACCCAGGAGGAGTCTTCTGTACTTATGGATATTTCAAGGCCCACTTTTACAAGAATATATGAAAAGGCACGCAGGAGTGTTGCTCAGGCATTTGTTGAGGGGAGAGCGCTAGTTATAGAAGGTGGACATTTTCATGCCTGTGCAGAGGAGGAGTGCCACAGATGCAGAAAGGCTAAAACGGGAGGGGCGTGTTGCAGAAGAGAGATTAAACAATCAAATAATAAAGGAGAAAATTATGAAAATTGCTGTGCCCGTAAGGGGAAATGTAATTGATGACCATTTTGGCCATTGTGAAGCCTATGCTATCTACACAGTTTCTGATGACAAGAGAGTCGAGAATGTAGAGACACTACCATCACCTCAGGGTTGTGGGTGTAAGAGTAATATCGCATCAGTGTTCGAGCAGATGGGGGTTAAAGTTATGCTTGCCGGTAACATGGGAAACGGAGCTTTGAATGTCTTAAACAGTCATGGAGTTGAGGTCTTCAGGGGTTGTTCGGGAGATGCAGATTTGGTTGTTGCTTCTTATCTGATCGGAAAGATAAAGGATTCGGGTGATTCCTGTGCTCATCATGATTGCCATTGACAAATGAAATTGATAACCCTTGTAGAGAATCTCGTATACAAAAAAGGTCTCAGAGCTGAGCACGGACTCTCTTTATATCTTGAAGGAGATACATATAAGGTGCTGTTTGATACAGGACAGGGAGGGCTTTTTCTTGACAACGCAAAAGAGCTTGGAATTGAAATCTCAGGTGTTGATGCTTTGATTATAAGCCATGGTCATTATGACCATGCAGGAGGAATAGCTGATTTTTTAAAGGCAAACTCTAAAGCAAGGGTTTTTTTGAAAAAAGAGTCACTTATACCAAAGTATAATATTAACAGATACATTGGATTTGATTCAGGAGTACTGCCAATGGAGAGAGTCTGCTTTGTAGAAGACAGGTACGATCTAAATGAAGACCTTCATATAGTGGCCAAGATACCTCTTAAATGGCCGGGAGATACACATTTCGGGAATTTCAGGAAAGGGGCGCCCGGCAGTCAAAGCAGGGACTATTTTGAAGATGAGCTTTTTCTGGCTTATACTGCCCACGATGAACTTTCTGTGATTTCAAGCTGTTCTCACCGGGGTATAACCAATATTGTAGAACATGCCGTCAATATATATGACAAGCCGCTGAATTATGTGATAGGAGGTTTCCATATAAAGGACTCGTCATCTCTAAGGATAAATAACATTGTTAAATATTTTAAGCAAGTCTCTCCAAATCATATCGGAGTTTGTCACTGTACCGGAATAGACCAGTATTCGCGCCTTAAATGTATGTTGGATGTGGATATTTTCTATAACTGTACGGGGACGGAATTAATATTATAACCGAAACACTACTTGAAATGTGTTATAAATTGAGTTTTACTTTTAATTTGTAATCATATTTATCTTTGCGCTCATTCTTTGTAATAAATAAGTCTATTATTACTCGCAAAAGACTTGATGTTTAGGCGGCTGTTAAATTGAAACAAGCCGCTTAATTTTTGTTGCTTTTTGATTTATAAAGTAAATATTTTTGTATTATTTTATAATATATAAATAATTATATGTCAGTAAAATGGAGCTTTATTGCTTGCTTTTCATCTGTTTCGTGTTATTGAAAAAATACAGAAAACTTATTGTGGAATTATATTTTGTTATACATTTGCATATCCGGAAAGAGGATACCGGATTGAAATAATATGAGTTTTTCAACAAATAGTAAAATAGCGAATCATTCTGCAGGCAATCTAGTCCTATCGCTAGTGGGTGACATTCATTTTGTGATTGTCTCTGTCATTACTATTTCAGTCATTATTCTAGTCATTAGCACGGTATAGGATCCTTTAAAGTAGAGAATTATAATGAAAGCTTGCTTTAACAGGGTCCTGTAAAGCAAGCTTTTTTTTTGTGAAAAAATTAAAATGAATAATAATGAGACAACTTAGAAGCAGTCAGACTACAACCGGAAGAAAGATGGCAGGGGCCAGAAGCCTTTGGAGGGCCAACGGTATGCAGGAAAAACATTTTGGAATGCCTATAATAGCGATAGTCAACTCGTTCACTCAATTTGTTCCCGGCCATGTGCACCTTCACAACATAGGACAAGAGATAAAATCAGTTATAGAGTCAGAGGGGTGTTTTGCCGCTGAGTTCAACACAATAGCGATAGATGACGGAATAGCCATGGGGCACGACGGTATGCTCTACTCATTGCCATCCAGGGATCTCATTGCAGATAGTGTTGAATATATGTGCAATGCACACAAGGTCGACGGGATGATATGTATTTCCAATTGCGACAAGATAACCCCGGGAATGCTTATGGCTGCAATGAGGCTGAACATACCTGCAGTGTTTGTATCTGGTGGTCCCATGGAAGCAGGAAGGATTGGAGGTGCTGAATATGATCTTATTGATGTCATGGTTAAGGGGGCGGATAAACAGTATCCGGAGAGTGACCTTCTGACTCTTGAAAAAGGTGCTTGTCCCACTTGTGGCTGCTGTTCAGGAATGTTTACTGCAAATTCGATGAATTGCCTGACAGAGGCTCTAGGTATGGCTCTTCCCGGAAACGGGACTATTCTGGCCACACACTCTATGAGAAAAAATTTGTTTGCGCAGGCGGCAGAGTTAATAGTTAAAAACACAAAAGAGTATTATTTCAATTCAAATGAGAGCGTACTTCCGAGAAGCATCGCAACAAAAGCAGCCTTCATGAACGCAATGGCACTGGATATAGCAATGGGCGGCTCAACAAACACCGTTTTGCATCTCCTTGCTATTGCTAATGAAGCCGGGGTTGATTTTAAGATGAGTGATATAGATCTGTTGTCCAGACGTATCCCTGTCTTATGTAAGGTTGCTCCAAACGGGAAATACCATGTTCAGGATGTAAATAGAGCCGGAGGAATAATGCGGATTCTGGGTGAGCTCGCGTCAGAGGGATACCTGGATCTATCTGTATCCAGGGTAGATTACAGGACACTTGGAGAGGCTCTTGAGGAGAATAATGTTAAAAATCAGGGTTTAAGGCCTGAAGTTACAAAACGATACCTTGCTGCTCCCGGAATGCGCAGGAATCTTGAATTAGGTTCACAGTCAAACTTCTACAAAGAGTTTGATTTGGATTCTGAAAATGGTTGTGTCAGAGATGTAAAGCATGCATACTTCAGAGATGGAGGTATTGCTGTCCTTACAGGGAACCTGGCACTTAATGGTTGTATAGTAAAAAGTGCAGGAGTAGATGAGTCTGTTCTGAAGTTCCGGGGGAAAGCGGTAGTCTTTGAATCTCAGGAGGAGGCCTCGGAAGGAATACTTAACGGAAGGGTAAAATCAGGAGATGTTGTTGTTATCCGTTATGAGGGACCAAAAGGGGGGCCGGGGATGCAGGAGATGCTCTATCCGACCTCTTATCTCAAATCTGTAAAATTGGATAAAGAGTGTGCCTTGGTTACTGACGGAAGGTTTTCCGGGGGTACATCAGGGCTCTCGATAGGGCATGTATCTCCTGAAGCGGCTGCCGGTGGCAATATCGCACTTATTGAAAACGGAGATATGATTATAATAGATATTCCTGAGAGAGAGATTTATGTTGATTTGGATCAATCGGAGCTTGAGAGAAGAAGGAAAAAAATGGAATCAAAAGGCAAAGAGGCATTTAAGCCACTTGACAGGAAGCGTTATGTCAGCAAATCGTTAAAAGCATATGCGATGAATGTCTCATCGGCAGATATGGGAGGAGTAAGAATAATTGAATAATGAATCAGACTATGAAAAGAGAGATAAGAGGAACTGAGGCACTTTTACTGACACTTCTGGAGGAGGGTGTAAGGACTGTATTCGGATATCCGGGTGGTACGATAATGCCTCTGTATGACGAATTATACAATTTCAAGGAGGAGATTAACCATATACTTGTAAGGCACGAACAGGGAGCGGTTCACGCTGCCGAAGGTTTTGCAAGAGCTACCGGCAAAGTGGGAGTCTGTATGGCAACCTCCGGACCGGGTGCGACAAATCTTGTCACAGGTATTGAAGATGCACATATTGACTCCACTCCGCTGGTATGCATCACTGCTCAGGTGAATGCGGATAAATTGGGGACTGATTTTTTTCAGGAGGCAGACATAATCAGCATAACAATACCAATAACAAAATGGAGTTATCAGATTACAAAGGCATCAGAGATTCCGGAGATAATCTCCAAGGCTTTTTACATTGCCGCTTCGGGCAGACCGGGGCCGGTTTTGATAAGCATAACAAAAAATGCCCTGATTGAAGATGTTGATTATCAATACAAACAATATACTCCGGTAAACTACCTTGGTGAACTCTTGAAGAAGAGAGATCCTGCAGACACATCTGAGGCTGTCAGGATGATCAATAGTGCCGAAAAGCCGATGATAATAGCCGGACAGGGAGTAATACTCTCAGGGGCAGAAAAAGAGCTCGCAAAACTTGCTGAAAAGGCTAATATACCTGTAGTTGCAACACTGTTGGGAATTTCTGCGATGCCGACAGGACACCCGCTTTTTAAAGGGAATGTTGGTATGCATGGAAACATAGCACCTAACAAGATGACTCAAAAGAGCGACCTTATTATTGCCGTAGGTATGCGTTTCAGTGACAGGGTTACGGGGAATACCTCCAAGTATGCACCTAATGCAAAGATAATCCATATAGATATCGATAAGGCAGAGTTTGGCAAAAACATAAGGGTGGATCTGCCTCTGTGCGGAGATGCAAGGGAGATTCTGAGGAAGATAATTCCAAATGTTGAGTTCCGCAGCAGGGAGGAGTGGTTCTCATATATTGACCAGAAATGGGAGAAGGAGAGGCGCGTTATTATAGATGACCTGATGCGGCCGGGCAGAGGTGATGAAGGGATAAGTATGGCCAGGGCTGTCGACTGCGTTGCCCGTGTTGCCAAGGGTGAGGCCATAGTGGTTACTGATGTCGGTCAGAATCAGATGTTCAGCGCCAGGTATTCAAAATTCAGAAAAACCAGAAGCTTTATAACATCCGGCGGTCTTGGGACAATGGGGTACGGCCTGCCTGCTGCAATAGGGGCCAAGGTAGGCATGCCGGACAAAGAGGTCGTTCTGATTCTTGGTGACGGAGGCTTCCAGATGTCTATACAAGAGCTTGGAACTATACTTCAATCCGGGATAAAAATCAAGATACTCCTTCTAAACAACTCCTATCTGGGAATGGTCCGTCAATGGCAACAGCTCTTTTTTGACAGGCGTTACTCATATACCGATATGGTAAATCCCGATTTTATGAAAATAGCCCAGGCATACAATATCCCTTCAATAAAAGTTGAGCATCAGTCCGAACTGGAAAAAGGTGTGAGGGAGATGATTGCTAGTGACTCTCCGTTTCTTCTTGAAGTAGTTGTAGAGAAGGAGGAGAACGTATTTCCGATGGTTCCGAACGGAGCCTCGCTGGATGAAACAATTTACAATGCAAACAAATAAAATAACTGATATGGAAAGAGAGTACATAGTAGTGGCAAATGTCAACAACCAGATATCTGTCTTGAACAGGATAACATCTGTATATCTGAAAAGGCATATAAACATTGAGAGTCTTAATGTTTCGGAGTCATATATTAAAGGGATCAGCACAGTTGTCATATCTGCAATAACATCGACAGATATCACGCAAAAAATTGTAAATCAGCTGGATAATATAATTGATGTCTACTCTGTGGAATTTTATCTTCCGGAAGATATTATATACAAAGAGCTGGCTCTATATAAGGTCGATTCAAGGATCCTGTCGGACAAGAGGGAGTCTGCATTTTTGCTTAACGAGTCTCACGGAAGGATAATGGAGATAAGCAAGGATTATGTCGTTATTGAAAAATCGGGAACCAGAGGCGAACTGGAAAAGCTTAGGGATCGTCTTGACATTAAAGGATTGCTTGCCGGTTATTCGAGATCCGGTAATGTTGTCCTTCACCGTGAAGAAAACATAACAAATATTTTACAAAAAGTTTCTTAATAATTAACACACTTATAAATAATTACAATCATGGCACAAATGTATTTCGGTAATGTTGCGGAAAATGTAGTAACAAGAGAGGAGTTTCCACTTTCAAAAGCATTGGAGACATTAAAAAACGAGACAATAGCAATTATAGGATATGGTATTCAGGGACCCGGACAGGCTCTGAACCTCAGGGACAATGGTTTTAATGTGATTGTTGGTCAGAGGAAAGATTCAAAGACATGGGACAAGGCTGTCGCGGACGGATGGGTGCCGGGAGAGACACTCTTTGAAATAGAGGAGGCCTGCAAGAGGGGTACTATTCTACAGTACTTGCTTTCGGATGCCGGACAGATACAGTTGTGGCCTGTCGTAAGCAAACACCTTACTCCCGGTAAGGCTCTCTATTTATCACATGGGTTTGCAGTTACATACAGCGAAAGGACAGGGATAGTCCCTCCAAAGGATGTTGATGTTATACTGGTTGCGCCTAAAGGTTCCGGAACATCACTCAGAAGGCTGTTTCTTGAGAAGAGGGGGTTGAATTCGAGCTATGCCATATATCAGGATGCCACCGGAAAGGCTTTTGACAGGACTGTCTCTCTTGGAGTGGGTATTGGTTCAGGTTATCTGTTTGAAACCACATTCAAGAAAGAGGTTTATTCAGATCTTACCGGAGAGAGGGGAACGCTTATGGGAGCCATTCAGGGAATCTTTGCAGCTCAATATCAGACTTTGAGGGATAATGGTCACTCGCCATCGGAGGCTTTTAACGAGACTGTGGAGGAGCTGACACAGAGTCTGATGCCTCTTGTCTCTGAGAACGGAATGGATTGGATGTATGCAAACTGCTCAACTACAGCACAACGCGGGGCTCTGGACTGGTGGAAAAAATTTCGTGACGCAACGCTTCCTGTATTCTCAGAACTGTATAGTGAAGTGGCAAAAGGCAATGAAGCTCAGCGCTCTATAGACTCAAACGGAAAGGCGGATTACAGGGTTAAACTCGATGCAGAGCTGAAGGAGATGAGGGAGAGCGAGATGTGGCAGACCGGAGAGGTGGTAAGGTCTCTCAGACCGGAACGAAATAAATAGATTCTATACAATGTCCTATTTTCCCCATATTAAAGATATTTCTAAAGCCAGGATAACGATAAGTCCGGTCCTGGCTTCCACTCCTCTTATGCCTGACATGAATCTTTCAGCTAAATATTCGGCAAAGGTCATGCTTAAGAGAGAAGATCTTCAAGTTGTCCGTTCCTATAAAATACGTGGGGCCTTCAATAAGATCAACAGCCTTGGTAAAGAGCAGCTCAAAAAGGGTGTTGTTTGTGCCAGTGCCGGTAATCATGCGCAGGGTGTCGCTTTTTCGTGTTGCAAACTTGGTATCCGGGGTGTTATCTATATGCCTGCCACCACTCCGAGACAGAAGATAAACCAGGTCAGGATGTTTGGCCGGGAGTTTGTCGAAATTGTACTTACAGGCGATACTTTCGATGCTGCGTACGAGGAGGCAAAACAATTCTGCCATGAGAGTGGTATGACATTCATTCATCCGTTTGATGACCCGAAAATAATCGAGGGTCAGGCTACAGTAGGCATTGAGATAATGCAGGATATCCACGAAAAGATTGACTATATCTTTATTCCTATTGGAGGCGGCGGTCTGGCATCCGGAGTCGGAGCATATTTCAGGCAGGTCAGCCCTGAAACAAAGATTATCGGAGTTGAACCTGCCGGTGCTCAAAGTATGAGGCTGGCCTTTGACAAGGGTGAAGTGGCCACACTTGATGCTATTGACAGCTTTATAGACGGTGCTGCGGTAAAGAGAGTGGGGGAGAACACATACTCTATCTGCAAGGAGGTGCTGGATGATCTTATATCAGTCCCTGAAGGTGCTGTCTGCTCAACAATACTGGAATTATACAACAAAAACGCAATTGTTGCCGAGCCTGCCGGAGCTTTGTCGGTGGCCGCACTTAATCAGTATGCCGGAAGGATCAAGGGGAAGAATGTTGTCTGCATAGTCAGTGGCAGCAACAATGATATTAC
>JAEAMF010001408.1_pt1 | contig 17665 bp, 20 predicted proteins | sample 8958721 | NCBI WGS metagenome assembly JAEAMF01 (sample SAMN16933255, study PRJNA681124) | bioreactor sludge metagenome | isolation source: anaerobic bioreactor treating anionic surfactant - SDBS | place: India: Bengaluru | collected 2019-02-28
GCACGGCGAGCAGCGAATCGAGGTCGGCGAATACCGGGCAGGTCAGGCCGGGGCGGGCGCGCGCCTCCGCGGACCGGTCGGCCGCGGCGACGACGGTGCAGCCGGGCAGCGCAGCGAGGGTCGAGCAGTAGTTGGTGCCCCAGCGGCCCAGACCGACGATACCGATGCGCAGGTTGTCAGCGGGGCGTGCCAATTCCGACTAGCGGTTGTGACTGAACCAGTCGATAGTCAGCTTCAGCCCGGCCTCGAGGGGCACGCGCGGGTACCAGCCGAGCTGCCGGCGGGCGCGGGTGATGCTCGGCCGCCGGCGCCGGGGGTCGTCCTCGGGCAGGGGCAGGAACCGCAGCGGCCGGCGCGCACCGGTCAGGCGCTGCACGAGCCGGGCGAACTCGATGATGGTGAACTCGGCCGGGTTGCCGAGGTTCACCGGTATCGGGTCGGCGCAGGCCGCGAGCCGGTAGAGCCCGGCGGTCATGTCGGACACGTAGCAGAAGCTGCGGGTCTGGCGGCCGGTACCATAGATGGTCAGCGGCCGGCGCCGGAGCGCCTGGTCGATGAGGTTGGGGACGACCCGGCCGTCGTCGAGTTTCATCCGTGGTCCATAGGTGTTGAAGATGCGGGCGATGCGCGTCGGCAGGCCGTAACGGCGATGGCAGGCCATCACCAGCGCTTCGGCGTAGCGCTTGGCCTCGTCGTAGACCGAACGCACGCCCACCGGGTTGACGTTTCCCCAGTAGTTCTCGCGCTGGGGATGGACGAGCGGGTCGCCGTAGACCTCTGAGGTCGATGCCTGGACGAAGACGGCGCGCTTGGACCGGGCCAGTTCCAGCAGGTTGTGCGTGCCGGCAGCGCCGACCCGGAGCGTTTCCAGCGGCAGGGACAGGTAGTCCTTGGGCGAAGCAGGGGAGGCGAGGTTGTAGATGACGTCGACCCGGCCGGACACCGCTATTTCGGCGGTGACATCGGCCTGCAAGAAGCTGAACTCCCGGCGCCCGAGCAGGTGGTCGATGTTGCGGAGCTGGCCGGTTACCAGGTTGTCAATGCAGGTGACCCTGAAGCCGTTGGCGACCAGCAGGTCGCAGAGGTGGGAGCCGATGAACCCGGCGCCGCCGGCGACGATGGCTCTCACACAGGGCCTCGAACGAACCTAGAAGCCAGAATGCAGAATGCAGAATGCAGAAGTGCCCGATGTTCCGTACGGCATTGTGACTTCTGGCTTCTGGCTTCTGACTTCTGACTTCGTCTGCTTCTCACCTAGCGGCCGACTCCGAGATAGGTAAAGCCCAGTTTCTCGACCTCGGCACGTTCGAACAGGTTCCGGCCGTCGCAGATGATCGGCACTCGCATCCGGTTCTTGATGGCGGCGAGGTCGAGCCGCGCGAACTCGGGCCACTCGGTGATGATAGCCAGGAGGTCAGCCTCTTCCGCCACGTCCTCCGCGCGGGCGCAGAACTCGATGCCCGGAATGATGGCCCGTGCCCGGTCCATGGCCTGCGGGTCATAGGCGCGGACCCGGGCGCCCTTGCGAACGAGTTCGCTGATGATGTCGATTGAAGGCGCGAAACGCATGTCGTCGGTGTTGGGTTTGAATGCCAGGCCCAGGACGCCGATGGTCTTGCCCTGCAGGTTCCAGAGCACGCCTTGGATCTTGCGCACGAACCGGTGCTTGGAGTCGGCGTTTATGCGTTCGACTTCCTTGAGCAGGCCGAAGTCATAGCCCAGTTCTTCGGCAATCCTGATGAACGCCCGCAGGTCCTTGGGGAAGCAGAAGCCGCCATAGCCGACGCCGGCGGACAGGAATGCCGGGCCGATGCGCGCGTCCATGCCCATGCCCCTGGTGACCATCTTCACGTCCGCGCCCGAGGCCTCGCAGACGGCGGCCAGCGCGTTGGCGAACGATATCTTCATCGCCAGGAAGGCGTTGGATGCATGCTTAATAAGCTCGGCTGATGCCAGGTCGGTGAAGACCATCGGGGCCCCGAACGGCCGGTAGATCTCGGCCATCAGCTCGCGCGCCCGGTCGGTTTCGCAGCCGACGACGACCCGGTCGGGCTTCAGGAAGTCCGCGACCGCCGACCCTTCGCGCAGGAACTCGGGATTGGACGCCACGTCGAACGGCGTCCGGTCCTTGTTGTAGCGTTCGATGGTGGTTCGGACCCACTTATGGGTCTGTACCGGGACTGTGGACTTCTCGACGACAAGATGATAGGCACGCATGCTGGTTGCGATGTCGCGGCAGACGTTTTCGACGTAGGCCAGGTCCGGCTCACCGGAATCAAGCGTCGGCGTGCCGACCGTGATGAAGCAGGCGACCGACTGCTGGACGGCCTGCTGGATGTCGGAAGTGAATGAAAGCCGGCCCGCCTTGGTGGCTTCGTCGATTATCGCGCGCAGGCCGGGTTCGTAAATGGGCATGCCGCCCTTGTTGAGCAGGTCGATCTTGTCCCGGTCGTTGTCAACGCAGATGACGTCGTGGCCGACCTTGGCCAGGCACGCGCCGGTCGTCAGGCCAACGTAGCCGGTGCCGATCATCGCGAGCTTCACAGCCGCCAATATAGCTGTGGCCTTCGGTAAGTCAAGGCTGTTGGTCAGCCGCTGCGCGCGGTGGTGTCCCGGCGGCGGCCGGCGGGAAGTGGGCGAGAAATTCCTCTTGACATCTTGAGGGCGGCTGCTATTTTCTGAACCTTGGCAGAGAGTTACGCCATCCCCTTGGCCTCGGTTCCGGGCTGGCTCGACAGCCTTGCCCGGAAGACGGAGCTGTTCGCGCCGACCGTTGTCCAAGACCGGGTTCACTGGCGACGAGTGACCCCGGGTTCGGGACTCGACCCGGCGGTGCTTGCTGCCGCGCTGCGCCGGATACGGGCGGCCGAGCCGGTGAAGGGCTTTTTCTTTTCTCCCCGCGAACAAGTCGCGACGTTTCCCGACAAACTCGACCCGCCTGTTCCCGGCCGCAGGGTGCTGTTCGGGCTCAAAGGCTGCGACCTGTTGCCGCTGCTCGTCCACGAGCAGATGTTCCTGACCGGTGAGTTCGCCGACCCGTTCTACGCAGAGCGATTGAAGAGCACTGTGCTTGTCGCTGCCGACTGCCCCGAGCCTGAGGATTCCTGTTTCTGCAGCCTGGTGGGCCGCAGGCCCTTCGCCGACGACGGGGCTGACGCGACGGTGGCGGTGCTGGAGGATGTGCTGGTCGTACAGCCGCTTACGCCTCGAGGAGAGGAGTTGCTGTCCGGCACGGATGCGAAACCGGCTACCCAGTCGCAGCTGGCTGAGCGCCAGCGCCAGCGTGAGTCGGCAGTCAAGCGGCTCGACCAGGTCAACTCCCAACCCTGGCCGGCCGAACCGGCTCAACGGCTGGCCCGGCGCGGTTCGGATGAGGCATTCTGGAAGAAACACGCCTCGACCTGTGTGGAGTGCTACGGCTGCCTGATGGCCTGTCCGACCTGCTATTGCTACCTTCTCTATGACAAAGCCGCGGCAGACGGGGTTGACCGGACTAAAGTCTGGGATGCCTGCTACATAGCAGCCTACCAGCGTGTCGGCGGCGGCGCCAATCCCAGGGTCGACTTCCTCAAGCGCTTCGCAAACCGCTTCCAGTGTAAGTTCCAGCATTTCAAGAACAAACACGGGTTCTATGCCTGTTCCGGCTGTGGCCGGTGCCTCCGGACCTGTATGGGCAAGATCGACCTGCGCAAGGTAATCGCCGAGGCATGAGCAACCCCTACCAGCCCATCAAAGCCGAGATTCTCTCGGTCCGGGACGAAACGCCGAACATCAGGAGCTTCTTGCTGAAACCCGAGCGCGAGGTGCCTTTCCTAGCCGGGCAGTTCATCGAGCTGACGATACCCGGGTTCGGTGAGGCGCCGTTCACCCCGTCTTCTTCCCACTTCGCCCGGGAGACTGTCGAGATGACGATAATGAAGGTGGGCCGGGCGACTGGCGCGCTGTTCGGGATGAAGGCCGGGGACCTGCTGGGCGTGCGCGGGCCGTACGGGCAGCGCTACCCGCTGGAGAGGTTCGAGGGCAAGGACATTTACATCGTCGGCGGTGGCGTCGGGCTGGCCCCGCTCCGGGCGCTGTTCCTGGCGCTGACCCACGAGATCGACAAGTACAAGCGGATTTTCCTGCGCTATGGCGCGCGGACCCCGGAAGACATCGTCTACAAGTACCTGCTTCCTGAATGGGAGAAGATGAAGAAGGTAGACATCGACTTGTCGGTCGACGTGTCGGACGAGCGGTGGATGAAGAAGGTGGGCGTTGTCACCTGTCTCATGGATGACATTCCCTGCGATGAGAAGACCAGCATCGCGGTGGTGTGTGGGCCGCCGATAATGATGAAGTTCGTGACGCAGAGGCTGCTGCAGGCCGGCTTCCAGGGTGAGAACATCTACCTCTCGATGGAGATGAACATGTCCTGCGGCCTGGGCCAGTGCGGGCACTGCAAGCTCGGCCCGTACTTCACCTGCAAGGACGGGCCAGTGCTGACCTGGGAACAGGTCAAGGATCTCGAGGACCCGTTCGTCTAGGACCATGGCGGAGGCAAGCGTCAATCTGACCACCTGCCCGTTCTGCCTGAACGGCTGCACGTCGGCGGTGACGTTCAACGGGTACCAGTACCGCATGGAGTACCCGGTCGATGCGGCGGTGAACAAGGGCCGGCTGTGTCCGCGCGGCAACTCGGCCAGCGTCGTCATCGACCACCCGCAGCGGCTGGCGTACCCGCTGCTCGATGGCAAGCCCATCGACTGGCAGCGGGCTGAGGCGACAGCCAAAGACTGGCTGGGTCGGGTGAAGCCGGCCGAAGTCGGAATCGTCTACAGCCGGGGCCGGTCGGCGGATGAGGTCCGCCGGCTGCACGGCCTTGCGCAGGAACTGGGTACGCCGTACCTCGCGTGCGGGCACATCGAGCCCGAGAACGCATTCAATTACCGGCTGGCAGGGGTGAAGGACGCCGCCCTGGACCAGGTCGAGAAGTCCAAGGCCGTATTGCTGGTCGGCGACGTGTTCAACACGTCACCGGTCGCGGCGGGGCGGATGCTCGACAGCCGCTACGCGGACAGGAAGAACCGTCTGGTGGTAGTCGATTCGCTGCGGACGCGGCAGTCCGGGTTCGCACACGTCTTCATCCAGCCCGAGGTCGGGGCCGAACCTTACGCCCTGCTCGCCCTGGCCGGGCTCATCGACCGGAAGCTTGGAGTCGATGTGGACGTGTGGTGTCAGAAGGCGGGTGTCAAACGGCAGCATCTGGAACAGGCGGCGGCACTGCTCGGCTCGGAGACCCCCGGCTTCGTGGGGAGTGCAATGCACACCGGTCGCGTCTGCCACCCGGTACTGCACAGCTTGGCTTCGCAGCTCGTGGCCCTGGCTGCCGGCAAGCCTTTCGTCGGGTTCCGTGAAACCGCCCTGCCATTCGGCCCGATGAGTTTTGCCGCTCTCAAGAAGGCACTGGGTGACGGCAAGGTGAAGCTCTTGTTCTGGACCGGCGGGTTGTTTCCTTACAGCTATGCCAACCTGCTGCCCGAGCTCGCCAAGGTCGAGTTCCGGGTCGCTACTTCGATATTCGTGCCCGACCCGGTGATTCCCGGGCTGGTGCTGCCGATGACCGCGGAACTCGAGCGGGCTTCGCGGGGCGCGTGCTACTGGGGGCCGGTCGAACGCCAGGCGCTGGCGCAGCCGCTGAGCGGTTCGCGCGAGTTCTCGGACGTGCTCGGATGGTTTGGCCGGGCCGCCGAGGCGCCGGAAACCCGGTCGAAGCCGGTGACGGTTGCCGATGTCGTTGCCATGGCCAAACTGGCGACCGCGCGGCCGGCCGGGCTGGTGCTGGTCGCCGAGAAGAAGGCTATCGGGCTGCGCGGGTTCTACGACCGCGAGGAGACGGTGCTGGTCAGCGCGGCGGACGCCGGCCGGCTGGCGGTGCAAAACGGCCGGACGGTACGGCTGACGACGTCTGCCGGTACAGCCGAATTCGTCGCCCAGGTCAGTGACCAGGCGCGGGACGGCGTGCTGGTCATCGGTGCCAATGTCCACCGGAACCGCCAGCTGCTGCCATTGGCTGTAGACGAGGTCACCGGCGAACTGACCGTCACGCCGACCGGTGTGGAGGTCGGGCTTTCAGAAGGACGCGTGCGAGCTGCGGCCGAGAACCCGTCGGTGTGGGTGTCATGAAGAAGATTGTCCTGCGTCTGGATTACTGCATCGGCTGCCGGTCATGCGAAGCCGCCTGCCGAAGCCGGTTCAAGAGCGAGGCCCGGATCCGGCTGGCAGAGGTGAACGCGACGACGCTGCTGGCACAGGGCTGCCGGCACTGCGATGAACCGCTGTGCGCGGCGGCCTGCCCGTTCCAGGTCATCGTCAAGAACTCCGAGACCGGGGTGGTGCGGAAGTCGGATTTCCATTGCGTCGGTTGTCGCTCCTGCAGCCTGGCCTGCCCGTTTGGCGTGATTCCCGCGGCGTTGCAGCGCCACATGTCACAGAAGTGCACGTTGTGCGATGACCGGCCGGAAGGGCCGCGCTGCGTCCAGACCTGTCCGACCGGGGCGCTGCAGTACGTCGAGGAAGAACCGGCTCCGCAGCGGATGACAGGAGTACGCTACAGCGCCCGGTCAGCACACCGGAGGCGGCCGTGAGTCTGTCAGGCCTCTGGCGGCACGTGGTTTACCCGGTGCTGTGGCTGATCGGGAGCTCGCTGGCGGACGTGGTCCTGGGTATGGTGCTGACCTGGGTGGACCGGCTGGTCTCAGCGCGCGTGCAATGGCGCAAGGGCCCGCCGTTCATCCAGCCGTTTGCCGACCTTTTCAAGTTGCTGCTCAAGCAGACGGTGGTGCCCGAGCACGCGGCGCGCACACCTTTCCTGCTCGCACCGGTCGTCGGGCTGGCCGGGACGGCGCTGGCGCTGCTCGTGTTGCTCAACGCCAGCTTCGGCACGGGGGGCTTTGCCGGCGACATCATCGTGCTGGTGTACCTGCTGGCGTTGCCGCCGCTCGGGCTCATCGTCGGCGCGTCGGCGAGCCGCAACCCGATCGCCGCGGTCGGCGCCTCGCGTGAAATGACGCTCTACTTCGGCTATGAGCTTCCTTTCCTGCTGGCGCTGCTGGTGCCGGTCGTCAAAGTCGTGGGCGTGCCGGGGGCGAGGCTCTCGCAGGCGTTGCGGCTTTCCGAGTTGGTGGCGTTCCAGTCCGGTCACGGCCCGTTCCTCTACGCGGCTTCGGGCGTGATTGCCGGCCTGCTGGTGCTGGCCGTCATCCAGGCCAAGCTCGGCTACGTGCCGTTCGACATGGCCGAGGCCGAACAGGAGATCATGTCCGGCGTGCTGGTCGAGTACTCGGGCGCGAGCCTCGCGTTGTTCCGGCTCAGCAAGGCGATGCTGCTGGTGGTGCTGCCGCTGCTTTTCGTGACGGTTTTCTGGGGCGGCATCCGGGACTGGTGGGCGATACCGAAGGTGCTGGCAATCGTCGTGCTGGTGATACTGGCCAAGAACACCAATCCCCGAATGAGGGTCGACCAAGCGCTTCGGTTCTTCTGGTTCATCCTGGGCGGACTTGGTATAATCGGCGTGGCCCTGGCATTCGCGAAGCTATGAGCAAACTCGGACTATGGGGACTCAAGCGGTCACCGTGGGTGTACCACGTGGCGGCGGCGTCCTGCAACAACTGCGACATCGAGATACTGGAACTGCTGACTCCCCGTTACGACGTCGAGCGGTTCGGGGCGGTGCTGGTCGGGTCGCCCCGGCACGCCGACGCGCTGCTGGTGACCGGTGTGCTGAACCGCAAGTCGCTGCCCAGGGTGATGGAAGTCTACGAGCAGACCGCCAAGCCGTGCCTGGTGATCTGCATCGGCACCTGTACCTGCGGGAACCAGCTGTTCCGTAACTCCTACAACGCGGTCGGGCCGTACGACAAGTACCTGCCGGTCGCGGCCTACATACCGGGCTGCCCGCCAAAACCCGAGGCGATGATACTGGGAATCGTCAAGGCGTTGTCCAAGCTATGAGAGAGCACGAAGCCGGTTTCCGCGAGCGCTTTCCCGAGGTCGAGGTCTACGAACACAATCCAAGGCGGTTGTACCTGAGGATACCGAGGGAGCAGTTGACCGCGGCGGCCAAGTTCCTGCATAACGAGTGCGGCATGCGGCTGTCAATCTGCACCGGCATCGACACCCGCGCAGGATTCGAGGTGCTCTACCACTTCGCCGACGACCGGAATGGCGTGTTCTACACCCTGAAGGTGCTGGCGCCGAAGGACGACCCGAGAATTGAGTCGCTGGCCACCTGGTTCCCGGCCACCAACTGGATCGAGCGCGAGATGCACGAACTGATCGGCATAGAGTTCCCGGGGCACCCGGACATGAAGCCATTCCTGACATCGGATTCCGACTGGGACCCCGAGAAGCGGCCTTTGAGAAGAGACTATGAGAGACGAGCCGAAGAGCACGAGAACTAGGCGGATCGTTCCGATCGGGCCGTACCACCCGCTCCAGGAGGAGCCGGAGTTCTTCAAGCTCGTGGTCGAGGGCGAGAAGGTGGTGGACCTTGAGATTAACCTCGGATACAACCACCGCGGGCACGAGTTCATCTCACCGGAACTGACCTATGACCAGATACCGTTCCTGGTCGAGCGTATCTGCGGCATCTGTTCGAACTCCCACCCGTTGGCCTGCGTTCAGGCAACCGAAGACTGCGCCGGGGTCGTCGTGCCGCCCCGCGCCAACTACCTGCGGGTCATCGTCCACGAGTTGGAGCGGATCCACTCGCATCTCCTGTGGGTCGGGCTGGCTGGGCACTTCATCGGGTACAACACCGTCTGGATGTGGGCGTGGAAGTACCGCGAGGCGATCCTGCAGGTATTCGAGAACATCTGCGGCAACCGCAACCACTACGCCGCCAACAAGCCGGGTGGGGTACGGCGTGACATCACGAAAGAGCAGATCCCGCCAATCCTCGCGGCCCTGGCCGAAGCCGAGAAAAAGACCCTGATGTTGACCAATGCCGTGCTGGATGACCCGGTAATCCGGGCGCGCCTCGAGGGCGTGGGCGTGCTGACGAAAGAACAGGCGATTGCCTATTGCTGTCTCGGGCCGACCGCGCGCGGGTCCGGGTACGACGTGGACGTTCGCCGCGACTTCCCGCATTGCGCGTACCCTGAGGTCAAGTTTGATGTCATCGTGTGCCAGGAAGGCGACGTGTTCGCCAAGGCCAAGGTCAGGCTGCTCGAGATATTCGAATCGGTCAAGATAATCCGCCAGTGTCTGGAGAAGCTGCCGGACGGGCCGATTGAGGCGCGGATTGACGAGGTGCCGGCCGGCGAGGGCATCGGCCATACCGAGGCGCCGCGCGGCGAGGTGTTCCACTACATTCGGTCCGACGGCACGAACCGGCCGCTCAGGCACAAAGTCCGGGCGCCGAGCTTCATGAACATCGCGTCGAACGTGGTCGCGGTCAGGGGCGGCTCCATAGCGGACGCGGCGCTGACCCTGGCAGCGGTCGACCCGTGCTACTGCTGCACCGAGCGGATGGCCGCATTCGAGGACGGCAGGCTCAAGTACACCGGCCAGGAACTGCTCCGGCTGTCTTGGCAGAAGACCGAGCGACTCAAGGAGCGAGCGAGGACGTGAACGTGAATTCAACCTGGCTTTCCGGGCTCGGGCCCGGCCAGTGGCTCAGGTTCGGCGGCGGCCCAATCGAGCTGTTCTTCGCTCTGGTGTTCGGATTTGTCGGCCTCGTGGCAGTGCTGTACTCCCTGGCGCGGGTAAGAGCAGCGGGCAGCCGGCTGGTCGAGTACTATGCGTTCCTCGCGCTGCTGCTCGCAAGTTCCATCGGACTGGTCTATGCCCGGAACCTGGTCCTTGTCTTCACCGCTTGGGAGCTGGCGACGCTGGCGCTCTGGCGGCTGGTGGTGTTTTTCAGGAGCGACGAGGACGTCCGGGCCGGCACGTGGGCCCTGCTTGTGAACTTCGGCGCGACGACCATGATGCTCATCGGGATGGCGATGCTCGCATTGCAGCTCGGGTCGCTGGATTTCGACCGCCTGGCGGGCGCGCCGGTCGGCGCTGCGCCCGCGGTCCTGATACTCGTCGGTATCCTCGCCAAGTCCGCCACCCTGCCTTTGTACGTCTGGATGCCGCGCGCCTACCGTCAGGCACCGGCGCCGGTCTGCGCGTTGCTGTCCGGGGTGGCTGAGAACCTAGGCGTGGTGCTGTTCTTCCGGTTGTTCGTGCAGACGCTGGCGGTGCCGGCCGGGTTCCTCGATTTCGTCGCCGGGCTGGCGCTGGTATCAAGCTTGGTGGCCGGCGGCGTGGCGCTGTCTCAGAAGAGTCTGCGCGGCACGCTCGCCTACTCGACAATCAGCCAGCTCGGGTTTATCTTCATGGGGATCGCGGTGGCCGGGTACTACGGGATTATTGGCGCGCTGCTGTACGTGATGGCGCACGCGGTGGCCAAGTCCGGGCTGTTCTTCGCCGCCGGGCTGGTCGAGGATTCGGCCGGGACCGGCGAGTTCGAGAATCTCGGCGGGGTGACGAACCGCGCGCCAGTGCTTGCTACCGCGGCCGCGCTCCTTTCGCTGTCCATCATCGGCCTGCCGCCCTTGGTTGGGTTCTTTGCCAAGCTCGGGGTGGTGCTGGCCGCGATGGAACGGCACGTGCTCTTCGGTGTGGGCGCGATTGTCGCCGCGTTGTTTACCTTGCTCTATTTTGCGAAGCTGTACACCAGGGTGTTCCTCGGCCCGGACCGGACGGCCGAGTGGCGGCCAGCGAACGGATTTGCCGTGTTCCTGGTCGTCGTCATGGCGCTTGTGTCGCTTGGCGCCGGGGTCATGGCATTCTGGAAGCTCAGGCTACTCGAACAGGCAGTCGCGGGCCTGACCGGGGGAATGTGATGAACCTGTTCCTGGTACTGCTCATCGTGCCGGTCGTTGCTGGGCTGTTGAGTTATCTCATCAGCAGGCTGCGCAACGAGTTCAGCTTCATCGGCGCGGTCCTCAACCTTTTCTTCGCGCTGAGGCTTTTCTTGCGCTCGCGGCAAGACGTCCTGCTCTACCAGCTGGGCGAGGTCGCACGGGTGCCGGTTTTCTTCAGACTGGACACGCTATCCGGGTTCGTGCTGCTGTTTGCTGCCCTGTTCGGCGCGCTCGTCGTGTTGTATTCGTTCCGATACATGAAAGGTCGGGCCGGTGTCCGAGGTTACTACCTGTACGTACTCCTGTCGCTGGCTGGCGCCAATGGCGTCCTGATTGCCGGCAACCTGGTGACGCTGCTCTTCTTCTGGGGCACGCTGCTCGTAGTGCTGTACGGGCTCCTGCTGGTGGGTCGAGAGGGCGCCGAGCAGGCGGCCCGCAAGGCGCTGGTTGTCATCGGGCTCTCGGACTTCGCAATGCTGCTGGGGATCGTGGTGCTTCTTGTGTCAAGGGGCTGGATAGACCTTGTCCCGCACGCGCCGATGGCGCTTTCCGACCCGTGGCTGGTGGCCGGGTTCGTCATGGTCGCGGCCGGCGCGCTGGCCAAGGCAGGCTCGATGCCGTTCCACACGTGGATCCCAGCCGCGGCCCTGTCCTCGCCCGCGACCACGATGGCGCTGTTTCCTTCCGCGTTTGACAAGCTTCTCGGCATCTACCTGCTCACCCGGCTGAGCTGCTACGTGTTCAACATCGCCAGCAACGCCGCGCTGCGCACCGGGCTTATGGCCTTGGGCGCGGTTACCGTGCTCGGCGCGGTGATGATGGCGCTGGTCCAGAAGCGGGCGATGAGGCTCTTGGCGTTTCACTCGGTGTCCCAGGTCGGGTACATGATTATCGGCATCGGCACCGGCGTACCGGTCGGCATCGCCGGCGGGCTGTTCCACATGCTCAACAACTCGCTGTACAAGACCGGTCTGTTCCTGTCTGCAGGGACGGTCGAGCACTGGGCGAAAACCGACGAGATTGAGAAACTCGGTGGACTGGCCAGGCAGATGCCGGTGACGTTCGTCTCCTTCCTCGTCTGCGCACTGGCGATCGCCGGCGTACCGCCGCTGAACGGTTTTACCTCGAAGTGGATGGTATACCAGGGGATTATCGAGGTGGGGCGCGAGGGCAACTGGTTCTACTCGGTCGTGCTGGTGGCTGCGATGCTGGGCAGCGTGCTGACCCTGGCGTCATTCCTGAAGCTGCTGCACGCGATGTTCCTAGGTCAACGGCCCACAGCTCTTGACAAGGTGCGGGAAGGCGGGTTCACGATGTGGTTGCCGCCGCTGGTGCTGGCGTTGTTCTGCGTGGCTTTCGGCGTGTTTGCGAACCAGCTGCCGCTGCGCGGTCTCATCTACCCTGCGCTGCCTTTTGCCGTCGAGTCGTTCGGAGCTTGGCAGCCCGTGCTGGCGACGCTGCTGCTGCTCGTCGGCTTGGGCATAGGCGCGCTCATCTATCTCCTAGGCACCGGCGGCAAACCGGCAACGGGCAGGACCTTCGTCGGCGGCGAGAAGATCACGGACGAGGAGGAGAGCCGGGTGCCCGGCACCGCTTTCTACAGCCCGGTCAAGACCCTGCCGATAATCGGCGAGATGCTGCATTTCGGCGAGGCAGGAGCGTTCGACATGTACGAGTGGGTGAAAGGCATTGCCGGCGGTCTGTCCGCGGTTTTTCGCGAGGTGGTGGACCGGGTGCTGGACAGGGGGTTCGTGTCGGTCGGCTCACTGGTCAGGTCAGCGGGGAAGGGGCTGTCCTATCTCTCGAGCGGCAGGTTGCCGGTGTACGTCGCATGGGTGTTTTTGGGCGCGGCGCTCCTGCTCATCCTGCTGGTGGTGAGGTAACAGATGATTGAGCTTTACGTGCTGCTGGTGGCGATGATTGTCGCGGCGCTCGTGGCCATTGAGGCCAAGGACCTGCTGGCCGCAGCGGTCGCGCTGGGCATCGTCGGGTTCAGCGTGGCGATCATGTTCATACTGCTGCAGGCCCCGGATCTGGCTATTGTCCAGATCGTGGTCGAGACGCTCACGGTCGTGTTCTTCGCGGCGCTCATACTGCGCACTACCCACACCGATACGACCATCGGCCAGCAGTTCAAGCGGGAGATGATCCTGCCCGCGGTGGTGTTCTCGGTTTTCGGTGTCGTCGCGCTGGCTCTGTCGACGTGGGCGTTCCGCGACCTGCCCGCGTTCGGCAGCCCGGTGATGCGGGTTGCCCAGGACTACATCGCTCTCGGTCTTGAGAAGACCGGTGCTGCCAACGTGGTCGCTGCCATCATCCTCGATTTCCGGGGCTACGACACGCTGGGCGAGGCGACGGTGCTGTTCACCGCGGTCGTCGGCGTACTGACGATCATGCGCCGGTCCGGGCGCAAGTCGAAGCAGGAAGGGGAGAAGTAGATGCGCGGCATGTCGCTCATCGTCCAAGTCATTGCCCGACTGCTGGCGGGTCTCTTGTTCCTCTACGGCTGCTACGTTGTTCTGCACGGTCATTTGACCCCGGGCGGCGGGTTCGCGGGCGGGGTGCTGATTGCCGCGGCGTTCATCCTCCAGTCGCTGGCGTTTGGCTCGGTCGAGATGGCTGAGAAGAACCTATACACTTTCTCGTCGGTCTTCGAGAGCCTCGGCGGCCTGATGTTCCTGGGTGTGGCGCTGGCCGGGTACCTGGCCGGGCAGTTCTTCTTCTCCAATGCAGCGTTGTACTACATCGGCCGGCCGCTGGAACTCGTGAGTGGCGGTATTATCCTGCCGGCGAACATCGCCATCGGTATCAAGGTCGGCGCCGGCCTGTTTGCGATGTTCCTGGCGCTCGGGGCGTCGCGGTTCGTGATGAAGGACTGACATGGTAGCACTACTCGCCTGCATCCTGCTGTTTCTCATCGGGCTCTACGCGGTCGCGACCAAGCGGAACATCGTGAGGATCATCATCGGCTTCTCGCTGACCGAGTATGCCGTGAACCTGTTCTTCGCGCTCGTCGGGTTCAAACAGGATGCGCTGCCGCCGATCATCACCGACACGAAGCTGGCGCGCAATTTCGTCGACCCGGTGCCCCAGGCACTCGTGCTGACGTCGATCGTCATCGGCCTGGCGACAACCGCCTTGATGCTCGCGCTGGCGATGCGCATCTACGAGAAGTACCATACGTTCGACATCAATGAGATTCGGAGACTGAGGGGCTGATGGAGTCTAGGTTTCTGCCGCTTTTCGTCGCGTTGCCACTGGCCGGTGCGTTCCTGATGCCGCTGGCGGCCCGGCTCTGGCAGCGGCTGACCGACCTGCTGGCCAACGTGGTGGGCGCGGCATTGCTCGGCCTGGCCGGGTTCGGCCTGGCGTGGCTCATTTCCGGCTCGCCCGCACTGGTCTACCGGATGGGCGGTTGGCTGCCGCCGCTTGGTATCGTTATGGTGTTCGATTCGCTGACGGCGCTGATGTGCCTGGCGGTGAACCTCATCGGCTGCGCGGCGCTGCTCTTCTCGGTGCGCTACCTCGACCACTACACCGGCCGGTGGAAGTTCTACACCCTTTTCATGCTGATCCTCGCGGGCCTGAACGGCGTGGTGGTTTCCGGGGACATCTTCAACGTGTTCGTTTTCATGGAGATATCAGCGGTCGCGTCGTATGCGCTGGTGGCGTTCGGCACCGACTTCGAGGAGCTCGAAGCCGGGTTCAAGTACATGGTCATCGGCGAGATCGGCGGCGCGGTGATACTCTGGGCCATCGCCCTCCTATACGCCCGGGCCTCGACCCTGAACATGGCGGACGCGGCGATGGTGCTCTCGACCGCGGGTCGGACGCCATTGTACTGGCTGATGGTCGGCCTGTTCCTGACGGGTTTCGCGGTCAAAATGGCGATGGTGCCGTTCCACGCCTGGCTGCCGGATGCGCACCCGTCCGCGCCCGCGCCGGTGTCGGCGTTGCTTTCCGGCGTCTTCATCAAGGTCCTGGGTGTCTACGCGATGTGCCGGATGATGTTCAATGTCTTCGGCTTGTCGCGCGCGAACGCGCCCGAGTTCTTCAACATCCTGCTGGGGTTCGGCCTGTTGTCCATCGTTGCTGCCGGGTTGCTGGCCTACGTCCAGAAGGACTACAAGCGACTGCTGGCATACTCGAGCATCAGCCAGGTCGGTTACATCCTCGTCGGCCTGGGCATCGGAACGTACTGGGGTATCGCCGGCGCGCTGTTCCATCTGCTGGCGCACGCGGTCAGCAAGGGCCTGTTGTTCCTGAGTTCGGGCTCGATCGAGCAGCAGACCGGCACGCGCGACATCGACAAGATTGCCGGGCTTGAGAAGACGATGCCGGTTACCGCCTGGTCCTATCTGGCCGGCGCGCTGTCCCTGTCCGGCATGCCGCCGTTCGTCGGTTTCTTCTCGAAGCTGCTGATCATTGTCGCCGCAGTCGCGGCGAAGATGTACTGGCTGGCGGTCATCGCGGCGCTGGTCTCCGTCCTGACGCTCGGTTATCTCGTGAAGGTCGTCAACCGTTCGTTCTTCCTGCGCAAGGGTGCCGAACCGACACCGGCGAAGGAGTCAGGCGGATCGATGCTCATCGCGATGCTCTTCCTGGTGGTCGTATCGCTCTTGTTCGGCATCGGGTTCAAGCCGGTACTCGACTGGGTGGTCGGGCCCGCGGCCCAGGTGCTCCTCGACGGCATCGGGTACGTCCGGACTGTTTTCGGAGGATAGGTGGGCAAGCGACTGGCATATCTCGTCATCGGGTTTGGTGTCTGGGTCACACTGGTATGGACGTTTCACTACCAGGAACTCATCGCGGGCGCTGTCGTGGCGCTCATCACCGCGCTTGTGTTCGGCCGGCACTTCCCGACCCCGGCGCGGAGGCTGCTGAACCCGGTGCGCTGGTTCTGGCTGCTGGTCTATATCCCGGTGTTCACCTACATGTGTTTCAAGTCCAACCTCGACGTGGCGCTCAGGGTGCTTTCGCCCGGGCTGCAGCTCAAGCCGGGCATCGTACGCATCAAGACGAGCCTGAAGACGGATATCGCCCGGGTGTTCCTTGCCAACTCGATTACGCTGACGCCGGGGACGATGACGGTCGAAATGACCGACGACAGCCTGTACATCCATTGGATCGAGGTCGGCACCGATGACCCGGTTGCCGCCGCGCGAACGATCATCGGGCCGTTCGAATACTTCCTCGCGAGGATCTTCGACTAGGAGCGTAGGGTGACGATTCTCATTGTGCTGCTCTCCCTGGGCGCGTTCTTCTGCCTGTACCGGGCGCTCAAGGGCCCGAGTATCCCGGACCGGGCGATAGCGGTGGACATCATGTCGGTGCTGTTCACCAGTATCACCGCGCTGATGGCGCTGCGCTACAAGCTGGCATACCTGATTGACCTGTCGATTGCCCTGGCGGTCATCTCGTTCGTCGGCACGCTGGCGCTGGCCAAGTACCTCGAAGGAAGGAGCCTGGATGATTAGCAGCGTGCTCGGCTGGGCCTGTCTTTACATCGGCGTCGGCTTCACCCTGTTGGGCTGCCTCGGGCTCGTCCGGTTCCCGGACCTGTACAACCGTATGCAGGCCGCCACCAAGTGCGTGACGCTGGGCACCTGCGGTATCATGCTGGGCGTGTTCCTGCATTCGGGCTGGGGCGCGCTCGGCGTCAAGGCGCTGCTCTGTGCGCTGTTCGTACTCATCACCGTGCCGGTTTCGTCCCACGCACTGGCCCGGGGTTCGCTGGTGTTCGGGGTCAAGCTCTGGAAAGGCACGGTCAAGGACCAGTTCACCCAGGACAAAGGCGGGGCGTCCATCATCGAGGAGCAGAAGTGAAGGACAGACGAAGCCAGAAGTCAAAAGCCAGAAGCCAGAGTTCAGAATGCCGACTGGGCCGCCTGGCACTTCTGCCTTCTGCATTCTGCATCCTGGGTTCTGATCTCGTCAGAGGTTCTGCATGAGGATACCGCTTCCCAAGCTGCGCGAGCTGGCCGAGGCGCTGCGTGCGGTTTTCTCCGGGCCCTACACCACCAAGTTTCCCAAGGCGGTCGACTCGGTTGACCGGAACTTCCGCGGCATCCTCAAGTTTCGCGACGACAAGTGTATCTGCTGCGGCGCTTGCACCCGGGTGTGCCCGCCGCGTGCGCGAGAGATCGTCGTGGACCGGGAAAAAGGCGTGATGCGCAACATCCACCACGCCGAGCGCTGCATTTACTGCGGCCAGTGCGTCCTCTACTGCACTACCCGCGAAGGCATCTGCCATTCGACCGAGTTCGATACTTCCCGGACCGAACGTTCTGCCGACTGGCAGACACAGGTGGAGAAGGAACTGGCCTACTGCGAGCTGTGTCATGAACCGTTCGCGGCCAAGGCCCATCTCGAGTGGATCGCGGACAAGGTCGGGGACTTGGTCAACTCCAACCCGACCCTGATGCTCGCCAAGTACCAGGCACTCGGGCTCGATGCGCCGCCTCAGCCGGACAAGGGTGCGCCGCCCTACCGTTCGACGACAATGCGGATACTGTGTCCGGAATGCCGGTGCAAGGTGTACCTGGAAGAGGAGTGGGGTTACTAGCTGGCCGCTGACGAATTTCCGAGCCGGCCCTGGGGCCGGCTTTCTCGCGCTTCTACTTGACAGCGCGCCGAGGCAGGGGACAATCATCCGTGGCAGTGCGACCGGCTGGATGCAGGAACTCACCCACCGGTCATTGTCGAATCCGCTAACTTCGAGGAGGTCTTGAAGATGAGACGCATGCTGACACTGTTCGCCGTACTGGTGACGG
>JAEAMF010001409.1_pt1 | contig 17659 bp, 19 predicted proteins | sample 8958721 | NCBI WGS metagenome assembly JAEAMF01 (sample SAMN16933255, study PRJNA681124) | bioreactor sludge metagenome | isolation source: anaerobic bioreactor treating anionic surfactant - SDBS | place: India: Bengaluru | collected 2019-02-28
TCATTTCTCCTCTGTCAATAACACAAATCTAAAGGTTCTCCGTGGTTTAATAAAAGGACATTCATTTTGACACACCCTCTGCAGGGGTAGGGTACATTAAAAATTTAATCCCGCCTCGGCGCCATTCCAGGAAATATTGTAATTTGCCATGCGTTATCAATAAATAAATCTGATCCTCTCGTGTCAAGGTATTTACGCCATATCACCTTCGTCCTCTTCCTTCTCGCCGCTTCACCCTGCCTCCCGCAGACATCCCAGCTGAAACCAGAGATCAAAGAGCCGCTCACACGCATCCTCTTCGTGTTCGACGCCTCCCAGAGCATGTACGGACAGTGGCAGAGTGACGAAAAGATCCGGATCGCACGAAATCTACTGATACACATCCTCGACAGCCTCAAAACAACTCCCAATCTGGAAATGGCTCTGCGTGTCTACGGCCACCAAAAAAACTACCCGCCGCAGGATTGCGACGATACCAAACTGGAGGTCCCCTTCGGACAAAATAATGCCGGCAAGATCATCAATGTACTGAAAACCCTCGTCCCCAAGGGAAGCACTCCCATCGCCTATGCTCTGGAGCAATCCCAGAACGATTTTTACCCCTGCGACAACTGCAGGAACATCATTGTACTGATCACAGACGGGATCGAGGAATGCGACGGGGATCCCTGTGCGGTGTCGCGAGCGCTGCAGAAAAACGGCGTGGCCATGAAGCCGTTCATCATCGGCATCGGAAGGGACTTCAGGAACGACTTCGAGTGCGTGGGTACGTATTATGACGCTTCCAACGAAGAAGAGTTCCAGAGCGCGCTGAACATCGTTATCTCTCAGGCGCTCAACTCGACCACAGCCCAGGTGAACCTGCTCGACACCGACGGGAATCCCACGGAAACCAATGTCAATATGACCTTCTATGACCATGTTTCCGGACAGGTAAAGTACAATTTCATCCACACCATCAACAACAAAGGCGTACCCGATACCGTGCGCATCGATCCTCTGGTCACCTATGACCTTGTGGTCCACACGCTTCCACCTGTCAACCTCGACAGCATCACCCTGACCCCGGGTAAGCATACCATCATCGCCCTGGATGCACCCCAGGGTATCCTAGATCTCAAGGTGGGTAACAACGATCGTACAATAAAAGAACTCTATTGCATCGTAAGAAAAGCCGGGTCGATGCAAACACTGAACATACAGACATTCGGATCGCCGGCGAAATACATGACCGGCATATACGACCTGGAAGTTCTATCACTGCCTCGCATCTATATAAATAATGTAGTTATCAGACAAAGCCATACGACTACCGTAGAGATCCCCCAGCCCGGCATCCTGGTGGTGTCCAAATCCGTCAACGGATACGGCAGCCTCTACCTAGAGTCAGGGAATGAACTCAAATGGGTATATGATCTGAAAGAGAACAAACTCCAGGAATCGTTCGTGCTGCAACCGGGCAACTACCGGATAATCTTCCGGTCAAAATACCTCAGCCAAACACTGTACACGATCGAGAAGAAATTCAGGATTGACCCGGGGGTGACGTTGAATCTGAAGATCTACCAGGCTTACTGAAGAAATCCCAAATCCCAAAATCCAAGGTCCAAACAAATTCCAAATTCCAGGATTTAAAATATTTTACAAAACAACCTCGGATAATGCATAAAATTACTCTCAAATCATTGTAATTTGTATAGTGTGATTTGCCTGGAATTTGGAAGTTGGTATTTGGAATTTGCTGCAAGACATGTCAGACACCGAACTACTTTCGCTCATACGGGACGATCAAACAAGCCGCTATGGATTTTCCATCCTGGTGCAGCTGTACCAGACGCAGCTGTACTGGCATATCCGCAGGATGGTGGTGGACCATGACGACGCCAACGACCTGGTGCAGGAGGTCTTTCTGAAGGTATGGAAAGGGATTCCGTCGTTCAGGGAGGATTCGTCGCTCTACACCTGGATCTACCGCATTGCTGCCAACGAATGCACGAACTTCCTCCGGAAACGGAGGCTGCACGCGATGATCCCCCTGGTGGGAAGCAACAGGAACATAGCCGAAAGACTGAGCGACGACCCGTATTTCACCGGGGACGCTATCCAGCTGAAGCTCCAGCAGGCCCTGGATACGCTCCCTCCCCGGCAGCGCCTGGTCTTCACGATGAGGTACTACGACGAAATGCCCTACGAGACCATGTCGGCCATTCTGAATACTTCCGTCGGAGCACTGAAAGCATCGTATCACATCGCTGCCAAAAAAATTGAGGATTCACTGACACAGGATTAAACCAAACAACTATTCCAATGTCTAACAGGAAAATGAGGAAAACAACACATAGGACTGTTCCTTTTGGGAAGGATGTTGAAAAAGAGCACTCTACGGCTCCGTTCAACCTGCTACGGGGTAATCCTTTCCGCGTCCCCGACGGATACTTCGACAGGCTTCCCGCCCGGATCATGGAAACAATCGATGAAGAAGCCGAAAAAGGAAAAACCGTCATTCTGATCCTCCGGGGACGGAAGTGGCCCTACAAGATAGCGCTGGCCGCCTCCCTGGCCTTCATCGCATTCACGGTAGCCTACCTCATCTTCACACCGGATCCCACCCAACGACTGCTCAGCGATATCCGGCAGATTACCTCCGGCCAGCTGGAGGAATTTGACGGATACCTTGTGAATTTTGACGAATCACTGGTGGATGACTGGGTCGAGCGAAAAGGAGACGGTATACGCCAGGCTATGGCCGACAGTACAAGCCTGGATGCGGTGACCGATGCCGACATCATGAACTATCTGCTGGCAGAGTACACCCCGGAGGAACTCCAGCTGAACAATGAAACCGATTCTGATCTCTAACTAATCAACCAACCATGAAACGATCCATTTTAAATGCAATTGCCGGCCTGCTCCTGATCTCCTTCTTTTTCACGTATCAGCAGACATTTGCACAACCCGGTGAAAAATCAGACAAACCGAGGGAAGTGATCCAGGCACATAAGATCGCCTTCATCACCGACCGGCTGGACCTGACGCCCGACGAAGCACAGAGGTTCTGGCCCGTATATAACGAATACCAGGATAAACGAGAAATGGTTCAGAAGGAAATGTTCAAGGATTTCGACATACGCGATATGGACATCGATGCCCTGACGGACGAACAGGCAACGGAAATAGCTGATAATCAAATCATTAAAGCACAAAAGCTTCTGGACGTCCAGAAGGAGTACCATATTCATTTCAAGGAAGTGCTTTCCGGTAAGAAAGTCCTGAAGCTTTATCAAGCCGAAAAGGAATTTCAGCATGAACTGCTCCGCAAGATCAGGGATGACCGGCCGTATGAGCCCGGCCAGCCAAAGAGGTGGTAGATCCTCCTATTTCTTTTCCTTCCATTCGAGGTAATCATCCAGAAGGCTCAGTGTCGTTTCGTCGGGCTGGGCAACACCGGTCTTCAGTGTCAGCACCCGTGCATCTTCCGACCAGAACACGACAGGCATCGTATCGCCACCGAAATCGCCGTTGGCTTCAATGAACGTTTCGGTGTCGAGAAAGGAGCCGATGTTCAGCATATACGGGCCGGATGACTTGTACCGGAACAGTTTGACGGCCGAAAGATCGGTGAATTCCATCGTTATCCTGCCGCAGAGGACACCGTTTTCCTCATACAGCTGCTTCTCGAAATTGACGGCATCGGGATAATCGGTCTCGAAGGATTCTCCGTAGAGATAATTAGAAAGCAGTTCCTCAAAATCATCGGCTGACACGTCCACAGAGTCGTCCATCGTCGAGAGGATGTTGATGTACCTGATGGTTAGCTTTCCGGAATTGGGTCCCGTCAGTTCAAAGGTGTACTCCTTGGTTTCGACCGTAAGGCAACCGTTTAGGGCGAAAAGGACCAAAACGGCAATAAGACTGAGCAAGCTGATCTTTTTCATAGGGGAAAATTAAATTAGAATTGTAATTTTGGTGTGTAAAGATAATAAAAATACCTCATCCCCCCCTCCCCTAAAGGAGAGGGGGGGATGAGGTGATAGATGACTGAATCGTCATGAATGATTTCTTTAACACGCTACTGCAGAATCTTGCCGACACTACCTGGCTTGAATACGTGGCTGTGATCTTCGGCATCCTGAGCGTGTGGTATGCCAGAAAGGAGAACACGCTGGTCTACCCCACGGGCATCGTTAACGTCCTGATCTTTGTCTACCTGTGTTACGATGCGGGCATCTATGCCAACATGGGCATCAACATCTTTTATTTCTTCATGAGTGTATACGGTTGGTACAGCTGGACGAGAAAAGATGCCAATGAACAGGTGCTGGCTATTTCGAGGTGCAGTCTTTCCTATGGTGCGTTGATGATCGCCATTCTTCTGATCCTGTTCATGCTGCTCCGTTTCGTCCTGATGCGGTTCACCGACAGCACCGTGCCGGGTATCGATGCACTCACTACCTCCATCTATGTGGTCGGTATGTGGCTCATGGCGCGAAAGAAGATTGAGAACTGGATCGCCTGGATCATCGGCGACATCATTGCCATTCCATTGTATGCCATCCAGGGGCTGATCTTTTCCAGCCTGCAGTTTCTGATCTTTCTGATCATCGCCATCCTGGGCTACATCGAGTGGCGCCGTAAGCTAATATCCGGCCAGCCGTCATGATCCACCGCATCTCCATCACCGGGCCTGAATCCACGGGCAAGTCCACGCTAGCTCAGCAGCTGGCTGGACGTTACCAGACCGTCTTCGTCCCCGAAGTGGCGCGGTGGTACCTGGATTCTCTTGGCAGGTATTACACCTATGAGGACCTGCTGGTGATCGCCCGGAAACAATACCGGCTTGAGCAGCGCATGTCGGAAAAAGCGAACCAATTTCTTTTTTGCGATTCCGATCTCCTGGTGCTCAAGATCTGGAGCCTTGACAAGTTCGGCCAGTGCGATCCGTGGATACTTGACATGGTGGGGCGTCACCGGTATGATCTGTATCTGCTGATGGACATCGACCTTCCCTGGGAGCCCGATCCCCATCGCGAGGACCCCCACCGGCGAGAGTATCTTTTCGGGTTGTACCGGTCTGAGCTGGAACGGTTTGGCGTAACGTACGGGATTGTTTCAGGGAAGCTGGAGGAACGGGTGGAAAGGGCGGCACGGATCATAGATGATAAATTCCAAATTCCATGATACAAATTCCAAACAAATCCCCGTACCCAAATTCCAACACCGATAGCGTACTATCATTACTACGCAATTAATATAGATTTTCAACCGTTAACTGTCACCCTATTCCTAGCCACTTCCCGATCGGGGAGGGGCTAGGAAGGGGTTGGAGAGGGCTACACTAGTACCACCCGTCCCCAGCCCTGCCCCAGCTCGTTCCGGAAATCATAAAACGCGCCAAGGATGCGTAGCTCGTCCTTTTGGACAAGCTCCTGATACTTGCTGGTTGCTTTCCTTACCTGATAATGTATGTTTTCCAGGATATTTTCCAGAAGCTGTTTTTCGAACTCATTATTTCCGGCCGGGCAGGCTGGCAGGGTTAGCAACTCTCTTTTGATCGTGTCCGGTTCTCCCCGCACCCCTTTCATCCTGGCCTTGATGGCTCCGCAGTCTGCGTGACCCACAATGAGCAACAGAGGGGTTTTAAGATGATAAATGGCATAATCGAGCGATCCCTCGCAGGTGGTAATCTGATTGCCTATGTTCTTTATAATGAATACACGGTTTACCGGGTCCGATACGATGATATTGGAGTTGACACGTGAGTCGGAACAGGTCAGCATGGTGATCTGCGGCGACTGACCCCGGGCATGCCCCAGAAAATAATCAAGGTTGTGCTCACGCACATAATGCTCGTTATCGCTCAGGATCCTGTCGAGCAATTGCTGATGAATGGTTATGGAAATATAAACTTTTAGTATCAGGGCAAGCCCCGGGGAATTTACCAGTATTCAGCAAAGTTATGCAAAGGAAGCCAATTCTCCATCATCATTTGGAGGGTATGATCCTGACTTTGATCTCACTGACGATATCCAGGGCAGTGGTCAGTGTGCTCAGGTCCGGATCGAGGGATCCGTCGGCCCCGCTGTAATGGGAATGGCCGACAGGCTGCAGGATATATTCCCTGTCCGTGTCTGCAAGGTCGAGCGTGGCACTGTATACAATTGCAGGCTGTGCAGAGCTTCTGTACTCATAATCGTCGGGGAACCTGGCATTGTTCCAGTACGTGTTCCAGTCCCACGACTGGTTGATCTCGAACATCAGGTTCACCTTTCCGTTCAACGGCTCATCCGTCTTTGTCTTCAGGACGAAATCCCCCGGCGGTGTGGCGCCCGAATAGGCATCGGGTACAGGATGCTGAGAATCGGGGATGTAAAGGCCATCCTCTGCCTGGATGCCCCGCTTATGTGCCCAGTAAGGCAGTGATGCCGGACGGCGTACCATTCCCGGCTGCCATGCTCCGCCCGATTTGTCGCCATGGCCGAAGATGCTGTTGGCGATGGATTTACTGACATAGAGTGTCTGAATGTAGTTGCCACCGGCATCCTCCAGCCAGACAGCCATCACTGGATGATTGTGGTGCTCCCCGGCACGCATCTCCACCTCCAGCGCAATGCCCTTTCCATCCACGTTCGTTTGTAAGACAAGCATCTCAGAAGGGCCTGACTTCTTCCTCCCCTGCTGCAAATGACTTCCACATGAAAAGACGAAGATTATCGTTACCACTAACAGAATTCCAAAAGCAATCGTATACTTTTTCATTTCGTTTTTATTTTTACCACTCCCCTGTCGGGGTCGGGTACATTTCCACAAATCAAATTTCCCCTTATCCTTTGTGCCTTTGTGCCTTCGCATTAAAGCTCTACAATAATCCCAACCGTCGGCAGCACCGTCCCTGTATCGCTGTTAATTTCTCTCAGTATGTACCGTGTCGGATCCGTGGGATTGATGACCGGGATACCGTTGGCATCGGTGTTCGTGTAATCAGGGGCCGTTTCTGCTTTAAAGTTATAGACATTCTGGACATCCAGGTAAAGGCTCAATGACCACTTCTTATAAAAGAACTCTTTATCCACCCTCACGTCCAGCTGATGAAACTGGCTCAGTCTCTGTGTGTTATAGAGGTCATAATTCAGTATGGCGCGGTTGTTGACCTCCCAGGCCTCGATCAGGCTCGACCTGTCCAGGTCAGCGGGTGTGAATGGCGCCCCGCCGGCGTAACGCCATTTTATACCGGCATTCCAGCTTTTGCCGAACTGACGGAGCACTGTGATATTGAACAGGTGTTTATTGTCCCATGCCGAGGGAATGTAGGCATTCTTTGAATTGGTAAATTCGCTTCTGACCAGGGTATAGGAGGCCAGGATGTTGAATCCCGCAATGTCCGTGTCCCTGAAATAGATCTCCAGGCCATACGTTCTTCCCTTCGAGTTGGAAGTCACGGCCTCGTCGCCGTATACTCCGAAATCAGCTCCCTTGGAAGCCATCGAAACGGAATCCGCCACTGAAAAGGGATAATCGGAATAATGCTTATAAAAGCCCTCGACGGTCAGCCTCGCATCGTCGTTGGGGCGGTATTCCACACCTCCAACCACCTGATCCACGTAGATGTATTTCATTCCAAGGTCTTTGTTCACCAGCGTTCCTTCGTTGTCACGATGACCCAGCATGGTATATGGAGGAAGCTGATGATACCTCCCTGTGTTGAAATTCAGGATGAATTGTTTTGTAATCCCATACGAAGCCGACAGGCGCGGTGAGATCTGTTCCATCGGGTTGGACATTTCCTTGCTGTAGCTACTCCCGTCCATCCTCAGGCCAAACGAAAGGGTCAGACGTTCGCGGGCAAATCCCCTGCTCACCTGGCCAAACAATCCGTATTTAAAAAGATCCATCGACGAGCTGTTATCGCGTATCTGTTGCTCGTTGGCAATAAATACCTTCTGGAAGGTCTCATTGTTGTACTTCGCATATTCGACGCCAGCGCCATAATTGACCTTATAACCTGACACGGTCATATTCTTTTCATACCGGAGCTTGTTTTCAATCTCTTGGGATGTCAAATCCAGTAGTTTCTTCGCGGGATCATCCTCGTCATTATCCTCGTATTTATAGGCGTAGTTGTTCAGCATGTTCCTGCTCAGGACTAGTGTGTGGAAACCATGCTCGCCGAAGTGCTTATAAACGGCTCCGATGGCGTAGCTCCATTGCTCATTCACCGGCAGGTAACCAAGGAGATATTGCTGATCGTCGGTAGGGTCCTTGATGCCGGTATTGAGGGAGGACTTATCCAGCGCACCGACACTAAGAATGCTGAGCTGATTCTTCTTGTCGAAATCATGCTTTATCTTGAACTGGTAGTCATTATACGTGGGCAGGAAAGGCAGTTCGAGCAAGGTGAAAAGCAACTGGAGATAGGAGCGCCGCACAGAAAAGATAAAATTGGTCTTCTCTCCCATGGGGCCGTCCAGGGTTAGTCCAAGGTCGCTGGCGCCGACGGTGGCGCGGAATTTCAGTTTTTCGCGGTTGCCTTCCTTCTGCTTGAATTCCAGCACCGAGCTCATGGCATTGCCGCGGTCGGCCGGGAAAGCGCCGGAGTAGAAGTTCACTTCACGGACAAAATCCACGTTCAGGATCCCTACCGGTCCGCCGGATGCTCCCTGGGTGGAGAAATGGTTAAGGTAGGGTATTTCGATATCGTCGAGGTAGAAACGGTTTTCGCTGGGCCCTCCTCCCCTGACGATCAAATCGTTACGGAATCCAAAGGGAGTTGCACCGACTCCGGGCAGCACCTGCACGACCTTGGAGATATCACGGTTCCCGCCGGGATTTCTCTCAATCTCCGAGATGCCGAGCGTTTGCATGGAAAGGGGACTCTCGTCGTTCTTCATGAACGGCGACGCCTTGACCACCACGCCCTGCAGCTGCACCACCAGCGGTGTCATGGGGATATCGATGAACGCTTCCTTGTTGTTGATCACCTGGAACTCCTCCGTGATCCTATCCTCATACCCGACCGACGTCACCTGCAACCGTACAAATCCAGGCTTGATAGACGCAAAGATAAAATTGCCGTCCAGATCAGATACCGAACCGATCTTCGATTCGCCGTATATGATCAGGTTGGTGAAGGGGAGTGGTTCATTCGTCGAGGCATCATACACCCTCCCCCGGATGGAGCCCGTTTGTGCAAAGATTTGAACCGCAATGGTTATAAAGAGCAGAAATAGGAATATTTTTTTCATTTATTGATCTTCAAATTTTTAGCATGAACCTCACCGTAGTCCCTGAATTCAGATTCCGGTGCGGGAACCTGACAATTTACCCCTCCCCCGTCGAGGTTGTGTTAAAATACAATTTAACCACGGAGTGCACGGAGAATTCACGGAGATCACGGAGTTTAAATAACTCGTTATCAGTCCTCTGTGTTCTCCGTTCTCCTCCGTGATCTCTGTGGTTTAATAAAAAACATTCATTTTGACACAGCCTCGTGCAAGGGTGAAGTACATTTAAATCCTAACTTTTTGTTTAATTTACATAAACAATCGATTAAACAATTCTGTTCACCTGTTCCAAAATAACGTTCGCTTTTTCTTCCTCCGGAAGAATTCCATCCATCCATTGGATACGCATTCCCGACCGTTCCATCCTCCTGAACCATGTCATCTGACGTTTGGCGAACTGATGGATGGCGATCGTAAGGAGTTTGACCATTTGCTCGTATGTGATCTCCCCCTGGACATACTGGGTAAGGAATTTATATTCCAGTCCATAGAATTTCAGCTGGTCAGGGTGGAGGCCACTGGCAAGGAGCCGTTTCACCTCCTGCACCATGCCTTTCTGCAACCGTGACTGCAGTCGTTCTGCGATCCTTGCGCGAAGCTTAGTTCGTTCGTAGCGAATTCCGAAAATCAGTGATTCAGGTCCCGGCTCCGGTTCTGAAAGCTGAGGATGGTGTTTGAGGAACGACTGGATCTCGATAGCGCGGACAAGGCGTACATGGTCCGTCAGATCAGACACATTATGGAGCTCTTTATAGGATGCAAGCAGGTGGACAAGTTCCTCGTGGGTTTTTTGTTCCAATTCGTCACGAAGTTGTTGATCTTCAGGTACATGATATAAACCGTAGCCTTTCAGCACCGCTTCAAGGTAGAGGCCTGTGCCTCCACAGAGGATGGGCATTTTTCCGCGGGAAACGATATCCTTGTAAGCAGCGGAAAAATCGCGCCGATATTCGTAGACGTTGTATTCATACCCCGGCTCCGCGATGTCGATCAGGTGGCAGGGGATTTTGTCACCCTTTACCACGTAATCCGCGTAGTCTTTCCCCGTACCCAGGTCCATGCCGCGGTACACCTGGCGAGAGTCGGCCGAGATGATCTCGCCGTTGATCCTAAAGGCTACCAGGGCAGCGAGGTGCGTTTTTCCCGAGGCTGTTGGGCCGAGGATCGTGATCATGGCGCAAAGGTAAAAAATATTAAGATGAAATCGATCAATTTCACAAGCTCGCATCCATCTGATCTTCTGGTAAAGCTTGATATCTATGCCAGGAAATTCAAGGTCCCCAAGAACCATATCCTGGAACTGGCGCTGAAAGAATACTTCGACAAGCTTAAAACAGCAGAATATTCGTATTCCTTCAAAAAAGCAGCCGATGATCCGGAAATGCACGGAATGGCCGCAGAAGGGCTTGTTGATTACCTGAAGATACTGGAGGAGGAAGAATGAAACAGAGAGAAATATGGATCTCGGATCTGAATCCGGTGCAAGGAAGGGAATAGAGAGGGATTCGGCCTGTTGTGATCATAAGCGGCAACTCGATGAACGACCATCTTGGGATCTGCATAGCCTGCCCACTAAGGTCGGTTATCAAGAACTATGCTGGATGTCTGGTGCTAAAGAGAGATGAAGTGAACGGACTGGAACAGGACTCTGAGATCATCACTTTTCAGGTCAGGACCATCGCCAGGGAACGATTACTTACTAAAACCGGAAAAATCACGCGGGAACAGCTGGAAAGTGTGATAAAAGGTCTGAATGAGATCCTGAGATATTGAGCGATATCTTTCCCGCTCCTCCTCCTCTGCCAGGAAGTTCCTCACCGCATCCAGTTCCGGTACGGACGAGCGGTCAAAGTCAAGGGATTCCAAATTTAATGTTTGCTCTTTGAAATTTGCTTTTTGAAATTGGATCTCAAAAAGCTCCCTCAGATTTTCCTCATCCGTCTGACAGCTCTCTTTATGCTTTGCTTTCAGGTACTGCAGGATCCTCAGTCCGTCCACCCGGTTGATACAGGCCCGTACGAACTGTTCACGCGTCTTGTAGTTCCTGCGCAACGGCTCCCAGAGGTCACCGGTCCGGAAGATCTCTTTCAGAAAATTGGACATAGGTGTATCCATATCGTTGTTGTAGAGTTGGGGGAAAAGGTCATACGTGGCCTTTATATCCTCAAAACATCTGTAGGAATAGAGGGGATAACTGCTCCAGTCGCCTTCCCTGCCTTTGATCATGGCCGGGCCGGTGCCGAACAGTACCCGGTCGGAGAAGCGGGCCACAGGATAGACACGTTCGGGATTCCAGTGAAGGATCATACCGTATTTGGCCAGTTTTTGCAGGAAATAAAAATCTTCCCCGCTTTTATGGGGCGTGATCCCTCCCACTGCCCGGTAGGTCCTCACCGGACAGGCCATGGCTGACCCGATGGCGGTGAAACGGTAGGGATTGCGTATCCTCCACATGTTCAGCGCATAGTACCGCATATAGATCTCGTAGTGAAGGATGCACCGGTCGGTCGTATCATCGTCCGTAAGCTTATGGTAATAGGGTATGGAGAGACCGGCGACGCCGGGATGTTGGAGAAAGCTATCGTGGATGGAACCCAGGTACGTCGCATTGAAGGTTGTATCGGCGTCGATGCTGAGGATGATGTCATCCGGATCTGCCTTTGCGTTGATGGCATCCATGACGGTCTTTCGCGCCCATCCAACGCCAAAATGGCTTCCCGTCCACCCTTTTCCAGGCGAAGAGCGATCGATCACTGTCAAAGGAAGATCGTCGCATTTATAAAGATAACTAAGTGTGTTTTGATTGTCAATACAAATGGGTCTTTTTACCGGATCATCCCACCACCCGTCCAGCTGGTTCACACACACGAATAATTCGAAATTTACAGAGGATGGCTGTCTGATGCAATCAATAAACCGGGAAATGTATTCACTTTCGTTCAAACAGGGTAGCGCAACAAAAACCTTCATAGCCACAAATATTGGACCTCAAGGGGATTCTTTGTTTATCTATAAACTTTGTGCCCTTGTGCCTTATGCATTGCCCCTCTCTACTCAATTCCCGCAAAATGCTTCATGAACTGCACCCGCTCATAGGGAGCAGGATTCTCGGCCTTCTTGTAGCTCAGGATACCGAAAAAGTCATCGATCTTGCTGTAGTTATGCCTGGCCATCCACTCCTCCAGTTCGGCGAGCATTGTCCCGATATGGCCGTATCCTTTGTTGTACAGGGCGGAGACGCACTGCACTGCCCGGGCGCCTACCAGGAGCTGCTTGATGACTCCCTTGCCGTCGTGGATGCCTGTGGAAGCGGCAATATCGCAATGCACCTTATCCGACAGGATGGCCACCCAGCGAAGCGACAAGGACAGCTCTTCCGGTGTACTGAGCACATTGGCGGCGGTCACTTTGAAGTGTTCGATGTCGATGTCAGGGGAAAAGAAACGGTTGAACAGTACCAGTCCGGAGATCCCCGTCCAGGAAAGCTTCAGGGAGAACTTGGCCAGATCGGAAAAATAGTAGCTGATCTTCACTGCCAGTGGGATGGTGATCTGTTTGAGCACGCTTTGAATGATGTCAAGGTAGATCTGTTTGTTTTCCTCGCCGTTCATCCGTGGATCGGAGGGCAAGATAAAGATATTCAGCTCCAGCGCATCGGCGCCGGCTTCCTGCACCTTCCGGGCAAAGGTGATCCATTCGTGGGGAGATGTACAGTTGATGCTTGCGATGATGGGAATGCTCACCCTGGTTTTGGCTTCCCTGATCGTGTTCAGGTACTCCCCGACGGTGTTTTCCCTGGAATAATTGCTGATATAGTCCAGCGCTTCTGCATATCCGTAAGGGGTGTCGACCGAACTTTGATTCAGCGATCGGTTGATGTCCAGCCGTATCTGTTCTTCAAAGAGGGACTTCATCACCACAGCAGCGCCTCCGTTCTTCTCGACTTCCACGATGTTCCCGACGGTGCGCGTCATGCCTGAGCTGCCTGCAATGATCGGATTTTTCAGCTTCAGTCCCATATACGTTGTTGAAAGGTCAACCATAGGTGCAAGAATTACTGGATAAAAAAATGGTGTTTCAAATGATAAACAAAAGTAAGGATACAAATTGAATTTCCTGCAAAAGAAGGATAATTTCGTGATTTGAAGGACTAGGATATTCTTTTGGATTTGTCTTTTTTTAAATCTTTATTGTATATTTGCCATTAACGAACATTGATGCATCATGGAAGACATTGTTAAAGAATATACGAACGGCGAGGTCACGATCGTATGGAAGCCAAAGAAGTGCTTCCATTCCACCAATTGCTTCCAAGGATTGCCAGGGGTCTTCGATGCAGCCAAGTCTCCATGGATCGATCCCAACGGGGCCCCAAGCGAGAAGATCATCCAACAGATCAAGAAATGTCCGTCGGGGGCGCTGAGTTACTACATGAACGAAGAGTTATCCTTTGCTACGGTGATCGGGACCATTGAAGCGGTACCCAACGGTCCGTTCCAGATACACGGAAAAATAAAATTCACCGGGAAGGACGGAAAGACCACCATCAAGGAAAACGTAGCCCTTTGCCGCTGCGGAGGATCAGCCAACAAACCCTATTGCGACGAAACACACCTGAAGATCGGCTTCAAGGATTAATATAACTTCCCCCTTCCCCCTCTCCGAATGAGTAGGGGGAGGGGCCTGAGGGCATCTTAATCCGGAACGCTTTCGTTCAGACGGATGACCTCTCCGATATCAGCGATAATCTTCCTTACAAGAACCTCGGCCTTGACCTGGGAGTCGCTTTCCGCATAGATCCTCATGATGGGTTCGGTGTTCGATTTTCTAAGGTGAACCCAATCTTTGCCAAACTCGATTCGAACGCCGTCTTCCCTGTTCATAGGCTGGCTGGCATACTTTTTCGTAAGGCCGGTAAACACACGGTCAAGATCTACTTCTGAAGGAATAGCAATCTTGTTCTTGGACATGTAATAATAGGGCAACTTGCTTTTCATCACCGAGCAGGATCTGCCAAATAAAGCCAGGTGGGAAAGGAAAAGTGCGATCCCCACGAGTGCGTCCCTGCCGTAATGGAGACCGGGGTAGATGATTCCTCCGTTGCCCTCGCCTCCAATGACCGCATTGACTTCTTTCATCCGATGCACCACATTCACCTCCCCTACCGGGGCTGTATAATAGATTCCGCCTGCTTTTTCCGTGATATCCTTCAGGGCTGTGGTCGATGACATATTGGATACCGCATTGCCCGTAGTGTGTTTCAGGACATAGTCTGCCACAGCCACCAGCGTATATTCTTCTCCGAACATTTCACCATCCTCCTGTACGAGAGCCAGCCGGTCCACATCGGGATCGACCGCTATGCCCAGGTGCGCCTTGGTGCGGACCACCGTTGCCGCAAGTTCTGAAAGGTTCTCCGGCAGCGGCTCCGGCGGGTGTGCGAAATCACCGTTCACCTCGCCAAAGAGCAGGCTCACCTGCTTCACGCCCAGGTGATCGAGCAGCATAGGTACGGCGATCGCCCCTGTGGAGTTGACAGGATCTACAACGATCCGGAAATCAGTCTTTTTGATGGCAGGAATGTTCACCAGGGGTAACCGCAGGATCTTTTCAATGTGTTTTGACAGCTGGGTGGTGTCCTGCCTGTACCTCCCAAGATGGATATGATCGACATATTCTGTTTCATTGGACTCTGCCAGCTGCAGGACCTTTTGTCCGTCACTGCCGGAAAGGAATTCACCGTGACGATCAAGGAGCTTTAAGGCGTTCCATTGTTTGGCATTGTGGCTGGCAGTGATCATGATCCCTCCGGCAGAGCCGGTTTCAGTCACGGCCATCTCAAGTGTCGGAGTCGTGGTCAATCCAAGGTCGACGACATGGATCCCCATGCCCAGCAGCGTACCTGTCACAAGATGGCTGATCATCTCACCCGACATGCGCGCATCCCGTCCAACGACCACCTGTACAGGCAGTTTTCGTTTCCTGGATAAGAGGAATTTCCCATAGCCAACAGAGAACCTGACAATGTCAGCCGGTGTCAGCCCATCACCCTGTTTTCCGCCAATGGTACCCCGGATTCCGGAAATCGATTTAATTAACGCCATAATTAACAGCCCTCACGTTTACACCTATCTTTTTATTACTTTTGTCCTGGTAAAGATAAACGAAGTTTGCTGAAAATTCGTGTATGGAAGAGAATTTTGATCAATATACGGACGAGCAGATTGAGGAGGTGGTGCAGCGCTTTGAACGGATGATCCGCTTCAACGAAAGTTATTTCTTTGACGTAGAAGATTTTGAAGTGATCATCGACTACTATTTTGAAAGGAGCAACCTCAAAAAGACCAACCTTGCCATCCGCCTTGCCCTTGAACAGCATCCCGGCTCGGTCACCTTTCAGCTGAAAAAAGCCCAGTACTTCGTTTATGCCAACAAAACGGACAAGGCCCTGAAGATCCTCTCTGAGATTGAGGTTACGGATCCCATGAACACGGAGGTCCACCTGACCAAGGGTGAAGTCTATAGCCAGCTCAAGCGGTACGATAAGGCCATCGAAGAGTACAACAAGGCCATTCCGGGGAGCGACGACCTGGAGGACCTGTATACCACTATCGCCTACGAGTACGAGAACATGGGGGATTACAACAACGCGGTCAACCATCTGAAGAAGGTCATCGAGATCAATCCGGATAATGACGCCAGCTTGTTCGAACTGTCGTTTTGTTATGAGATCACAAACAGGAGCGAAGAATGCGTGGAGTTCTTCAGCGCCTTTGTTGACGCGAATCCGTATTCCAGGGTGGGATGGTTCAACCTGGGCGTGGCTTACAACAACCTCGAGCAATATCAGGACGCGATCGATGCCTATGATTACGCCATTGCCATTGATGACAGCTTTTCATCGGCACATTTTAACAAAGCTAATTCCCTGGCCAATCTCAACCAGCTCCGGAAGGCGATCGACACGTACAGGGAGACCTTCCAGTATGAAGAACCGGAAGCCATGACGTATTATTATATTGGTGAATGTTATGAGAAGCTTGGGGAGTTTGAGATGGCGATCGACAATTACCGTCTTGCGCTGAAAAAGGACAATGAGCTTGGCGATGCATGGCTGGGCATCGGCGTGGCGTTTGACGAACTTGGCAACTCACTGAAAGCCATCGGCTTCATCAGGAAAGCGATCAACCTCGATCCCACGAATGCCGAATACTGGTACCTTCTGGGTGATACTCAGCATAAGTGCGGACTGCTCGAGGAGTCGATCCGTTCGTATGAGTGGGTGAGCCAGATCGACTCCAGCCATCCGGATATCTGGCTCGACTACTCCCACGTCTACCTGGAGATGGGAGATGTTCAGCAGGCCCTGGTCATCCTGAAAAAAGGCATGGAAGTCCAACCGGAAAATCCCGACCTGATCTACCGCCTGGCCATCTACACATACCGGTCCGGCATGCTCAGGGAAGCCTACCGCCTGATCGAAGAGGCCCTGGTTCTGGATTACGACAGGTTCGACCAGTTGTTTTCCTATTACCCGAACCTGAAAAAAGACAAGAACATATTGAATATCATTGAAATATACAAGAAATCACATACTTGAGCAAGCATTTAACGACAGCATCATGAAGACTCTCGGGATCGTTTACTGGCCAAAAAAAGGAAGTGTTGAACTGAACGCGAAAAGAATCCATAAAGAATGGGGTGAGGAAACTGCTGATCTGATCTCACTTCGCGATATCGAACCGGAAGGATTGCTGAACTACTCCTGTCTGATCTTCGGTTGTTCCACCGTGGGGGCCGATTCATGGCGCGACGCCTATACCGGAAATCCATGGAATATGTTCTTTTTGAGGATGAACAGGGCGAAGACCGATCTGAAAGACAGGAAAGTGGCCCTGTTCGGATTGGGTGACCAGGTCCTGTATCCTGAACATTACGTGGATGAGATGGCTCGTATCAGCAACGAGTTGAAAGCTCATGGTGCCGTCATCGTTGGCCGGTGGCCGGCCGACGGGTATGAGCACACCGACTCAAAAGCGTTGAAGGATGGTTATTTCCTTGGGCTCGCCCTCGACGAACATAACCAGGCGGACAAGAGCATGGAACGTATCCACGCATGGATCAACGATCTGAAAAAGAACCATTTCTTCTGAAATCCCCTGCCAATTTCCACCTTTGCGAGCTGGCGTGTCCGACCGGACACGTGAAATTTAGCTATTTACCCCTCCCCCGTCGAGGCTGTGTCAAAATGGATGTTTTTTTTTTGACCACAAGGATCACGGAGGAGAACGGAGAACACAGAGAACTGATAACGAGTTATTTTAAACTCTGTGAATTCTAAGACCAAATCACGAATTAAGCAAAATTTTGTTGGTACGTTA